>Ga0315314_1001115_pt1 | contig 25282 bp, 12 predicted proteins | sample TDP9_MG_FD_203631 | JGI IMG/M metagenome (GOLD analysis project Ga0315314, IMG submission 203631) | Freshwater sediment microbial communities from Lake Towuti, South Sulawesi, Indonesia - TDP9 | ecosystem: Environmental > Aquatic > Freshwater > Lake > Sediment | place: Indonesia: South Sulawesi... | reverse complement strand
GCGTTACCCCCGCGGCACCATTAGCCGGATCTGGATTTGCGACAGCTCCTTCAGTAATAAAACTCCAGACCTCACCTTTATGCGTTTCGATAATATCGAACTCATCGACACGCCAGTAGTAAGTCTTAGCCATTTTAAGTGTACCTGGAGTGTAGGTCGTAGTTCCCTGAACCTGACCTCCGGTTGCATTGTTAACATCACCAAAATTATCGCCGAAATACACGGTGTGTAGTTTCGCACCGAAGCCTGGCATCCAGCTAAGCTTATCATTCACAGCTACAGCCTCGGCGCCATCAGCCGGATCGGGAAAGTATGCAGTCTTCGGGGAAATACTAAAGCTCCAGACATCACCCTTCCACGGACTGTTCGGCTCGGTGTCATTGACCTCATCGACCCGCCAGTAGTAAGTTGCACCCGGAACAAGACCATCCGGATAAGGAAATCCGGGGAAGCCGACTACTAAAAACGATGCACCCTGGTTGCCCACAAATGTGCCTTCGGCGCCTTCGTTCACAGCATCGAAGCTTTCACCGAAGTACACGTCGTGCGTGACCGCGAAACTCCCCGGTCTCCATGAGAGATTCGCCCAGGTGGCTTCAACCACAGTTCCGTCTTCCGGATCCGGGTCAAAAGCGGATTCCGGACCGCCGTCTTCTTCGTCAAACTCTCCCTCATAGAAACGGACATGGTCTAGCCATATTGTCGTCTTAGAGTCCACAAACGAAAATAGAAACACCACGGGAAACAACGTGGCATTCGCCTGAAACGTATGGTGGATTCTTGTCCACTCCCTCGTCACCGGCAGGCCTGTCACTCGAACCAAACGTGTCCACGGGTCTTGATTCAGTAGGGCATCGAAAATCAGCGTGCGATCTGCCTCTGCCTTCGTCCAAAAATCCACGGTATAGGTTGTATTCGCCGTGACGGCGATGTCGGCATGGTTGTCGAGCGTCAAGTTATGGTTCGATGTACCGTCGCCAACGTCTGTAATCTCAATCCGTGCTGACGCCTGGCCGACTCTTTTCTCATTTTTATCAATCGTCAAGGTTGCCGCTGCTGGCGGACGTCTGGCAAGACTCCATCCTAACACAGGCTCCTCAAAACCGGGATCCATTAACAGGTTTTCGACTTCCTTTGAAAAGGCAGATGAAGTCAAAATCATGCCTATAACAAGCGTGATGCTTAGAATGAGTTTGTGTATGCGTGTCTGATTCATCTTGTTTCCTCCTGATTTTAATTGTAAGATGACAGGAAGTTTCGCTCCGGCCACACACCGAAGCATGTGGTCTTCTCAATAATCATTTCAAATTCTTCTACGTTAATTGAAAACTATTTACAGTTTGCCTTAACCTCCTCTCTTTAAATACCAGATATGAACTGTTTACCAAAAATATAAAAAATTTAAGTGTGAAGCACATAGTTACTACTTAAACCTTATACCTGGGGTAATACATAAAAACTCCCTTTCTATTGAAAAATACAAAGAATTGTACCCACTGGATGAACTTAAAGCCATGGATGCCTGACCTGCGCAGGCACAAGCTTCACTAAATATGTTTATACCAGATTATCTACCTTGCCTCAAGGAAAATCCCTTGATAATACACAATGGAAAATACACTTTTTTTTCGATCTTTGTGGCACACCATGTACTCCTTATGAGGGTACCAGATCATCAGAAGTATTTTAGACCAGTCCTGCCAGTCAGACAGAAACGTACAGATGCCTCCAAAATGTTAGAATTCCTTGAAAAGCCACTTCTCTCAGGAGCTGAAAAACACCCTAATTTTTAGGTGACATTATGTATCCAAAATGACTCCACAAATATCAAATTTCCCTATATCAGGCTCGAAATAATGTCAATTTTTTGCATAAAATCAAATATTTTCAAATTTTTAACGGATTAAGTAGACGGTGACAAAGAAATGTATGAATCATGTAATTATTTTGGGGATATATATTGACCGACGCTTCTTTCTGATCTACGAAGCAATGCAATCTCAGTTCCCCTTAAAGATAAAGTGCACCCTCCGCAGGGTGCACTTTAAGTTTATGTGCGTAACTCTGCTCATTTCGAAGATTGGTTGTCAATCGGTAATCATCTAACAAACCGCACCTGCCTGGAAGTGATTTGGTGAGGACACGGAATGATAGCCTTAACTTTGGTGATGGTTTTTCCGATGTGAGATATGAATCATGTTCAGTCGGCCAGTTTCCTCTATAACTAAAATTCTGTAAAAATATGCTATAAATGGTCTTAATCAGACGCCTTCACAACGTCGATGACGAATTTCTGTGTCGCTGCGCCAACGTGCTCAGCCTCTATGGAAAGCAACTTCTCCATACCCCAGCGGAGTTCTGCCTCATCGAGCTTTCGCACCTGGTGGTCAATGGTGACGGTGACGGCCACCTCGAACCTGCCCGACATATCCGGAATGCCTGAGAGCACACCGGTTGTTTCGTTGATCTTGAGCCACGCCGGACCCTGGGCAAGCTTGAATTGGGGCTTCTCAATGTCGAAGTAGCCGCTTGTCTGCCGACCATCAACCATCCGCGAGCTGAGGTTGCCCAGAGATCGACTGGCACGAATCTGATAACGATACTCAGTCCCGACATGGGCGTTCACCACCGGCTTGGTATAGATAATGGGTCGTGGAGCCACGGCATAGTCAGATGGTCCACTTCGCTTGCCAAGTTTGTCGATCGCCACCACGCGGTAGTAAGTTTTGTTAGCGGCGGATAAGTTCACGTCACTACCAAGCACCACCAGCTTTGTTGCCATGGTCTCAGCGATAAAGTTCGCAGGGAACCACGGATTCCAGTCAGCCATCTCCTCTTTGCTCACACCCACGATGCCTTGGTATCTCTGGTCAGCGATCGTGAAGCCTTTCTCGTCGCTGCCATAGACCCGATACTTTGTCGGTACACGGCCCACCGGATTGGCTCTCCAGCGGAGAATGCCTATACACCTCGTCTGGTTGTACTCTACGGTTACATCCAGTGGGTATGAAGGGCCGCGGGCGGTGAAGCTCCAAATCTTGCTCCAAGGTCCCCACACGCCCTTTTCATCATGAGCCCGCACATGCCAGTAATACGTGCGATCCGGCGTGAGCAGGCCCGGCTGGGGTAAGGTATATTGGGCCTTGACTTTGGTTCTCTCCTTGCCAGTGGTGTTGTCCTTTTCCTTAGTGGCATCGGCGGTTCGTGAGATGAGTTTATAGAAACTCATAGAGAGCGGCCACTTCATTTCGGTGCGGGCGGACAGTTCAAACTGATAGTCGGCGATTGCATCACCGTCAGGGTCATTGGAATCTGTCCACTGAAAGACGATGTCCGTGCCATTCGTCTCGCCGCCGTCCGGCGGCCAGATAGCGCCGACCGGCGCCGATGGCGGTCTTGAAGCTGACCGCTCAACCCAGTTGTGGGTGATTCGCACCTTGCGGTCCCATGCGGACTGGTCGCTGTACGTGAAAACGTTCTTACCTACGACCATTTCCGGCATCGCCAAGGGGGCCATCTGCACATCATTGATGATAGCCAAGCGCCGAAGCCGAGATGGCCCTTCCAACTGGCACTTGAGCCGGTACTCGTAGTAAGCCGGACCGACAATCGGAAAGAACTTATCAAAGTTGTCCTGCACAGGCCTCCAGTTCTCGCTATCCTGGCAAATGGAGAACAGTACATCCACACCCTCCACATCGAGCCGGCCTCCCACGAAGATGTACGGGCTTCGCATCGACCACACAATAGTGCCGGTTTTGCCCTCTTCGGCAGCCAGACCGTCCGGCGTCACTGTAATGTTTTCCACAGCCAAAGCCCCTTGACGCCATACGGCCTTGGAGAAATCCGGACGATATTCCCACACGCCATTGTGGATCATGTCTTCATATGCGGGGGTTACGTGCAGCATCCCGTGATACTTGGGTGGGCGAAGCTGTCCCCATCGCCAAGTGAGCGCCTCGCCGGGACGCAAGACCATGTTCATCGTGGTATCGGACTTGCCGGAGCGATCGCCCGTGACCGGTCCTTCGAAGAAGTACATCGAGCACATTTCCGGCTCGGACCACCAGGTATCCGGAAACAAGATTCCTTTGGAATGGGTCCGTTTGATCAGGTCATGGTCACGCACAATATCCTGTTCGCCAGCAACGGTCTGGTTGTCCCGCAGAAGGTAAACGGAGTGCATGTCGCCATCATAGAGGTGCCATCCACCATCGTAGAATACCTGGGAGATACAGTGGCCGAGGGCTCGGGCTGGCGCCACTTTAAGTCCGGCCTTGCGCCACAACGTAGCCAGGCAGATAGAATCGTTGCCGCAGGTGTTGTACCCATAGACATTGAAGACCTTCACGGGATCTCCCAACTCATTGTTATCGCCTGGGGAATGGTGCCGATACCGGATTTCCTGGAACCAGATGGCAAAGGCCTTGTCCGCGTCCATCATACCTGACGAGACGGCAGAGGAAACGATTTCGTCGACGCTGCGGAAGTTGTTTCGGCTGTTGGAGAGCCACGGATTGACCACGTCAACGTCATCAATGTTCTCCATCCGAACTGAGCGGTTGGATTCCCAGGTCTGGAGCAAGGCCCCTTCTCTATCTATTCCACAGCCCATGGGCGAGCGGCAATTATGGCCATCCATAGTGCCACCCTGGAAGACCGTGTACTTGTGTGTCCCCTCGCTGAGCTCCTCGACGTGCGACTTGGCGACATCGGTCGGGTGCGTATCGGGTGACGGGGGATGCCATGTATCGCCGGCAATGACGGGACTCGGCGGATGGGGAGCATCCGCAACGGCGCAAGCCATCCCTTGCACCAGAGATGCTGAAGCGGCGAGCAGGATTAACATACACGTACAGGATTTCAATATCTTTGCCCTTCTATTATATTTTCACAAACATTGTTCCTACATGCTGTACTATGATATATTACTTGAATGGTCTGTCCATTTCAATTCCCTTGGCGGCAAAGGCAGAATGTAGGATGTGCAAATTCCGTTTTTACCCATGCGGAATGCTAATTGGATCAAACGGAAAATTATTGAAACTGAACGGTGAGTCTGGTATTGTGGGATCTTGGGTATGAAGCAAAAACAACAGGTGGCATTATCGCCACCCTACATAACAAGAAGGAGTGAACTTATGAACACTCGATTTGATTTGAACCGCCGTCAGCTTCTCCAGACCGCCGCGATAGCGGCCTGTGGACTGTCACTGTCTGGAGAAGCGACAGAACCGCCATCACGCTCTCAAGGTAAGCCCCAAGTTGGCTGCCTGAGCTGGTGTTTTCACAGTCTGAGTCCTGCCGCAGATCCCGAGCCGGCTCTGAATGTTATTGGTGAGCTGGGTTTCGACGGCGTCGAATTGATCGTGACGGCGCAGAGAGACCTCAAGGAATTCTGGACAGACGCCCGGATCAACCGGCTCAACCAGAAGCTCCAGCGAAACAAATTGCGTGTATCGCAGTTCGTCCTTTTCCAGCCGGTGGTCGAAGACCTCTCGAGCATGGACCGAGCCGCTCGCGAACAGGCACTTGCCTACTTCGAGGCGGGTTGTCGAATCGGCAAAGAGCTGGGCGCGCCAATCATCAATATCGTAGCTCCCTGGGCGCGCGAGCTGAAAGGGCCGACGGACTATCTGCCCCGCTACTATGAGATCGCCAAGCCCAAACCAGGCCAGAAGTATCACATCAACATTGCGGAAGGATTCGATTGGAATCGGGTATGGAAAGCCTACGTGGAGACCACCAAAGCCTGCCTATCACGGGCGAAAGCCCACAGCCTGAAGTTCTCTATCGAGCAACACACGCATTGCTTAGTCCCGGATGCAGCGTCGTTCCTGCGTCTGTGGGACCAGATTCGTGACGACGATCTGGGCTACAATCTCGACGCGGGCTGGACGCTGCTCCAGCGGGAATACCCCCCGCTCGCGATCCATAAAGTGGGCAGGCACCTAATGAACGTGCACATGCGCGATATCGACGGTTTGATGCGACAGTTCCTGGCGTTCGGTCGGGGCGTGATGGACATCGAGGCAATTGTCACGGCCCTCAAGAAGGTCGGTTTTAACGGCTTCGCTTCCATCGAGCAGGACCGGCATCCTGGCGACCCCGACATAGAAGACACCTGCCGAGAGTACCTGCGGATAATGCGGGAGTATATATAGAAAATTATTGAAGTTGGGCATATATTATTTCCGTTGGAAAGGAGGAAGAAACGTATGGCCATCTCTCAGATAATCTCAGGTCCCCTGGCACCTCAGCCGCGTATCTCGCGACGAACGTTACTGAAGGGCTCAGCGGCCCTGGCGATGGGAGTGGTGGCACTGCCGTTAGCTCACGGCACGGCTGTTGAGCAATCTGAAGCCAGCACGTCGGGCGGCCTACCCCATAAAGTCAAGGTCATCGACTGTCATGCACACTTGACTCATCGGAGCCGCACAACGTGGGAGGCGGACGACCGTAAGCTCATTGAGGCGGCAGACAAACTGGGAATCGACCAATTGTGCTGCTCGACCCTCACGCCGCGCCAGCCAGCAACCGCCGACGGCTTTCGGGAATGCAACCGGTGGACGGCTGAAGGTATGCGCCGGTTCCCCGGCCGGGTGCTGGGCTACTGCTACGTCAATCCCGGCTACGGTCTGGAAGCGTTGGAGGAAATCCGCCGCTGCGTAGGAGATTATGGATTTATCGGCATCAAGCTCTACAATGAATACACCTGCACGGAGCCGGTGGTCTTTCCCATCGTGGAGCTGGCGATCGAGCTAGGCGTGCCGATCCTCCAACACGCATCTCACTCTCACTACTTCGTGGAGGACCAGCCGCGTATGTCCGACGGCGGACACCTCGCTGAACTGGCTCGCCGCTACCCGGAAGCCATGCTTATCTGCGCGCACATCTCCGGCGGAGGTGATTGGGAGTGGACGATCAAGGCCCTACGCCATTCGCCGAACGTCTTGCTCGACACCAGCGGCAGCGTAACAGATGAGGGTACGGTAGAATTGGCCGCAGCAGTGGTAGGGGCGGATCGGCTCCTCTTTGGCTGTGACTCGTCCATGACAGCAGTGGTGGGCAAGATTCGTGGAGCGAACCTGAGCGCTCAGGACAAAAAGAAGATCCTGAGCGGGAACATGATGAGACTCTTGCGGAGGCGGAAATCATGATTGTTGACGTGAATGCTTATCTCGGCCATTTTGCGTTCCGACAGCTGCGATATAACACAGCCGCCTCGCTGCTCGCCCTCATGGACTCCAAACATATCGACAAGGCGGTTGTCTCCAGTGCCAGCGCCATCACCTACCGCAACTCACAGGCCGGCAACGAGGAAGTGGCGGACGAGGTCCACGGTCATAGTGATAGGCTGATTCCATTTGCAGTCATCAATCCGTTCTACGCAGGCTGGCAGGACGATCTGAAAATCTGCCACGAGGAATTCGGCATGGCGGGCCTGCGTCTCTATCCAAAGTGGCACAACTATCAGCTCTCCAGCCTGTGCTGCCAGGAACTCGTGAACGCCGCGACAGATCGAGGCATGGTCATCTCCATTCCCATTCGAGTGGAGGACAACCGCCAGCGGAGCTGGCTGCTGAACGTTCCCGATGTGCCGCTGGAGGAGATTGTCGAGTTGGTGAAAGCTTACCCAAAAGCACGTTTTATTTTGCTGAATGGCATTGGCTATACAGGGTGTCCGCTCGGGCGCAAGGACAATGGCCTGCCGTCCAACTATGCCATCGAATTGTCCCGCTTGAGCGCCGTGCTGGCCAACGAGCTTGGGCAGCTCATCACCAACCTGGGCGCCGAGCGTGTGATGTTCGGGACCGGGATGCCTTTCAACTATCCAGACCCCGCATCGGTGAAGCTGGAGGTATTGGATGCGAGTACGGCCGACAAGGAAAAGATTCGCTCACAGAATGCAGTGACCTGGTTACGATTGTAGCAAAGTGAAAGCACTGAAGGGAGCGAGTAATGTAAAGAAAGGAGGATTGTCCAATTATGCGATTAGTATTGATAGTTTCTCTGGTCATATCCATGTCCACAACTTGGCCGACAATTGGGGCTGACAAGCCACTGGTCGTCGAGGTTTGGCCGAGCATGGCTCCGGACGAAACCGGCAATATCGGCGAAGAAATGGTCCGCATGTCACCAAAACTGGACCCCAAGCAGGTCGAGGTCACCGAGCAAACGAGGCTGGTGACTAACGTCACCAAGCCGACCCTCACGATCTATCGGCCAGCGAAGGATAAGGAGACCGGAACAGCGATGCTGATCTGTCCCGGGGGTGGCTACTGGGACATCTACTGGCAACTCGAAGGTGAGGAAGTTGCTACCTGGTTGAACTCTATTGGTGTCACCGGCATCATCCTTAAGTACCGTGTACCGCGCCGCCCCAATGAGCCTAAGGGCGAGCCAGCCCAACGCCCGCTCCAGGATGCGCAACGAGCCGTCAGTCTGGTGCGGAGCAAAGCCAGGGAGTGGGGCATCCATCCGCAGCAAATCGGCATGGTGGGTTTCTCGGCCGGTGGCCATCTGGTGATTGCAACGTCGACGAGCTTCAACCGGCGAACATACAAGCCAATCGATGACGTGGACACAATTAGTTGCCGCCCTGATTTCGCCATCGGAGTCTATTCGGGCTACCTGAAGGCGAAGGACAAAGACCAGATCGATCCCAGCTTGCGTATCCCGGTCGGAACGCCTCCTATCTTTCTCGCGCATGGCGGGGACGATATCATCAGCCCGCCGGAGCACAGTGTTTTGATGTACCTTGCGCTGAAGAAAGCCGGCATCCCGGCGGAGTTGCACATCTATGCAACGGCCGCCCATGACTTCGGCGTCCGCCCGAGCGACCATCCATGCTCCACGTGGACACATGCATGTGCCACATGGCTGCGGCATCAGGGATTCCTAAAGCCGCTCACACAAGTGCACTTAACGAAATGATTCCTCTTGTAGGCCAAGTGTGCGTCTATTTCCCTCGCCGGTTTGATTTGTGGGACGAACTTGTTTCTATATGGTTCGAAGCGGCAACTGATTGTCTTTTTCCTATCCAAAATGAAAGTACTGACATTGGGCCAATCGTACTACTCAATCCAAGTGACATCGTGTCTCCGAAATGTCTCCACAGATGTTAATTTTGCCTAAATCGAGTCTGAATAAATGCCAATTTTTTGTGAAAATACGGATATTTTTCAACAATTTTTCATTTTTTTTCGGGTCAAGTAGCCGGTGAGAAAAAATCTATCAATCATATGACTTTATTAAAATAAAAAAGGGCTGGCAATTCTCTCAAGCTGTCAGCCCTTTGCCCGATTTATGACCCGTTGTAGTGACTATTGATTAGGTCTTTAAAACAACAGAGGCCTGTATCTTATCTTAGACCGATACAGACCCCTTGAAGTCGACTCTGGTTGTTAGTGACATTTCAGGTTTTAGGGCTACGGTTTCGCCCGATATAGTCGGATGTCGTCAATATACATCGTCCCTGTACCGCCAACCACTGCAATGCCAGACTTGCTGCCCAAGCCGATCCCGAGCTTATCGACGTTGGTCAGGTTGATCCCCTGATCGGCAAAAGCATGAAGTGGAACACGCCACTGTCTCCATCCGCGTGCCTGTGCTGCTTCCAAATCATCATTGACTATGATGGCAGGCGCGCCAGCGGAGTTGGAAACCGCCGCATACATCGGTTCAGCCGCATTGGCCGGACTGCCCCGGAACCAAAGCGACAATTCCCCAACGCCTGCCGTCGTCCAGTCACGTAGCGACGTTAACGTCAGCGACGCTTCCGAGTTCGTCACGCCGGCCTCATTGGCATACGACAGCAGCATAGATTGAGCGCCGCCATGGACAATCACCTGCTCGCAATACGGAGGTATTAAATTGCCGACCTGCGCGCCATTATCCGGAACGCCAAAGCCGTCGATCCAGTGTTGCCAGATTGCTTCACCGGCGGCGTCATCATCGGTATAGCTCTCGAAATCATCGACCGTAAGATAATCACCGACCGTGAAGCTCCAGACGGGGCCTTTAGCCGGATTTCCATTATAAACCTCGTCCACACGCCAATAGTACGTCGTGCCCAGTTCAAGCAATGCGGGATCATAGCTTTCATCCCCCAGCGCCTTGGATCCTTTGTACTCGGGCGAGCCTGTATCGGCGCTACGCACGGTGCCCTTGTCCAGTCCGAGGTACACCTGATGTGATGCGGCGTTATCTGCCGCCGTCCAGCTTAAGAGTGTTACCATCGGTACATCGGTGGCCCCGTTGGCCGGCTGTGGATTCCCCACGGCACCCGGCGTCGTAAAGGTCCAGACATCACCTTTATGCGTTTCGATAATATCGAACTCATCGACACGCCAGTAGTACACCTTCTCGGCCTCAAGTGTTCCGGCGTTGTAGGTTGTTGTATTTTGCATCATTCCACCGACGGCGTTGCTCGCCTCGTCGTAATCGTTGCCAATATACACCGTGTGCAATTTGGCCCCATAGCCTGCCGTCCAGCTTAATTTCACATCATCCGGATCTAAGACCTCGGCCCCATCTGCCGGTTCCGGACTATAAGCTATATTGGGTGGAATCGAAAAGCTCCAGACATCGCCTTTCCAGGGACTGTTCGGATCGGCGTCATTAACCTCGTCAATTCGCCAATAGTATGTCACGCCCGGGACAAGACCATCCGGATAAGCAAATCCCGTGAAACCGACCATATAAAACGTTGATGTCTGATTGCCCTGGTAAAACGCTGAGTCATGAGTGGCATCAAACACATCGTCGAAGTTTTCCCCCAGATACACGTCGTGAGAGGCAGCGGAATCACCCGGCGACCAGCTCAGGCTCACCCACGTATCCTCATGGAAGGCTCCATCCTCCGGATTGGGATTGGAGGTTTTGGGAAAGGTGAGCCCGTACATGACGTCTCTGATCTGCTGCTCTGTAAGGGCCACATTGAAAAGGGCGACTTCGTCGAGCACGCCGTTAAAGAACTCGCTGGGCGCGTTATTCGTGAATCGGGCACCGATGAGAACTGGGGTTACGGTGTCCGTATTTTGAGGACCTCGGTCCTGTCTGGAATCGAATTCCCCGTTGACATAGATCTTCATTTCAGCACCGTCGTAGGTGACTGCGACGTGCCCAAATTCATTGTCCGGCAGGGCCTTGTTGCCGGTAAATGTCCAGGGTGCGACTTCTCTATGAAATGTGACTGTGCCGTCTCCGTTGATTACTAGGATGTAGGCGCCTATGATGCCGCCGTTAAACTTACCTATGACAGTGCCCCCGCCCTGATTCTTTACCCATGCGGTGATACTGAAGGGGGCGCTTCCACCGAATGGCAGGTTTTGGCTCGAATTGCGGATCTCAAGATAACTTTCACCTTGGAACTCAAGAGCGTGGCGGAATTTTCCCTCCACCCATGCAGGGTTTTCTTTGAGGTCGGCATCGTAACCATGCCCGGAGTTGTCCCTGGCGATGTTACCTGAGGCTTCATCAAAAAGCCAGAACCCCACGACGGATTTTGAATCAACTTGGCCGTTACTGTGGGATGTGCATAACAGGCCTGTAATTATGAAAATTATGCAGGCTGTAAATTGTTCTCTGGTCGTTGTCATTGTCAAATCCTCCTACTGCTTTGCTAATGGTATTTTGATGAGCTAATGTAATGCAAACTGAATAATTCTATCAACAGGGATTTCCCATTTAGATTTCATTGAAACACTCCTTCAAGCTTCAAGTCTCATAATAACGTATTTCATCTCAATATCAAGAGTATTTCGACGGCTTCAACATACCGATGGTCCAAAAAAGCATCCACAAAAGTCTAGCACTTACGTCGAGAAATGATTTCTTCCTACTATTTCGGCAAACCACGACCACTGACCAAGACATAGGTAGATTCACGATGTCTATGATAATGCATCGTGAAGTCGAAGGGCTGTTCAGATGAGCGACGAAGCGTGGTTGCTCGGTCGTGAGGTGGATGCTTCAAAGAAAATTTTTTGTGGTAACACAGATTTTTATTATTTGAGTTTGAGCTCCTCATAGGTGTCCATTTCACTTCAGCATCATATCTGCTATTGCCCTAAAATAAAGGGGCCTATACCATTCAGGCATAAGCCCTGAATTTACCCAAATCTGCTATATCAAGCACGCAATTTTAATTGCCAGCTTAATCTGGGTTTAAGGTGCTGGTAGATATAGACGAATATCATCAAAGTACATCATACCCAAACCACCTGCCACGGGATTATTCCTGTTTCCAAGGCCAATTGTAATCGAATTGACATCGACAAGGTTCACGCCCTGGTCTGCAAATGCCTGAAGGTCGATATTCCATTGAGTCCAGGTGGTTATCTGCGCTGCTTTTGGATTATCGTGAGAGATGACCGCACTGCCGTTGAGAGCAACATACAAAGTCTCGGCAGCATTAGCCGAATCGCCCCTGAACCAAATCGTCAACGTCTTGACACCATTCTCAGTCCAGTCACGTGGATAAGTCAGCGTCTTCTCGGCCTCCGAATACTTTAAGACACTGTTATCATAGAAGAGCGGCATCGACTGGCTGCCACCGTGAACGATAGTCTCCTCACAATAAGAACCGGTGCTTTCATCGCCGACAGCAGAGCCGGTCCCATTGCCAGGATAGGCCGGTTCTTTACCATGCGCGGCATAGCCAAGCCCATCTTTCCACGACCACCATATCTCGTTGTTGCCGACGTCGTAGTCCTCGAAATCATCCACGACAAGGAAGTTGGCGGTTGTAAAACTCCAGAGAGGACCTTTCCAAGGACTGTCAGAATTGAGGTTATTGACCTCGTCAATACGCCAATAGTAAGTTGCATTCCACAGGAGTTTTCCGGGTTCATAGCTTTCGGAACCAAGGTTCCTTGTGCCTTTATACTCCGGCGAACCTGTACCGGCGTTTTTCACTGCTTCTTTATCATCGCCGAAATAGACTTGATGCGAAGCGGCATAAACACTTGGCGACCAGGCAAGAACCGGTGTCTGCTTTACATCCACAGCACCGTTAGACGGGTTCGGGCTCCCGACAGCACCTTGAGTAGTAAAGCTCCAGACTTGGCCTTTATAAGTGGCGATGGCGTCAAACTCATCGACTCGCCAGTAGTAGGTCTTGGCCAATTTAAGCGGGCCGCGAGGAGTATATGTTGCAACTCCCTGAGGAAGCCCGCCGGCGGCATTGCTCACATTGTCAAAATTGTCCCCGAAATAGACGGTGTGTAATTTTGCGCGGAAACCTGGCGTCCAGCCGAGCTTCACATCCAGAGCCACCGACTCGGCACCATCAGCCGGGTCGGGATTGTATGCGGTCTTGGGTGGGATACTAAAGCTCCAGACATCGCCTTTCCACGGACTGTTCGGCTCAGCCTCATTGACCTCATCTATGCGCCAATAGTAGGTTGTGCCGGGGACAAGACCCTCCGGATAAGGAAATCCTGGAAAGCCGACAACAATGAACGTCCCGGCTTGGTTACCGACGAATGTGCCTTCGGCACCGTTGTTGACATCGTCAAAATTATCGCCGAAATACGCATCGTGCGAGACCGCAAAACCTCCCGCGGACCAGGAAAGGTTCACCCATGTATCCGGGTAAAGGGAACCGTCAGCCGGGTTTGGGCCCCAGGCATACGGCCATATCTGGCCTTGCATAGCGCTCAGAACTTCGACTCCTGACAAAACGTGGTCGTAGATGCGGACGTCGTCGATGGTGCCGTTGAAAAATTCGCTGGACGTGTTCCAACTAGCAAAGAGTAGCGGTTCGTTATTTGAAACATGTGTTCCCGTATTTTGGCCAACGCTGGAAGCGTCAATGAACATTTCGAGGTCCGCTCCATTCCACGTCAGCGCAACGTGATACCATACGGCAGGTTCAGAAATGGTTGTGGTAACAGTAGCACCCCAGCCGCCCGCGCCGTTGCCGACTCTCCCAAGAAGATTGGTTCCATCAAATTCGAAGCCATAGTCATATTCTTTCATAACCACCGAATGCCACCCACTTGGGAGCGAGGAAGGTCGCATCCAGAATGTGAGGGTGAAGGAACCTGTTAGGTCCAAATCCCCTATTGCAACATAATCATCTACCCCATCAAATTCCAGCGCACCGCCTATAAACCCAGAAACCCATTGCGGGTCGCCCTTGAAGGTACCGTCGTTGCCGTTGCCACTCGTATCATGTGCTACGGTCCCGGAGCCCTCATCAAATCTCCACCAACCGACAAGCTCTGCCTTAGTCGTACCCGTAAGAGCCACACTCAGCACTAAAATTGAAGAAACCAAATAAATCAATCCTCTACACATAATAATCCTCCTTAGGAAAGTTATAACAATTATGAATTATGCTTTGGCTACATACCAAAATCCCGACATCTCGGGGTTGCTCTCAATATATGAATTGCTAATTGACGAGAAGTATGAATTTAAATTCACGAAGCGAAGCACAAAGTCCTTACTGAAAACTCCGTGCTTTTCACAATACATAATAACTCCTCCTTAATCGAGAAACCGAAGAAAATCGCACCCGCTGGATAACCTCAAATTCGCAGATGCCCGACTGTGCAGGCACAAGCTTCATTGATGTTATCTATACCAAATTATCTACTTTCACGTCAAGAAAAATCCCTTGATAATACGCTGGTAAGCACACTTCTTACGGTCCTTATAGCGCACCATATATTTATTCTGAGAGTGCCAGACCGTCAGGAGCTTTTGGACCAACCCCACTAACTTGCCAGAAGCTTACTGAGTCGCGCAATAAGCACCACTGAAACTGCCAATTTTGTGAGTTGACGGGTACAACCGGCCTATGACCCGAAAGCCCGTTATCTGCCAATTTGAAAAAATGTATATTCCATAAGCCCTGTAGCCTCAATGTCTTACAAAAAACTCAAAAATTGTAAACGTTTTCAAGGTACATTTCCAAAATAAAAAGGCTGACAACTCTCTCAAGCTGCCAGCCCTTTGTGAGTATACCGAACGCTTTGTCACTTTAGCAAGTGCTCTGACGCTTTCTAGTCTTGAGTTTTTTGGCGCTTGCCCAATTCTCGGCCAGTTGTTATAAATGTTTATCAACCAAATTAAATTCATTTTCTATAAAAATTGGAAAGGATGACTTGTTAATAGGTCGTTGCCTTCTCACTCCTTTTGCTTCTTTGTCTTGGCACTGGTGCTAAGAGAGGAAGGTGGAAGCAGACTGTAAACGAATCACAGAGATGTGAAGGGCCCGTAACTACTGCACAAAAAGAGCTTGTTCATTCTGCAGCCTGTTTTCATAAGCGCATCTTGTAAAATCTTAATTGACAATAATTCTCTGCAAAGAGCCTGTGATTTTCAGAGCCAATATTGTATAATAATATCTGCTCCAACATTTTAGTCAAATGTGAGCAAACAGGAGAAAATACCATGCAGGAAAAACTCTTACCATTATTTTGTCCCAAGTGTGGTAAGTATCCAGGAGGCAAAAAGAAATGTTATTGGGTGAGATGGATACTTCCAATCACAGGGTTATCGGCGCTTATCTGGTTTCTTGTTCGCGTCGTGCCGAAACCTTCCCGAGCGATGTATCCGTGCCAACGCGTTGCAATGCCGCTTGCCTCGGGCTTTGTCGCCTGGCTTGTGGGGCTAGTGGTCTCGGTTACCGCGTTTAAGAAAGATAGGCAGCTACTGAAAAAGTCTCGCGTAGCATTGGCGAGTCTGTGCCTGGTCATAGGAGTGGTGATGGGTGTAGTTATGCTCGCCAATCTTCCGGAGCGGCTGGCCAATGCGGAAGGGCGACGGGGGCCTCACGGGCCAGTAGGTGAGGCTCGAGGGATTTATCCCGGGCGGGTTGTCTGGGTCCACGACCCAAACGCAACCAATTGGGACGGCTATAATTCACCGGAACACTGGTGGCAAAACAACCATACCGACCTGGCAGTGGTAGAGAAAATGCTCTCGCAGGCAATTCAGGGCGTGGCAGGTAAAAACTCCGATGCGGCAGCGTGGGCAGCGATATTCAAATATTTCAACAGCAGCCGAGGCAAGGGAGACGTGGGTTATCAGGTGGGGGAGAAAATCGCTATTAAAATTAACCTTACCACCTGTAATGCCACATGGGGACAAGTTGACCCGATTACATATAACAAAAAGTCCAGCGTCATGAATACCATCGACAACTCACCGCAGATGATTCTCTCGTTATTGCGCCAATTAGTAAACACCGTGGGAGTGGAGCAGAATGATATCACTATAGGTGACCCAACCGGGATGATACCGAATTATTACTGGAATATGCTGCACCCGGAGTTTCCGAACGTGCACTATCTGGATAATTACGGTGGTTCCGGCAGGACCCGAACAGAGTTTTCGGATGTTCCATTTTATTGGAGCACTAATGACGCGAACGGAAAAGTACAGGATTATATACCCGTTTCATTTGCCGAGGCAGACTATATCATTAACTTTGCCATTTTGAAGGGTCATTCCTCAGGCGTGACACTCTGTGCAAAGAACCATTATGGCTCGCTTGTGAGGACCCCGCACGGGTTTCTAAGGCCGGAGTTTCCGGGCCTGCCCGTGAATGGTAAATTCCTTAATTATTACAACATGCACTATAGCTTGCCGAACGCCGGCCAGAGCCCACCGTGGAGCCCAGGGAGGAACCACTACCGGGCTTTGGTAGACCTGATGGGGCATTCTGAGCTTGGCGGTAAGACAGTCCTTTACCTGATTGACGGACTTTATGGAGGTTACTATGCGGACGCACACCCATACAAGTGGGATATGTGGCCCTTCAAAGGCGATTGGCCTTCAAGTATTTTTGCCTCTCAGGACCCAGTTGCTATTGACTCGGTGGGGTACGACTTTGTGAAGGAGGAATGGCCGGATGTTGTTCGGTATGGGCGCGCCCCGGATCCAAAATATGATATGCAGGGTGGAGCAGAGGATTATCTGCATGAGGCGGCCTTGGCGAATGACCCTTGTTCGGGGACGTTCTATGACCCTGACCATGCTGGTGATGTAGTCCGTTTGGAGAGCTTAGGTGTTCACGAACATTGGAACAATGCTACCGACAAGCAGTATTCAAGAAATCTCAAAACCGGAGACGGCATTGAGTTAATTTTGTTACATAGTAATACGATTAAGGCAGACATAGACAGCGATGGGGATGTGGATATACGCGATGTGTTTGCGCTGTCTGAAAATTGGTTGGAATATGGTGACCCGAACGACCTGGATGCAGACCTTAATAAGGACCACATAGTAGATTTTAAAGACCTTGCGATTTTGGGTAAGGAATGGGGGACAATCACGACCCAGCAATAAAGCCCTTGTGGAAGTCTTAAGTCACCTCTTTCAGGAACTGGAAAACACCCTGATTTCCGGGTGACATCTTGTCTCTAAAATTTCACCACAGATATCAGATTTGATAATTAATAGAAGCATCAAACCTTAAAAATTTGCTTAAAAAAACGAAGATTTTTTGGATTAAGTAGAAGATGCTTTGATTTTAATCAGAAATCCACTTCATAATATATTGCATTAGTAATCTTTGAAAGGTCTAATCCATTCCGGCCAGTTCTCCGGCTGAACACCACCGGCTAAAGTCCAAGCCCCTGCGGTATTAAATGACTTGTGCCACTTCAACGTCCACAACTCCTTAAGTCCTACCTTCCTGGCAGAGTAATCCATGAAAGAACAGCCCACAAAGCCCACGTGTCGGTTAATACAGCATCGGCTTATCTCATTGTTGGACCAGGCCGCGAATTCGTACTCAGCAGGAGATTCGGTTTCTAAGGGCCACAGGTCGAAACGGAGCGCGTCCATAAACAGTGGTATATAGCCTGCTCCAGCCACGTTAGGCGTCCTCCAGCCCTCACTAGCAGGCTTACCTCCGTAAAATGCAGAATCGGTAGGTATAGTAAGAACGTAGCCATTGATGCTGTAGCTTCCGGCCACACCGCTTGGAGGCGCATCGCGCCCTCCGTGGCTCCCCCGGAAGATACCCCAAGCGTTAAAAACATTTAACGTAGGTGCCTGATTGCCATTTTCGTCAATTATTGGTTTTTTTGCCGTCGGACAAAACCAGGTTTTATTCATCTTCCAATCTAAAAGTTTACGTTCTAACTGCCACGGCCACCAATAACCTGTAGAATCATAGCCGGACCAGAATTTACCATCGTTGTCCTCGGTATACATTGCACTGACAAAGTTCCACTGTCTGAGATTCGCCAGACAACCTGTAGTTCTTGCCTGTTCCCTTACGCGTGCCAATGCCGGCATCAGTATTGCCATCAATAATGCGATAATAGCAATTACTACCAGAAGCTCTATTAATGTAAACCCTTTTCGCTTGCGCATGACTGTTCTCCTTCGCTCTCAAAGAAGGCCTTTCCAAACCGGACACTCTAATTCTAGACATGATGGTTTTCTTGGCGCTTCTCTGAGATAATTATAACACATTGATAGCCAAGTTAAAGGCCGAACTCAATATGGTATGCCTTTCTATGACCGCAACACGAGATTCTGTAGGCATTGTGTGAGGTGGAGGGGCACAGTGCCTGCCGTACCAATCTCTCCAGCAAATCAGAACATACTGAGCCGCACAAAAATACCCCCAGAATGGCCCAATTTCATGAGTCGGCGCCTACAACTCTGCTACAACCAGAAAGTTCGTTATCTGCCAGTTTGAAAAGATTTCTATTTCACAAATCCCAATTGCTAAGTCGTTATGAAAATCACAAAAATTGATAACGTTTTCAATGGCTATGTCCAGCAGTTTCTGGCTGCAAGTAGTGAACGCTGGCTGAAATGTCGTAGCGATGATGCCTCAAAAAAATGTACAACATAGATTTTAGTATTTGACTTTGAGTTGTTCATAGGTGTCCGCTCTGCAAGATGACATATCTATTGGAGCGTTACCTCTTCAAGCGGTAGTGCCGCAAGCGAACAGAAGGCTGAAGTTTTTTCAAGCTACCCACACGTCTGGTAAAAACTTGACGTTTCGTTTATTTGGAAACTGCTTGAAAAAATCGGCTAAATTTGCTACAATAGCTTTTGCTCTAATATAATATTATTAACAAGAGAGAAACAATGAAGTACTTACGCGCTTCTGTTCTTCGATTTGGAAAATCAAAGAGTTTACTACGTCGAAGATTCTTGCTGGATTTAGTTTTCTTCTGCCTGTTTGCATTAACCAGTTCCGCCCTGGCACAGATTTCTATTGAAGGGGTTCTTGATAAGGGAGTTTATGATGATAGTGTTTTTTTCACGGTCAGGCCTGAGAAAGGTTACGATTATATTATCGAGCTAAACGGCAATCCGATCGAGGCGGGTGTCTCCATAGGAGTCAATGAACCAGAGTATTACGAATTGTATGTGTATCGGCGAGAACAGTCCTCTGGAGTGGAGGAGAGCAAGTTGGTTCGTTTTATAGTTCGTGCAACGGAACGCGGGAATACGGAATGGGGGTTACCGCCGTGGAGCCCGTATCCACCAATCAATTCAGCATTAGCCGAGTTCACCGGTGCCAAGCTCAAGATCATCACCCCGGCGGAATATCCCTTGGGACTTGAAATCCCAGTCATCGCCCGAGTGGAGGATGATTTAGGTAATCGCCTCGGTATCATTGGTGTTATTTCGGCTACCGGTTTTCAATATCACCCATTACAACTGCTGCGCGGAGTCGGGTCTGTTTTTCTTCCAGCCACTACCGAACCGAATATTATTTCCTATGTTGCAGAAATTCAATCTCTTCAGGTACACAAGCAAATTACAATTGAAGCCTCCACAATTTGGCAAACAGTCTCCGAGGATATTACCACTTCCAACGACTGGGGAGAGAATGCCCGGGTTCACATTAGTAGTGTTAGTGGTGATTTATTGACGATAACATCAGGTTCGACTCTGGCTATAGGTGCCGGAAGTGTAATCATGATCGGTCCCGACATCGAGGTTGCTGTGCAGGGTAATTTACTCATCAACGGTACTCAAGAGAGACCTGTTGTCTTCACAGCCCCGGACAGGAGCTTTCCCTGGGGAGGTTTGCTTTTTGAGTCAAAATCATCTCGTGGAGAATTAAGAGGTGTAATTTTCACAGGAAGCGGTGCCGATTCAAAATGGTTCGACAATAATCCAGGCCACGGTCACAGTCACCGCAAAAACCAGTGTCTATTTTACCTCTCCAACGGCGCCAATCTGACCTTGACCGATTGTTATCTTGTGGAAAATAATGGTCAGGCCGGACATGGTGAGAACTCATATTTGACTATGACAGGCTGTCTTGTTCAAAAATGTACAACTATAGGTCAATTCAATGGTGGCGCTGTAATCCTTGAAGATTGCGCACTAATTGAGTTCCCCTCTGCTACTGCTTCCTATACCGATGGTGACAATGATGCCATTTATCTGACAAATGGGGCGCATTCTCTGACTGATTGCCTCGTCGGCTGGGCACTGGACGACGGCATAGATGCAGGAGCCAGTTCAGAAGGTTCCGTAACTGTCAATAACTGCTGGTTCGAATCATGCTATCATGAAGGTATAGCATTGTCAGGGCCAAAGAGTATTTGCATTAATGATACAGTCATTTTGAACTGTGGACAAGGAATCGAATGTGGCTACGATGCTCCGGATGTAAATGCAGTTCACTGCCTGTGCACTGCTAATCTGGTAGGTGCTCGCTTTGGTGACAATTACGACTGGAGCTATAACGGCTTTTTGACAGTGGCCAACTCACTCCTTTTATTTAACAAGAGGGATGTCTGGGGCCGCGCCTGGGATAACTGGACAGTACACTCTTCTCAAATGGATATCCAGAGAAACTACCTGAGTGCAGACAACACTAATCATCCCAACAATTGGATCTGGGACCCGGAGGATAATCCAATTCATCGGGGCCAATTGCTGCCATTTCTATCCACACCGGCTGACACAGTAGGAATCGGATTGGCAACAATTGAAAATATCTATGATTTCTCTCATGTCTTAATCAAGATTCCTGTTCGTCTCAGCACCTTCACCACAAGATTTGTATCTGTTGACTACACTATTGATACAGAGGATGGACTTCATGACAGTGGTTCTTTGCAATTCATTCCCGGTGAAACAGTCAAACACATTCAGTTCGAGATTCCCCCGGCTAAGGACTTCAAAGAGCTTCGGTTAACACTCAGCAATCCACTAAATGCCGAGTTGACCGGATATCGACAAATAACCTATATGATTCCATAAGAATCAGTACAACCGTTCATCCTGGAGGGTGACAAACGGCGGTCCCTTAAAAGAGCTATTAAGCTGCCATGGGACTGGAACCAGCTACCATTCGATGAGACCAACAATCCAACTTGGCTATCATTCTTTTCCGATACAGCCTGCATTATACGTTACCTGTACATGTGTATTTACCCCTTCGCTATTATTACCATCTGTCAGTTTGGGTCGTCTTAACAACATCTATCATCACTTGCTGCCGATTGGTCAAGAGAAGCGTTTCATCTCGAGCTGCAAGCCGACCATTGAAATCACCAACAATAAACAATATTGGACTGCCTCTGATAGATGAATTACGAGAGCGAAAAGCTACTCGGTTGGCGGCAACGTAAATATTCCCATTTGCAGGAATGACGGTGCCGCCACGGAATGTAAAAAGATGGGTGTTGGGATCTTGCACAATACTCAGTGTCCATCCGGAAATATCTACAGCAAAATGATTGGGATTATTTAGCTGTATGTATTGCTCATCCAGATTCCCGCTGGCAGGATTGGTATCAATAATACCGAAGTTAATAACCGTACCGATCGGTTGGGTATCGGGTATTTCATAGGCCCCGGGAGCTAAGCCGTCGAATAGTTGACGCCGACGCTCCGGCAGGTAGTAGTATTTCAACTCTTCGACAGCTTCCGGCAACGATTGGGGACAACAAGGAGCCGTTGAACCATTGCCCCAGGCGTGCGAGCCCCATTTGGCGGCGTCTAAGGCTGCATCCGGAGCAATAAGAGCCGCCAACATATCAATGCGCGGCTCAAAATACAATTCTTCCTCCGGCGTGTCCGGTTTTTTGAGAAATTCATCCATGAGCGTTCGTATACGGCGCAAATACATCTGTCGCGTTTCCGGGGTGTTAAAAATAGCGTCTGGTAAACGGTTGTTTTTACCGACAAACAGACCCATATTTGGAACAAGGTTCTCGTTCCAGTAAGTCTCTGTGGAATTCCACACTCGTCCGAAGCTCAGGTCCACGTCCCACGGCCACATCTGCCATTCATTGCTGGCGCCCGTATCGCGGTAAAGGTAGTAGTTTTTGTGGCAGCAGTCGATATCTCCTGTGATTATGTGTATAGCCAAAAAGTTGACAACCTGTGCGACGTCCACATTGTTATAGAGAAATCGGCGGCGTGCTTCACCCGAGAGGCTGAGGCCGTTGTAGATTGCCAACAAATCCGAATTGTCTTCATACTTGCGTGTCTTCTTTTCGGCGCCATTGGTGGCGTGACTCGCATTGTTAAATATGTTGTACATCTTGTAAAGGGCTCCTTCGGCATTTAAGCCCATCCGAATCAGCCAGTCTTCATCGCCATTCTCCATCACATGGGCTGTGCCCCAGAAGGCTCCGTTTTGTTGGACCCGTACTGGAAAAACCCAGTGGTAGGGACAATCCGCATCCCGATACGTCTCATAGGTCAGTATGTTGCGCATGTGCGCCTTGTCCGGATAGGTCGTCATCAGGTTGATGTCATCGGCACGTGGCTGTCCCGGGGCCCATTTGAAATTATGACCAGGGTGGAAATCGATATCGTAGCTCTTTTTCGGAAAACCACGGCTGGATTGACCGTGAATGTTGATCAGCACATTATCGTAAAACTCACCATCGTAAAAGAGCGTGCAGCGGGTTCCGGCATCGGTGTTGGCGGCTTGTGGATACTGAATAAACCAATGCAGCACTGGTAACGGATTAGTCAGGTTCGGGTCATCCACTACAGTCCCGCAATACTGCGGGGAATTCAGCGGGTCAGTGTAAGCTGGAAACCGTGATTTGCGTCCGGTTGTGTCTGTGGCCATAATGAACCATCGTACCATTTGCCCCGCTTTAAACCTCCAAGCTGGGATTCTCACGCTGTAAAGCCTATCCTCGCTTTCGCTATCGCCACCAGTACCATCATCCAGTAACGGAACACTCACTTCGCGATTAAACATCACACGATAGTACAATATGACAGTATCAATGGGATCGAAGGACGGCTCGATCCGGGCCGTGATCTGCAGGTCATCGTTTTCGGTGGGTATCCGTGGCTCGTGGTTCATATCGGAAATGATCGGCCCCAAAATATCGATACCGATGTTATTCTGCTTTCCAGGCGTCGGTACTGGGAAATACTGACATGACGATGCATCTGCTTTAGTGATTGTGGCCAACAATTCGGGAACGATCAGCAGGCCCGGACTACTCGTCTGATATTTCAGCCCCTGCACGGCCAGCAAGTTGGTCCCCACATGGAGAAAGTCGAATTGCGGGATAGTAAAATCAACCGGTTGAACAGCGATATTGTCGGAACGGTTGGTTGAAGCACTGGAGTTCCAACTCTCTGCGCCCGGGGCCGGAGCATTGATCCGTGCCACCTCCTGCCCGTTGATATAGGCAATCATCCCATCATCAAAACGTATGCGCAAGGTCAAGGCTCGGATCACCGAGGGATCCTCCACCACGAAGGGCACGCGAATATACACCGTGGTATTGACGTTTCGCATCGCCGAGACATCCAAACCAACCAGTTCCGGGTAATCATAACCGACACCAGTAGTGCCTGTCTGCCAAGATGAATCATCCGAGTCTTCTTGCGTCCAGGGACGTAGCTTCTCCGAACGCCGTGGATTCGCTTCCAGGGCATTGTTACGGGGTACCAGGGCCTTGGCTGGCGCCCCAGACATTAAGAGCATTGTTTCCGCGGTATTGCCAATGTGGCCGTAAGAAATATCGGGGGCCTGTTTCGGATACCATGGAAAGAATTCAGAAACCACGGTCTTACCGTCCGGACGGACTAATCCCAGATACTCGCCACTCCCTTTTAATTTAAAATTGGTGTGCAAAACTGCCAAGGGATCTCTCCGATTTTTTCCAGAGGCAAAGACAACTAAGTAAGCATCGGGTGAAAGCGTCACCTCCGGAAACGCCCACTGGGTCAGGTTGTTGACGTCATCCGTCAGACACCAACCCTCCAAGTCGACCGAGTTCATTCCGGCATTGTAGATCTCGATCCAGTCTACTTCATCCCGATCCTCGTCATCAAGACCGCTATCGTTCACGGCCATGAACTCGTTTATCCGGATTAGCTCCTGTGCCCGGGCTATAGCATAAAGGCTGAGGGTGAGATTAAAAACAACAAGGAAAGCAAGAGTCCGTGAATATCTCATTTGAAGAGCATTCCTCCTTGTTCAGACCAGCAAACCATAAAGCACCGTTTTTAACAGTCGATAAGTTTCATAATAATAGAACATATTATAACATACAAAATGATATTTAACAATAGTCCCTGCCCAAGTGGATATGCCAGAGACGTATGAGGTATGAGTTGACGGTGACATATCTCCCCACCATCAGACGCTTCCCCCCGTAAACACCCTAATTTCGAAGTGACATTATGTCGACAAAATGTCTTCACAAATGCTAAATTTGCCTATATTGAGTCTGAATTAATATTAATTTTTTGCGAAAATACTAATATCTCTTGGAAATTTTTTGTTTTTTTCGGATTAAGTAGACGGTGGGAAAAGAAATGTGTCAATCATTTGATTCTTTTGGGGGATAAACAAACCAATCCTATACCGAATCATCCAGTATAAGCCCCGAGTTAACACACATCTTCAATATCAACTATACAATCTTTGCTGCCGGTTCCGGTTTAACGCGCATACAGACGAATATCATCAAAGTACATCGTACCTGAACCACCAGCTATCGGATTCTTCTTGTTACCAAGACCAATAGCAAGTGTATTGACATTGGCAAGGTTCACGCCCTGGTCTGCAAATGCCTGCAAGTCGATATTCCATTCGGTCCAGGCAGCTTCCTGAACTGCATTCGGATTATCATGATTGACCACTGCGATGCCGTTGAGAGCAACGTACAAATTCTCAGCAGCGTTACCTGCACTGCCTCGGAACCAAATTGTTAGTGTGTTGACACCTTTGAATGTCCAGTCACGCGGATATGTCAACGTCTTCCCCACTTCTGAATACTTTAAGACGCTGTTGTCGTAGAATACAGGCATCGACTTGCCGCCTCCGTGAACGATAGTCTCC
>Ga0315314_1001114_pt1 | contig 25305 bp, 30 predicted proteins | sample TDP9_MG_FD_203631 | JGI IMG/M metagenome (GOLD analysis project Ga0315314, IMG submission 203631) | Freshwater sediment microbial communities from Lake Towuti, South Sulawesi, Indonesia - TDP9 | ecosystem: Environmental > Aquatic > Freshwater > Lake > Sediment | place: Indonesia: South Sulawesi... | reverse complement strand
GCGAATTTCTTTTTGGAGTCAATGTCCACTTCTCTTGCAATCATGATTCTCTGCGCCTGAGGCGAACCTGCTCCATGCATGGACTCAGTTCTATAGGCAACTGCACCAAGTCCCACAGAAATGTTTTCTAAAAGCCTAAACATGCGAAGCCTAGATTCCGTTGGAACCTGTTCAACGCCCTTCAAGTATTTCTCCACATACTTACCGACCTCAGGGCTTCTGAAATCCAACTCTGACGGCGCCGTGACCATCAAGCCACCAGCGATATCCTCGGCTAATCGGGCAATTTCATAAGGAAATCTCGTCACATTCTGCTTACATATATTTGCTAACAATATGTTGACCAGATAGGTTCCTGAGGCGGTTTTGCATCCCTCAGCGGAACACGCAATTCCACAGGCATACAGATTTTCGTTCAGATGGTTCATTTCAACGAGTTTATCCCTTATGTGTGAGGCTTCTTGAACCCCATTGTATTCGGCGATTGTCGCTGCGGCGCCTATAAGTACGTCGCCGACGCCAGGTTTGCAGCCTCCATAGCTTTGTCTGTGGTAAGCTGCGAATCTTTCTACAAGGGGTGGTGTAAACTCGTATTCTCCAGCCATGAAGACTCTCTCCCGAGGCACAAAGACATTGTCGAAGATAATCATCGCTTCCTGTCCACCGTACTTCACATTGCCTAGATCTATCGTTTCCTTCTCGAGTTTTCTCTCGTCACATGGTTGCCTACCATATATGTATATTAATCCTTCAGCGTCGCTTGGGACTGCAAATGAAACAGCGTAGTCCTTGTCGCGCTCACCCATGGTCCTCGTCGGCATCACAATGACTTCATGGGAGTTTACGGCGCCAGTCTGATGAACCTTAGAACCCTTGACAACAATACCATCCGCCCTTTTCTCAACAACCCTCAAATACAGATCTGGATCCGCTTGCTGACTAGGTGCCAGATTTCTGTTTCCCTTAGGGTCGGTCATCGCACCGCAGCAGACAAGATCGTTTTTCTGAACATGCCTTAGAAATTCGATGAATCTTCTGTAATATTCCGTTTTAGATTTATGGTCCATCTCATATGTAACACTTGAGAGGGCGTTAAGGGCATCCATCCCAACGCATCTCTGAAAACATGCACCAGTCTTTTGACCTAGAAGTCTAAACAATTTCACTTTATTGACCAAATCTTCGGTGCTCTGATGTATATGGGTAAACCGATTAATTCTATCTCCAGTCAAGTGAGACGTTGCCGTCGCCAGACTCTCATACCTTTTATCACGGGCTAGATCATAAGTCATTGAGATGGAGTTAACTGACGGCTTGATAACGGGATGGTCTGTCGGATTTCTTATCCTCTGACCGAACAAGTAAACCGCAATCTTTCTCTTGCGTAGGCTTTCAACGTAGTCTTCACTGCTTTTCAACATGATTCGCAAGACGCTCCTATCAGTCATGCATCATTCTCTCACTTAAAAAGCTAAGTTGAAAGTTCTAAGGATGATGAGAAGCAAAGCAGATAGCGGAAAACACTTGGGATCCTTTCCTATGGTGATAGCCTTTTCTGGACGTTACAATGGCACACACGCTCTGCTAGATTACTCCTTCCTCTCGGAGTTTGGCAATTTCCTCTTCGCTATATTTCAAGATCCTTCCATAGACCTCTTTGTTATTGCACCCAAGTGCCGAGTCTAGCCACTGGACTTTGCTTGGCGTTTCTGACAGATTCAAGGGAGTTCGTGGTATTTTGACCTTGCCGATTCTTGGATGTTCCGCGTCAACGAAAAGCTTTCTCGCTGAGACCTGCGGGTCTTTAAACATCTCATCAATGGTTTGCACAGATGCGCATACAACGCCTTCTTTGCTCATTTGTTCAACAGCCTCTTTCCTCGTCTTTGTTCTCAACCAGTCTTGTATCATTTCATCAACTTTTGGGTTTGAAAGGATATTGAGGGTCGTGTAGTCAGGATCATCTATGAGCTCTTCTCTTCCAATGGCCTTTAGCAGTTGGTTCCAGCTGAGAATGTAGTAAATGAAGACATAGCCATCCTTTGCCTCGTACATGTAGCATCCTCCAAAAATGCCTCTATTCCCATTTCTCGTTGGTGTCACATCCTCAGCTATGTATCTGATGTTATATTCCGTCAAGAAGTCTACGGCTGCATCGAACAGGGACATGTCTATTCTCTGTCCCATTCCTGTCTTGTCTCTGTATCTGATGGCCGCAAGTATTGCCAATGCTGTGTATATGGCCGAGATGTGATCTGTCACTCCGTGAGCTGACAAGACTGGAGGTGAGTGCGCAAATCCTGTGACACTCATTATGCCCGATCTGGCTTGAGCCAAGTAATCTTGCCCCGGAAGGTCTTTCGAAGGTCCAGTGTACCCATAGCCCGAGATTGAAGCATATATTATTCTCGGGTTGACAGTTCTTTGAATTTCATACCCAACTCCTAAGCGGTCTAGAGTTCCCGGCGTGTAGCTCTCCAAGAACACATCTGACACTTTCACCAAGTCTAGAAAGATCTTACGTCCCTTCTCTTTCTTCAAATTCAAGGTTATGAACTTCTTATTGTCACTGAACTGCATTACGAAATAATTCTCACCTTTATACATTAATGGTATCATTTTTCTTGGAAATTCGCCCTCAAGAGGTTCTATCTTTATGACTTCAGCCCCTAGCTCTGCCAATATCTTACCACACCATGGTCCAGCATGCAGGTGAGTGCAGCTCAAGACTCTAATGTCCGTCAGGACGCTCTTTGACACATTTCACACCTCGTTGGCATTCACTCAGTTTTCATCTTAAATGTTTCTTAAGCGAAACAATGAGCAACAGCACCCGGAGACTAGGACGTCTGCAAACTCCTTGAGAGAGCTCCGAGATTCACTAGTACCAGATGAATTTGCCTTGGCTCAGGTCTAGGGGTGAATCCTTGAGTGGTTGGGCATATCCACTCCCAACAGCTTTGCTGTCCACTAGATCGACAAGATTCATCTTCTGATACGCACATCTTCGCCTACGTCATTCATATCTCTATTCTGTAGGCTTTGTCAAGTATGGTTTTGAGATTTCCATGGTGCTTCTTTTCATCTTCTGCAAAGTGCTTCAACAGCAATTTTAGAGCCTCATCATCCGTTTTCTTCAGTTCTTCTTCGATTTGTTGCATCATTCTTTTCTCAGCCTTGATGTGGTCTTCCAGTTCCTTCTTCACAACTCGCTTGTCAGCGTCGATGTCGAGTGTTAATTCCCAGAATGACTTTGGTCCACCCATGACTTTCAATGCAGATTCTAAGATTTCGGCGTGTTTCTTGGTATCTAATTGCATCTCGCGTATCAAAAGTCTGGCTGCTGGGCTATCAAGTCGTGTTTCCAATGTGCTGAACTTTTTCGCGGTCTCTTTTTCCAGTTTGATTTGTTCTCTGACCAGGTCGGCCAGCGCTTTTTCAGTTTTCATGCTCAAATTACCTTCCTGTAGATCACCATAAATCTCAGAGAGATTTCAAGAACGGCTTCAAGTTTATATTCCTTTTCTTGCTCGTTTCTACGCAAGCACAGCAAGATAGATATGCCTTAGACTTTAAAGGAAAAATGGCACTCCGCGTTCAAGGGTGAAAAGCGTTGAAAAAATGTGTAGTTGTTGATGCCGTGCGAACTCCAATAGGAAAATCAGGCTGGAACGGCATGAAGAAAGGCGGGCAGTTCGCTAACGTCTCTGCTCAAGTTCTTCTTGGGTCGGCGGTTTCAGAACTAGTGAGCAGAGTGAAGAGCAGATCTAAAGCGTTTGATCCAAGAGAGATTGAAGATATAGCCGTGGGATGTTTAAGTCAGATTGGAGAACAAGGCGGCAACATTGGAAGACTTGTCGTTTTTCTAGCTGACCTTCCAGATGAAATCGCGGGAATGACGCTCGATAGATACTGTAACGCTGGGCTGCAAGCAATAAACTCGATGGCACAAGCGATAATGGCGGGGTGCGGCAGCATCATGATAGCCGCAGGTGTGGAGCACATGTCGCATTACCCCATGATGTCAACCATCAATGCAGCAGAGGCTGCAGGTTATCCAGTTATGATCAGTGACAAGATCTATGAAAGAAACGTCTTCACCCCTATGGGTGTCGCGGCTGACATGGTAGCCAAAAAATACAACCTTACACGTGAAGACTGCGACAAGTTCGCTCTCTGGAGCCACCAGAAAGCTACAAAGGCGTTGAGAGAAAAGGAGTGGTACAGCAAAAGAATCGCACCAGTAAGAGTTGCACAAACGGATGGAACGGCAAAAACACTGGACACCGATGAGACAGTCAGAGCCCAATGTTTAGATGAACCAGATATCGCGTACTCGAAACTAATTCAGCTTGAACCAAGATTCGGTTCAGAGGGAGTTCACACTGCTGGCAACTCCTCCCAAATAGTGGACGGAGCAGCCGCTGCAATGTTGATGTCAGAAGAGAAAGCTGACGAGTTAGGGTTGAAGCCAATGGTTACCATAAAATCAATGGCAGTAGCTGGCGACGAACCTTCTATAATGCTTCTCGGTCCAATTCCCGCCATGAAGAAAGCATTGAAGAGAGCCGGCAACCTGACAATGGACGACATGGATGTGATTGAACCCAACGAAGCTTTCGCAAGCCCGCCCCTCGCGTTTGCAAAGGAGTTCAAGTATGCCTTTGACGACCCCCGAGTCAATCCAACTGGTGGAGCAATTGCTCTTGGACACCCCATAGGTGCAACTGGGGTGCTCTACTTCACCGAAATGATCTATGAAATGCAACGAAAGGGACTTCGATATGGACTTGAAACTCTATGCGGTGGGGGCGGAGTAGGCATCGCAACAATTGTGGAGAGAGAAAAATGACCAGCTCTGAAGAGCTGCGCAGGGGCGCAATACATAAAACCTGATTTACTGAAGGTTCAGCGCCGAGGAATCCTATGGACTATCCCTTCTGTGAGAAGACAAATTGTGTGAATCATAAGGAAGGACGTTGTATTTTGAAAAATCCAGAGAAGAGTAACGAATCCTGTCTACACTTCGAAGACATCATGGATTCATCGAGGCTTAGAGTCAACACATTCAAAGGGACGCTCAGAAGAGAGTAAAGGGCGACAACGCTCTACAGTGTTTTCTATTTGCACACACAAAACTGCTCAAGAAGCCTCAATATCGGTCTCGCGTTGAAAAAACCAAACCATGCGAGCAGATAGGTCACAAAACCGAGTATCTAGGCTTTTGTCCGCTTTTCTTTACTGCTTATTAAGAACCACGTACAAATTCAAGACGAGCATGGTGATGCAACATGGAGCTATTGGATGCCATACGAACCAGAAGAAGTATCAGAGAATTTACAGGCGGAAAAATTTCCGATCGAGATATAGAAAAAATCTTAGATGCGGCTAGGTATGCACCTTCGCCCGAAAACTTGCAGATGTGGCGATACATAGTTGTTAGAGATGACCAAGAAACCAAGGATTTCGTCGCAGAAGTCTGCAGGGAAGCCGCTCGCGGGGTTTTCGGGGCGCAACCTTACGAGATGACTCAGGGCAGACTGTGGTATCTTCCTGATGAAATGAGGCCAAGGGAGTTTGAGAATTTGCGAGACGGAAGCCTATTCACCTACCCAAAGGATTCTGACGCCCTCGTGATTGGCTGTGCTTCAGAGACCTTCACCGATGCCTATCAGTCATATCCACTGCACCTGATGGGCTCTGTAAGCGTAGCTATGGGCATGCTTCAGATGTGGCTGGTTGCTCATTCCATGGGATACGGCGTCGGATGGATGGCCCTTGCCACTACAGATCCGAGGCATTTGGAGCTGCTTTGCGAGAAACTGGGAATTCCCAGAAGTTGGACCCCAATCGGAATTTTATGCATCGGGGTTCCCAAGGAAAAGAGAATGCTTGGACCTTCAAGGTTTCCTCTTGAAGGAGTTATGTACAGCGAAAGGTGGGGAAACCCCTACACAAGAATTGCCTTCAGAAAGGGGCGAAAAAGATGAACGTAGAATTGAAACCTGATGTTACGCGGAAACTAAGTGAAATAGCGGGAGAATGCAATCTTCCCCTAGAAAAGACATGCGAGATAATTCTCTCCGAGTTTGCCAAAGTGGAAGGCGGGCGGATCTACGTTGGAAAGTGGAAGGAAGGGAGTGGCCTCAGATTTGTGGTTCAATGGCCCTTCTTCACTGGAATCGCCAAGCTGAAAGGGGAAGAATTAGCAGAGATCGGTGTTTGAAATAACGGTGAAAATGCCATGTCAGCAAATGTTCGAAAGGCTCCAAAGGGCGAATGGCTAGGCTACCCTCGGCTACGTCCAGAAGATATCGAACACGAATCCTTCAAAGTTGCCAAGCAATTCGCTGAGTTCATGGTGAAGAACAGAAGGGGAAGAGTCTATTTGTTGATGGACAACGACTTTTATCAAAGATTCCTTGTTAGTGTAAGGAAAGAATTCGGCGACATTTCAGCATCCAACGTTGAAAAAGCGGCGTTAGACGCTATAAGGACTTGGATCGAGAAGGTTGAGTCCAAATGAGCGATCAAAGCCCAAGAGAAATTTTCGAGGAAATCACAAAAAGGGTCAACGAAAGCCCTGAGGCACAGAGAATCATTGAACAGTGGGTTGGCCCTTACGATGGCAAAATCCTTCAGTTCGAAACTGACGCCGAGAAATTTCATTTGGTTATCGCCGATGGAAGGATGGAGCTTTGTACCGGAGAATATCCAAGTCCAGACCTTATCTTAAGAGGCTCTTCACAAGTCATCACAGACGTCTTCACAGGTAGAAGAAGCGTTGGAGAAGTCATAAGAAGTTGGGACCTTCTTCTCATGGGAGCAGGGCACGAAGGTTTCATGCTAGGAAGGCTCATCGCCACTGTTTCTCTGGAAACTTAAAAGGAATAGAACCGCTCTCTAGTATTGGCGTAATGCCATACGAGCAGAACACACATAACTCTGTGAGCGCTTCGGACCAGAGAAGGAACTGGACCAGCAGACTGGTATTCAAATCTTGGTGGGAGCACCATTCAGCCCCGTGACCTCCTTCTGACCTTTCTTTATGCTTCTTGCGAGTCGTGCCAGATAGTGCTTTGAGTATGCATCGGATCTTCTCAGTCTGAGTTTTTGAGCGTGGCTCATGAGCTTGATGTGCCGCTCTCTTCTCATGGCGTTAGCTCTTGAGCAGAACTCTTCGACGTAAACGAGTTCCCGTGGCTTGTGAATTCGTAGGTATCGTGCGCCTTTTCCGTTCATGTGCAGTTTCAGTCGTTTTTTTGGGTTTTTGGAGTATCCTGTGTAGAGGGTGCCATCGTAGCACTGAACAACGTAGACGTAGTAGGGCATTGGCTACAATTAGAGGGCGGGTGCGTTTTTAGACTTTCTGGGATTCGATGCTGGATCTGCATCTCTGTAGGACATCAATACGGAAATGTTTATTAAATATCAAGATTCCATATAATCTTGTTGATCTGAGTCGTGGGTCCCCTTGGGTCAAGATCTACATATATGCGTGTACGAGAGGTGTGGCAAATCGTTCGCTGCGCCTGTACGCTTAACCGATCTGTCCCACAAGCCTCGCTCAGAAACCTATTACGCATGCCCCTATTGCTTCTCCAAAATGGAAGAATGCGATACTGATCTACACAGCGAATTGAGGCTGATAAAAACCGGTAGTTATCCGATAGGCATAGAAGACTCCAAGACGAATGTAAAAGCTGGAGGTCACAAGGACCCTGAAGGGGAGTCTTCAGTCGTCAGTTGTCCCCATCATGTGGGTTATCTAAAGACCCGTTCCAGGGATCAGGCTGTTCCAGATGTGTGCTTGACGTGCTCTAAAATACTGCAGTGCATGGTCTAGCTTGATTTCGAAGTTGAAAGTCAATTAAAGGAGGAATGTGGATGCGTGGAGGCGCGGTGTTTCTAGCGTTTTTCTTACTGTTCACGCTGGCTTCGTTAGCGGTGCCTGCACCTCTGTTTCCAGGCAGTATGATTCACGCGTTGCTAGGGCTACCTGTTGACGCCTATGCCCCTCTCGTCAGCGCATTAACTAACGGAATAACTTACGGTTTAGTAGTGTGGCTTGTCTTTGTCTTTGCGACAAGAAGACTGGATGAATCAGGTGTTTCTGACTACAGAAACAGGAAAGGGCAAGGTCAGAGAGTCAGCAAGAGGCGGGCCGTTAAACAGTAGTTGAATCTCTCTGCCTAGCTGAATTTCTATTGACGTAATAATACGAACTAAACGATTCAATCCGTGTATTCGACCGAAAGATTCTACTATGTAATATGTTCTACCAAAAGCACCTGATACTGAGCGAGTTGGAGCGCGAAGCTAAGAAAATGGTCAAGATGCGAGAACCAACAGTCAAAGAGAAGATTCAGCAACTCCGCGAACTACGGGAGCACGCCAAGCTGGGGGGTGGAAAAGAACGGATCGAAGAGCAGCACAAGAGAGGAAAGCTGACAGCTCGAGAGCGAATAGACTTGTTACTTGATCCTAACACATTTGTTGAGCTCGACCCTTTTGTGGTGCATATTTGCACTGACTTCGGTATGGCTGGAAAAAAGATTCCAGGCGACGGAGTGGTCACAGGCTACGGAACCATTGATGGCAGACTTGTCTACATCTTCAGCCAAGATTTCACGGTGTTCGGCGGCTCTCTAGGCGAGATGTTTGCAAAGAAAGTGTGCAAAATAATGGATTTGGCTATGAAAGCAGGTGCTCCTGTGATAGGGATAAACGATTCTGGAGGTGCACGAATTCAGGAGGGCGCTCCCAGTCTCGCCGGGTACGGCGACATTTTCTTCCGTAATGTCTTGGCTTCTGGAGTTATTCCTCAAATCTCAGCGATTATGGGTCCTTGCGCTGGTGGCGCGGTTTATTCCCCTGCGTTAACTGATTTTGTCATCATGGTTGACAAGACGAGTCACATGTTCATAACGGGGCCTGAAGTTATCAAGACGGTTTTGGCTCAAGAAGTTTCGTTTGAGGAGTTGGGTGGAGCCAGAGTACACAATCAAACCAGCGGCGTCGCACATTTCATGGCTGGCAATGAGGAAGACGGAATAAGAATCATAAAAAAACTCTTGAGCTACATGCCCAGCAACAATATGGAGGACGCGCCCACCGTAGAAACAGGCGACGACCCAAACCGCATGGACGAGCATTTGCCTGAGATAATACCAGACGATCCAGATAAGCCGTATGACATGAAAGAAATCATCCTTAGCATTGTCGACAACGGAGACTTCCTTGAAGTTCAGCCTTTATGGGCACCTAACATTGTAATAGGCTTCGCCCGACTAAACGGACGCTCAGTGGGCATAGTCGCCAACCAGCCGAAGTATTTCGCAGGCGCCCTTGACATTAAATCTTCCACTAAAGCAGGACGCTTTGTCCGATTCTGCGATTGCTTCAATATTCCAGTCATCACATTCGTGGATGTGCCGGGCTTTCTCCCAGGTGTTGACCAAGAACATGGCGGGATCATCCGCCACGGCTCCAAACTGCTCTACGCGTATATTGAAGCCACTGTGCCGAAGATTACATTGATAACACGCAAGGCGTATGGTGGAGCTTACGTGGTTATGGGCAGTAAGCATTCGGGCGGTGACATCAACTATGCTTGGCCTACGGCTGAGATCGCGGTTATGGGTCCCGAAGGTGCCATCAACATTATTTTCAGGAAGGAGATTGCAGTTGCCAAAGACCCTGCTAAAAAGCGGGCAGAATTGGTGAAAGAGTATAGAGAGAAGTTTGCCAACCCGTATATTGCACAGCAGAAGGCTTACATAGACGATGTGATCGAACCTGCCCACACAAGACCAAAACTAATATCAGCGTTGGAGATGTTGGTGACAAAACGAGAGCCTCGTCCAAGCAAGAAACACGCTAACATTCCGCTTTAACCCCTTTGAACGGCCTTCAAGAACCTCTCAGGTTCCAAGGCTTCTTCCCACTCGCTAATGCAGCCTCCAGCGGGTATGAGAATGACTGTGACATCACCGGGCAGTTTTTGCTTTGGGTCAACTCGAAGGTTTATCACGTTTTCACCTTGTCTGTAGGCTGCAACCGCAACTTGCTTGAGAAATCGGTTTTCAATCGGATTGTAGATCATGTGAAGTAGACTCCTGTATTCCTGCATCGGAAAGCCGCCTTTCGCAATTATCAATCGGTCTACTTCATTGATCGCGTCGACTAAGTTAGCCTGCTCGCCCAGTTGAAGGAATGCTTCGCTGCCTATGAGCTTGTTAATTGAAGGCTCGTGCACAATAACCCGTACATGTTTCATTTTCTCATCCGGTTTCTAGGTGTGTTTGCAGAAAAATGTGGGAGGAGGATAGGTAAGCCTTCTTCCTCAGCTTTTCAGTTCTTTTATTCGCTCTTGAACTGCGGCAAGTTCCTTCTTGAGTTCTTCTGCGTAATTCTGCAACCGTTCAATCTTTTCAGCTTTTGTCCAGAAGCGTCTTCGGCGCATATGTCCATGGCCTTCCCCATGATGTTCTGAACCGCATCCACAGTCGCAATCGCATTCGCACTCGCAACCACATTCTTTGCACATTTTTCTGAGGACCTCCTCTTTCTTGGTGTTAATACTACCAAAAGTAAAGTATTTAAACTATCAAGTTTATAGCAATGTAGCAGCTATGTGCAAGGAAAGTGCTTCACATGTCTAACGAGAAGCAACATATCTGTTTCTGTCCGCTTGAAGGCGTTATTGATGTTATTGGCAAGAAGTGGGCGCTTTTAATTGTGAATGCCCTAGGCAACTGCGGCAGACTCAGATTCAACGATCTCATGGACGAACTGGGCGGCATCAGTCCGAAAACACTGTCGGACACATTGAAGGAGCTTCAAGGTCAAGGTTTAGTCAAACGCGAATCTTTCGCAGAGATTCCACCGCGGGTCGAGTATTCGCTTACTAAGGACGGCACCGAACTCAGGAAATCTATCGTGCCGCTTCTCAAGTGGGCAGCGACAAGGGAAAACCTGAGCAACGAGAAGTGTTCAGAGGCTTACAGGAAGATACGAGCGCATGTGGTAAAGACGTGACATGTCCTTCTGATCAGTATTTTGGATTCGCAACGTTTTTCCTCAATGACTGTGACGAAGCATTTTGGAAGAACAGGCAAAATGGGTTTGTTAGGAGATTTTGCCAAAGGATTAGTCATCTTAGCCGGCTTAGGATGCATCTATGCCATAGTCAGTTTTGCCGCAATGGGGTACATGGAAGTAGCATTGCTTTTTCTCATCACGTTCATGATTCCAGTTGTCATGATAGTCTACGAGTATTGGAAGAACCGAAAGAAACAGACAAGGCTAAGTTAAAATACAGCCTCAAAAGTGTTCTTACTTCCTTAGCTAAGCGAGACATGAACCCTTATGAGACAAGTCAGGATAACGGACACCACGTTTAGAGATGCCCACCAATCATTGATGGCAACCCGCATGCGCACCGAGTCAATGTTGCCCATAGCTGATAGAATAGATCAAGTGGGCTTTCACAGTCTTGAGGTCTGGGGCGGCGCCACGTTCGATGTCTGTATTCGCTTCTTAAACGAAGACCCGTGGGAACGCCTGCGCCAACTCAAGAAGCACATCAAGAAAACACCCTTGCAGATGTTGCTGCGGGGGCAGAACCTTGTTGGCTACCGCAATTATTCGGACGACGTGGTTAAGAAATTCGTTGAGAAGGCAGCGGGAAACGGTGTGGACATATTCCGAGTTTTTGACGCGTTGAACGACACTCGCAATTTGGAAACAGCTATTAAAACCGTGAAGAAAGTCGGCGCACACGCTCAGGGCACCGTGTGCTACACGCTCAGTCCCGTTCACACGCTACAGCACTACTTGGGAATAGTGCAACGCCTGACCGAGCTAGAATGCGACTCAATCTGCATCAAAGACATGGCAGGGCTGCTCTCACCCAAAGACGCCTACGACTTGATTACAGCCTTCAAGAAAAAAGCGGGCTCACCCGTGCAGTTACACTGCCACTACACGAGTGGCATGGCACTGATGACTTATCTCCGTGCCTGCGACGCCAGCGTGGATGTTCTTGACACTGCTTTTTCGGCGCTTGCAGGTGGCACTTCGCAGCCTCCTGTGGAGACTGTGGTGGCAGCGCTTAGAAACACGGTTTGCGACCCTAAGCTCAACATGAAAATCCTAGTCGAGGTCGCGGATTATTTCAGGGATCTACGTCAGAAATACTTTGATCCTATTCGTCTTATCGATCCGATGGCTGAACGCATCGACACGGGCATTCTGGTGCATCAGATTCCGGGCGGCATGTTCTCCAACCTCATTTCACAGTTGAAGGAGCAGAACGCGTCGGACAAGCTTGGCTTGGTCTTAGATGAAGTGCCGAGGGTTAGGAAAGAGCTGGGCTATCCGCCTTTGGTGACTCCAACAAGCCAGATTGTTGGAACACAAGCAGTTTTCAATGTTCTGTCGGGGAAACGCTATAGCATCGTGCCCAAAGAAGTTAAAGACTACGTGAAAGGCTTGTACGGTCGCTCGCCAGCACCTATCGACGAAGAAGTAAAGAGGAAGATTATTGGCGACGAAAAAGTCATAACTAAACGTCCAGCTGACATGCTCAAATCAGAATTGAACGTTATACCTGAAGAGGCTAAACAATTCTTCAGGAAAGAGGAAGACGCCTTAACCTACGTGCTTTTCCCTCAAGCAGCACTCGAATTCTTCAAGAAAAGAGAGGCGACAGGCAAGGAAAGCGTTGGGAGTTTGGTGCCGCCTGAGTTACGCCAGGAGTTGGAAGAAGTCGCGGCAGTGTCAGCTGCGATTGCTTCATACTTCAAGAGTAGAGGGGAAATAATTGCTGTGATTCCAGTTAGAAAAGCTGGAAGATACTCACCTTGGAGTCTGGCAGGTCGACAAGAACTCATGACCCAACGAGGTCAAAGCTAAGACAGGTGCCCGCAGTGAAGCGTGAAATAGTCATTGATGGAAAACCTTACCAAGTTGAAATCACTGAATGCTCGGTCGGCTCGCCATTCCAGATAAAGATCAATAACAGAACCCGTGAAGTGCTGCTGGGGCAGGAGCTCAATCTGACGAATTTCACTTTGACGGTGGATAAGGAGCTCTACCAGGTTGAATTGCCACTGCTTGGGAAGAACGCCCCTTTTTCAATGAAAGTGAACGCTGTTCCCTTCACGGCTGAGATCAAGATAGAAACGCCGAAAGTGGTTGTTTCAGCGCCATCCCTTGTCTCGGTTCAAATTCAAAAGCCAACAAGAGCTGCGGCGGAAGGAGCCGTTGTTGCGCCTATGGCTGGCAAAATCGTCTCGGTTAAAGTGAAGAAAGGTGATGCTGTGAAGATAGGCGCAGTCCTATGTGTCCTAGAAGCCATGAAAATGGAGAATGAAATCACAGCCCCTAAAAGCGGAGTGGTACAAGAAATAGCGGTTCAAGAAGGCAAAGCCGTCAACGAGAATGATGTTCTAATCATTCTGAATTGAGACGTGATCTGCTCACTTTATGATGCTCGCGCCCGTGGTTGCATGATTATTTCGGCGAAGAATTCCCTTTTAGCCTTGCATACCGGGCAGATGTAAGGCGGTTCCTCTCGGAAACAGACGTAGCCGCATTGCTTGCAGTACCACATTTTCAACTTGACCTGAGACGCCTCCTCAACCTGTCGCACAACAGTCTGATCGGAGGGTCTTGGAGTTCCAGCTTGAGCGGTCACTCCGTAGGCTCTGTTCTGCTTTTCTACTGGTCTGCGCTCAGGAACTGGCTCCACAGCCCTCTTGCCATCAAACACGTCTTTTCTTACAAATAGGGCGCAGTAGCAGGCCCCATATTGGGCAACATCTGGGTCGCGGTAGTCGCATGGACAGATTATGTCTCTGTCAAGCTCGAATTTGCCCGAAGCTAGTCTGCACGGGCACGATGGATATCCGTAACGTTCTTCGTTGGCTTTGAGTCCTTCGAAGAGGTTGTCGAGGAATTCTTTGTCCGGGTTCAGGTAACAGCCGGCGGTTCTAGTGTCGGCTTCGGCGCGCGCCCGTACGTGCTCCAATGTTATCAAAAGCCTAGCGCCTCTCTGATTTTGTCCCTGCGGAAACCGGTGATCAGAATCTTGTCATCGATGATTATGGTGGGATAGCTTGGTTCGCCGCCTCTCTTCATGATGTCGTTTCTGATGTTCTGGCGGTCTTTTTCGCTGCAAAGGTCAACGTCAACATACTCGTATTCAACCTTGTTGTCGTTAAGGTATTTCTTTGTGAGTTTGCACCAAGCGCATGTGCTTAAGGTGTAGAGGAGAACTTTGTGTTTCGAGTTTGTGCCGGAGACCCTTATCTTCTCCATTTTGCCTTTTGCCACGGCGCGAACCTCACAGCCATTATTCTAGACGTCTTATTAAGTGGTATCCGAATTTCGTCTTTACAATGGGTGAAATTTGCCCCTTTTGGAGCGTGACCGCAGCCGTTTCGAACTCCTTGACCATTTGTCCCCTGCTGAAAGTGCCAAGATCTCCGCCGCGTTTTGCAGATGGGCATAAGGAGACTTCGCGGGCTAAATTGGCGAACTTCTCACCCTTGCCCAAGCGTTCCTGAATTTTCTTTGCTTCAGTTTCTGTCTTTACAAGTATGTGGGCACAATGAATTTTGTCGGGCATAGCACGAATGAAGACATGGATTCCTTATAACCCTTCTGCAGCAACTGAGTGTTCAGAAAATTGTGGGCGCCCTGTAGTCCCCGTATACCTCGCGGAGCACAGTGCAGATTTCGCCGAGCGTGGCGTATTCTCTTACAGCCTTGATTATGATTGGCATGAGATTCTCTTCTTTCTCAGCTGCTGCGTGCAGATGATTCAGAACGGCATTAACTTTTCGTTTGTCTCTCCTTCTTCGAAGAGACTGCACTTGCTCAATCTGCCTCTCTTCAACTTCAGGCTTGACTCGCAATGTCTTGATAGGTGTCTTTTCCTCTGTAGCGAACTGGTTTAAGCCCACGACCATTTTCTCTTTCGCTTCAACTTCTCGTTGATGCCTGTACGCGCTTTCGACGATTTCCCTTTGCATGTAGCCTTTTTCGATGGCTACGACAGCGCCTCCCATTTCGTCGATCTTGTCGATGTATTTGATTGCTTCTTCTTCGATCTGATTGGTTAACGCCTCGATGCAGTAGGCGCCGGCTAAGGGATCAACCGTGTCAGTTACGCCGCTTTCGTAAGCTATGATCTGCTGTGTTCGCAACGCTATTGTCACAGCTTCTTCAGTAGGCGTGGCGTAAGCCTCATCAAACGAGTTCGTGTGTAGAGACTGGGTTCCGCCGAGAACAGCAGCGAGGGCTTGAAGTGTGACCCTGACCACGTTGTTAAGCGGTTGTTGTGCCGTCAAAGCCACTCCAGAAGTCTGTGTGTGGAAACGCAGTTGCCATGACGCTGGGTTCTTGGCTTTGAATCGTTCACGCATGATTTTTGCCCATAGTCGGCGTGCTGCACGAAACTTGGAGACCTCTTCTAAGAGGTTGTTCTGGGCTGCAAAAAAGAAGGATAAGCGGCTGGCGAACTCGTCCAGGTCTAGTCCTCGTGTGATGGCTGCGTCCACGTAGGCTATGCCGTTTGCCAATGTGAACGCTACTTCCTGAGGCGCTGTGGAACCCGCCTCGCGTATGTGGTAGCCACTTATGCTTATGGTGTTCCATTTTGGCATGTTCTTGGCGCAGTATTCAAAAATGTCTGTGACCATCTTCATCGATGGCTTGGGCGGAAAAATGTACAAGCCTCGTGCAACGTATTCCTTCAAAATGTCGTTTTGAACCGTGCCGTCCAGCTTTGCTTGAGGGACACCTTGTTTTTCGCCTACCGCGGCATACATGGCTAGGAGCACAGTGGCAGGCGCGTTAATCGTCATCGACGTGGTAACCTTATCCAATGGAATGCCGTTGAACAGAGTTTCCATGTCTCTGAGGCTGCTTATGCTGACGCCGACCTTTCCGACTTCGCCCTTGGCAAGGGCATGGTCACAGTCAAAACCCATCTGAGTGGGCAAGTCAAAGGCTACACTTAGCCCTGTTTGACCGTGTTGAAGCAAGTACTTGAAGCGCTTGTTGGTTTGCTGAGCTGTTCCGAACCCGGCGTATTGGCGCATGGTCCAGAGTCGACCCCGATACATAGTGGGATAGATGCCGCGTGTGAACGGATACTCGCCTGGGAAAGCCAAGTCTCGTACAAAGTGCAAGTTCTTGATGTTAGTGGGAGAGTAAATCCGTTCCAAGGGCAGCTCGGAATCTGTTTTGAACTGCTTTTTGCGTTCTGGAAACCTTTCAAGCGTCTTCGCTAGGATTACCTGCTTCCATTTTTCTGCTTGTTCTTCTATGCGCTTTATTTCCTCTTGAGCGAACATGCAGACCAGCCCATCGACGCGGCTTATCGCTGTGGCTTGTAATATTCCATCCATGCTTTAAAGAATTATCAATAATCCCTCAAGGCAACGAACAAACTGCGTGTTGTTGACGCCTTCCCATTAACGCACACAAAAAAGAATGAGCGTAAACCAGATTTGTGTAGGAGGCATATCTCTGTTTGGTGAGACTGTGAGTGATGAGCAGTCGGAGAGAGTAATCGCCTACTACAAGAAGACTGCGGCAGATTATGATAAGGAATACGAGTCGCCTTTCTTCAAGGAAATCTACGACAAAATGACTTGGCGTTGCATTGAACCCTACCTTCCTCAAGCTGGAGTTGTTTTGGACGCAGGCGGAGGAACGGGCAAATGGTCCATTCCAATTGCTGAAAAGGGTCTGAAGGTCTTGCTTCTTGACATTTCACAGGACATGCTCAACGTTGCATTGATCAAGGCGAAAGAACAACGGTTAGAGAAGAACATATCGTTTCGTCAAGGCGACATATGCTCGATGCCCTTTGCCGACAACACTTTCGACTTTGCACTGGCTGAAGGCGATCCAATATCGTATTGCAACAACCCAGATCTGGCAGTTAAAGAGCTTGGCAGAGTGCTTAAGCCGGACTGCTATGTATCCGCTGGAGTAGATAGCCTCTATGCCATCTTGAGGCGTATGCTCAACCAGCCGGACGTCGACTATGAGAAATTCCATAGAGTGTACAGAGACAAGCGGTTCTTCGCCAGAGACTGGGGGTTTGATTGCTGGCTTTTCACTCCAGAAGACCTGAAGAAGCTGTTCACCCGCCACGGATTCAAGGTTGTCAAAATCGTGGGCAAACCTGTGATGTTTCTGAGCAGGCCTGAAACAGAGGCAGTTTTCAGAGACCCAGCTAAGATCCAGAAAGTGTTGGACATTGAATTCGAATTCAACGAAGTGCAGAGTATTGTTGGATACGGTGGGCACTTACACATAACAGCCAAGAAAACGTCGTAGACGAAAAAGAAAGATGGCTAGATGGCGAGCCATTTTCCGTTTTTCATGACCAGCTTGTCGTCGAAGTAGATTTCGCCGTCTTTGCGCAGGTCTTTTATCATGTCCCAGTGAATAGCTGAATCGTTTTGGCTTAACGTTTCCTTGTAGCCTCTTCCTAACGCGAAATGGACTGTGCCGCCTATTTTTTCGTCGAAAAGTATGAGTTTGACAGACTTCGTGATGCCGTAGTTGAAGCCTATGCCGAACTCGCCAATTCTTCTGGCACCTTCATCGGTTGCGAGTATTTTCTCTAAGAAAGCTTGATTCTTAGCTGCTTTAGCGCTCACGACCTTTCCTTTCTCAAAGGTCAACGTTATGCCTTCGACTACGTTTCCAAACCATATGGCGGGCACGTCAAAATGAATGCTGCCGTTAACGCTGTCTTCAACCACGCTTGTGAACAGCTCGCCGTCAGGCATGTTTTTGTCTCCGCTAGCAGCCACAGCCTTTCTGGCCTTGACACTGAATTCTAAATGAGTGTCAGGAGATCTGATTTCGACTCTGTCAACCGCATCCGCGTTCTGTTTGAGGATTTGAAGCTTCTTTGACACTTCTGGCCAGTCGATGAGGCAAGCGTTGAAAACAAAGTCTTCGAACTCCTCTAAGGACATTTCAGCCTCTTGAGCCAAGGCTTCTGTCGGATACGCGAAAATGACCCATCGAGTCTTTTCCACTCTCCATTCGCTTATGGGCTTCAAAGCCTTCATTCTAGCGCCGATTCTCGCAGGATCTATGCTCGAAAGCTCCTTAACGTTCGACGGCGCCCCCAACGAAATGTAGACATCAGTATTCTTAATTTCAGCGAGTTCATGCTCTGGAACGAAGCCCATTTGTTCATCGTTGGCGTGCTTGAAGAAAACGTACCTTGAGCCAGGCAAGTCCGTTCTTATCCATGGATGTGCGCTTCGTAGCAACGCGTACTTGTAAACCTCTAAAGCTAGGTCTTTCGCCCATACGTCTGTTCGAATCAGAACGTGGTCTCCACTTTTGGCGTGAGTCGAGTAATCTATGAGAAGTTTCGCCACATCAGTTATCCGTGCATCTACCATTCCCAAATACACCTACAATGATTGTGTGGAAGAAAGTATGCCATGAGGATTTAAGCGTAACGTGCTTCTTGATGACGCTCACGAACATATTTGACTCTGATTTATAGGAGTTTAGACAAACCATACAAAAGCCTTAATTAAAAAACCCATGTTGACAAACATAAAGTACATGCAGAACGTGGAAAGGAGTCTAGAATGAGAACTTTGGAAGTCGCGATGATAGGAGTCTGCGCAGCTCTTTACGCTGTGGTAGGACGCATGACTGATCTCGGTTTCACGGTAGGCGGAGTCGCCTTTTGGCCTGCAGCCGTGATTCCTGCGATTTTTGCCGTTTTGTTTGGACCTTGGACTGCCAGCGTAGGAGCAGCCATTGGCATATTCATCAGAGACATGCTATTTCATGGAGACCCGCTATTAAGTCTGTCAGCGGGAGTTACAGCGAATTTTGTCGGGTTCTTTCTCCTCGGATATATTTCTCGACGAAATCTTGATTGGAAGAAAATCATCATAAGTGTGGTGTTTAGTGGCGTTATTGTCGTCTCTAGTTTTTTGGTGCCTCTGATATTCCCTGTCGAGTCCGGAATCGTGGCAAATTTGTCTCCCTCATATGCTCTTCTCCTGTTTTTTGCCGTTGTCGCTGGAAGCATGCTGCTCATAGTTGCGATTGCTCGGTTATGGCCTGAATGGAGAAACTACGGCGCGGGTACTGTCGTAGGATTAGGAATTGGCGCAACAATTATATCCATTGTAGTATGGGTTTACAGCCAGCTTTTCGCCTCAGAGTCAGGCTATTTCAAAAGCCCCTTGGCACCCGTCTTTATACCAGTTATATTTATTTGGACCTTCACTTCAGAAATTCCCTTCATCTTACTTTTGGGTGCTCCCGTCATTAAGGCCTGCTACAGAGCTTTTCCTTCCCTGAAACCTTCGCATCAACCAGAAGCTAAGGAAAAGTAATTGGTCTCAAGAATGTGCAGGGCTTTTTCGCCCGCAGGCATCTCTAGTTTTTTTGAGATTTGCGACCAAACGCCCGACGGAAGACCCATCGAAGACTTGGAACGTGTCGGCGCTCGAGGCGGCGGCTTCGGCTTAAAGAAAGGCGTGTTAACTGAAGTAACTGTTTCCACATCAAAAAAGCAGGTCGTGAAGGTTTTCATAAATGGAAAACTTGCGCCTGAGGCCCAGACAACACGCACAGTTGTTGACATGTTATTGGAAAAGGCTGGCAAGCCGTACAGTGTTACGGTCCAACACAGAGTTGAAGTGCCAATAGGTGCAGGCTTTGGTGCGAGTGCAGGCGGTGCCTTAACTACTGGATTAGCTTTGTGCAGAGCATTAGATCTGAATGTAACCTATCTAGACCTTGGTCGCGTTGCGCATGTTGCTGAAGTAACGTGCAAGACTGGATTGGGCACTGTTAGCGGCATTCTGTTCGGAGGCGGATGCGTAGTCGTCTTGCAGCCAGGCGCACCAAATCATGGATCAGTTGACGCCATACCTATGCCATCGGACCTTCACATCGTTGCAGGCGTGTTTGAGCCGTGTTTAACCAGCCAGTTTCTCAAGTCAACTAAGAAGCGTGTAGTAATTAACAAGATGGGACGGACAACACTGAAGCGTATTCTGGCTGAGCCTTCGCTTGAGAACTTTCTTCACTGCAGCAGAGATTTCGCGGAGAAAACTGGCCTAGCAACAAATCGTGTCGTGAAACTTATGGAAGCAGCTGAAAGAGCGGGCGCTATTGGGGCAGCACAAAACATGTTGGGCGAAGCGGTGCATGCTTTGGTTGAGAGGGATAAGGTTAAAAGTGTTCTCGCGGCTTTTGAAAGGGTTCTTCCACCCAGCAAAGTAGTTGTGGCGGAAGTGAGTCTAAGCGGTGCTCATTTAGTGACGTGAACATTTCATGGCTAGAAGATTCGGCGCGGTGCTCGTGGGCGGAACCTTCGACGTGTTTCATAAAGGACACAAAGAGCTGGTTATGAAAGCCTTTGAAGTAGGCGAACGCGTCATGATCGGCTTGTCTTCTGATCAACTGGCGCGGGAACTGCGGAAAAACCACGACGTTGCTTCGTACGAGGAACGACTTAAAGACTTGAAAGCTTTCTTGAGAAGACAGAAAGTGCTTGAACGAGCTAAGATTGTTCCCTTAGACACACCGTATGGCATAACATTGTCTACAACTGTGGCAGATGCACTAATTGTTAGCAAAGAAACCCGACCTGTTGGCTTAGACATTAACAAGAAACGAGAAACAAGTGGACTTAAGCCTTTAGAGCTCGTTGTCATCAACATGGTTCCAGCTGAAGACCGCGTGCCGATATCTTCAACAAGGATTCGACAGGGAGAAATCGACCGCGAAGGCCACTTGACCATATACAAAGAGCACATTTAATACAGTTTCACATGGCATATTACTCTCTGTATTATGGGTGCGCACCAGTGCAGAGAACAGGCATCGCAGAGCTCCCGCTACATCATGGACATGCACCGCGTTGGCTTGTTACACGAATGACTAAACTCGCACATGAAATAACAACCATAATCATCGACGAATATGGCAAAGACGAGTTACTTCGACGAGTCTCCGACCCATACTGGTTCCAAGCATTAGGCTGCGCCCTAGGCTACGACTGGCACTCCTCGGGCGTAACAACAGTATTGACGGGCGTGCTGAAGAATGCTGTGAAGCCTGACCTGCATGGAGTGGCTGTGTGCGGCGGCAAAGGCAAAACATCACGAAAAACGCCAGATGAAATCAGCCAAATAGGCGACAAGTTCTCTTTACCAACAAGCAGAATCGAAGCTTTACAGCATGCCAGCCGCATGAGCGCTAAAGTGGACAACACCGCCATTCAGGCTGGCTACCAGCTTTATCATCATTCATTCTTCGTGACTGAAAACGGCAGGTGGGCAGTTGTACAGCAAGGGATGAGTGACCGAGACAGAACAGCACGGCGCTATCACTGGCTCAGCGAGCACGTTCAAAGCTTTGTTGTCGAGCCACATGACGCCATTGTAGGCGACGTTAAGAGAGACGCTGCCCTGGACATGACCGCCAAGGAAAGTGAAAACTGCAGAAAAGTCTCCACCGATCTTGCCAAGGAAAAGCCTGCCAAACTCATCCGACTGCTGGAATCAGTTCGACCTGCTCATCAAACTTCGCTGCAAAAGTGGATGCCAGAAAGCCCTCATGAAGATCACGGCGTAGAATGGCTTTCGATGCCAAGAACGCTCAACTGGAAACTTGCAGAGAGACTGTACAAGATTCAACCCGAAAACTACGAACAACTCTTAGGCATGAGAGGCGTCGGACCGGCCGCAATCCGAGGCTTAGCGCTCATCGCTGAACTAGTCTACGGCTCCGCGCCAAGCTGGAAAGACCCAGTCAGGTATTCCTTTGCATATGGTGGAAAGGACGGCGTGCCCTACCCAGTTGATCGAAAAGCCATGGATGAATCCTCAAGAATCTTGGAAGAAGTCATACGAAACGCCCGAATTAGCGCTGATGATAGGTCGAAATCACTTCAAAGACTCCGGAAATACTGCTCAGTTGATCAAAACTTTCATTAGGGAAACGAAGATGAAGACGACCACTGAGCTCAAAGGAGAAAACAGAATTAACGCCTTCAGGAAGATTGCCAAACAACTTGCCTTAAGGATGTCATCTTACGAAGGCGTGGTTGGAATCCTTTTCCTTGGCGGCTTGGTGAGAGGTTTTGTCGACAAGTTTTCAGACATAGACATACTGGTTCTCTTGGGTGCAAGAAATCATCGGCTTAGAAAGCAGCTTTATGACCTTGGTTCAGCCACACAAAGACGATTCGGCACAGACGTAGACTTAGAAGCCCATTTCATCGAGGACTTCAAGAAGCAAAGATGGGGCGAGATTGACAAGTGGGAGTTCTCCAAAGTCGAAATCGTCTACGACCCTGAAGGAAAGGTCAAGGAAATCCTTGAAGATAAGTTGAGGTTACCAAGAGACTTCTGGGTGAAGCGGGTTGCAGAGTGCTCTGAATACCTGAAATGGTATTGTTGCCCGACGCGGGATGACATTGGAACTATTGCTGAAATGTGGGTGGAAAGAGGCGATCTGTTGTCTGCACACTATTGTCTAAACTATGCCGTAGACTTGATGGTCAAAATAATGTTCGCGCTTAACCAAGAGCACTTGCCTGCTCCAAAGTGGCGAATATTCTATTCCTGCAGCTTGAAGTGGCAACCCAAGAACTACAAAAGGTTCATCAAAGCAGCAATGAGAACCAAGACCTTCTCAGAAGAAGATCTTAACCTTAGGTTAAAGGCTCTACGCAAAATATGGCAGAGCACCACTCCTGCGATTGAACAACAGACAGGACTTACATTGGATGAGTTATCCAAATATTTCGTAGAAAGGGTCTTGGGCATTCGCGTCTGAAATATAAATGAGAAGTCTTTTATATTTGCAGACTTAGAATTATATACTCAATATATGAGGAGAGAACACCGCAACATGATAGACACCGTCTTTCAGCAGTTTCGAGAATGGATTGACAACAGACATGAATACGCTCGATCATGGAAGGAAAGGAATCAAGGCAAGGTTGCTGGCTACTTCTGTACTTACGTGCCGGAAGAGATCACGTACGCAGCAGAGGTTTTGCCCGTTAGAGTTTTGGGCAGCCATGAGCCGCCGACGGTGACCGAACCATACATATTTGCCATGTACTGTCATTTCTGTCGTGACTGTTTAGCTCAAGGTCTCAAGGGCAAGTTTGATTATTTAGACGGTATAGTTGAGGGACAATCGTGTCTTCATCTGAGGCAAGCTTTCAACGCTTGGCGATTGCACATACCCATCGACTACGCCTACTACATCTACGTCCCCCACGGAGTACAAACACGTCGAGCAGTCCCATACTTCACAAAAGAGTTAGGCAAATTCAAGCAAAGCTTGGAAAAATGGACAGGCAGAACCATCACGAACGAAGACCTCGACAAAGGCATACAGATAGTTAACCGCAACAGAGAGCTGATGCGCAAGGTGACTGAGTACAGAAAGCTCAATCCCCCCAAAATCACAGGTTTAGAAGCAATGGAAATGACGCTTGCCAGCCAAACCGTGGACAAAAAAGAGCACAACAAGCTTCTAGAGCAGCTGTTGCAGGAGTTGCCAAATCGTCAGATGAACCGCAAGTCTGACATACGCTTGATGATAATTGGAAGCGAAGACGACGACAGAGTCTTCATGAAGAACGTTGAAGACTTAGGCGCCACGTTTGTGGTCGACGAACACTGCACGGGCACTCGCTACTATTGGGACAACGTAACACCACAGGAAAACCGGCTTGAAGCCATCGCGGCACGATACGTCAATCGTGTTCCATGTCCCAGCAAAGACTGGCCCGAATTGACTCGAATTCAACATGCAGTGAATCTCGCCAAGGAATACAACGTGAATGGCGCGTTGGCCATTCAGAACAAGTTCTGCGATCCCCATGGCATAGAGATTCCACCGTTGAAAGATGCATTGGGCAAAGTTGGCGTGCAAACTTATCCTTTGGAGTTCGATGTTACCGTGCCTTGGGGTCAGTTCCGAACCCGCGTGGAAGCATTTCTCGAAACCTTGACTGGACTAGAGGAGTTGTTCTAAAATGGCGTCAGCACTCAAAGTGAAGGAATATCCAAGCGAACCTTTGAAATGTTGGGATCAAGCCAAAAACCTGCGGAAAAACTTCTACGAGGATTACTTGCATGCACATGATAAAGGCGGCTTACGGTGGGCTGGAGGCGCATGGTCGTTCAGCAGTATACCCGCGGGGTTGGGTGAAGACGTTTACTCCATAACAGGAGAGCCTTACGGTGCCACAATAGCTTTCTTCAAAGACTTCGCATCGAAATGCCACGACGCTACTGAAGCTGCTGGTTTCCCACGTACACTATGTGCTTACATGCGCAATTATTGGGGCTCCATCCTATTAGACAAATTCGTTCTAACCGACGGCTCAGTGGTTGACGGTTACCCTGCACCTGATTTCATCTGGCAGGATCACATCTGTTGCAGTCATGGAAAATGGTATCAACTTGTGAAGTGGCTGGAGAAGCAGCGCGGTAAGGAAGTGCCAATGTACTCGGTTGATGTGTCCGTGGGCTATCCGTCTGACTTCGCGCCTGAAGAAGACTACAAGGTTGATTACATTGTGGGGCAGCTCGACGACGGCATTGAATGGCTTGAGAAAGTGACTGGACGAAAATACGACGACCGCTTGCTCTGCGACGCTGTCTGGAACGAGATAAACGCGACGTCGCTTTGGGCAGAAGTCTGCGCCTTGAATCAGGCTGTGCCTGCTCCATTGGATGAGAAATCCATGTACTCATTGTACGTTATGGGCACGTTAATGAAGCATAGACCTGAGTGTGTGGCTTTTTACCAAACGTTGTGCGACGAGGTCAGAGACCGCGTCAAACGAGGCATCGCAGCAGTTTCAACAGAACGCTTCAGGGTCATAACAGACACTCAGCCACCTTGGGGTTTCTTGAGAATATTTAGGGAAATGGAAAAATACGGCGCAGTGTCAGTTGGTTCTCTCTACACCTTCGGCTTGATAGGCATGTGGCAATACCTGGCCGACGGCACATGGATACCTAAACCAGTGCCACCCAAGAAGCCGCAGACAAGAGACGAAGCACTGCAAGCCATTGTACGCTGGACCATGCACAAGCCTGAGTGGGCGCATTTCTATCAGCCTGAACTGAAGACTAAGATGATGGAAAGCATAGTGAAACAGTGGAAAGTCAATGCTGTTCTGCTTCATTATAATCGGGGTTGTGAGGGCTTGAGCGTGCACATAGCTGAGAACCGTCTCGGCTTGATGCAGGC
>Ga0315314_1001113_pt1 | contig 25310 bp, 21 predicted proteins | sample TDP9_MG_FD_203631 | JGI IMG/M metagenome (GOLD analysis project Ga0315314, IMG submission 203631) | Freshwater sediment microbial communities from Lake Towuti, South Sulawesi, Indonesia - TDP9 | ecosystem: Environmental > Aquatic > Freshwater > Lake > Sediment | place: Indonesia: South Sulawesi... | reverse complement strand
ACTCTTTTTGATAGATTTTGATTGTGCAGGCTATTTTATCTTCAACTATTATTGTTGAAATATTTGGCGAAATATGGAAAAGCTCACGCATGTCGGCTACGTTAAAAGCTTTTTTCACTAGGCTTATCTCATATGTGTTTCCGAGAATGGTGTTGCACTTTGGAATTACTTCTTTCAAGTACTGGCTTGTTGTTCCATAAGCGGCAACGTCAAAGAATACCTCCTTACCTTGTTGAAATGCGTAATTGATCAACCTACGATTGAAGGATGGTTCGCCGCTTGTTACGAAGATGCCACCGTATCTGTTTATCAGTCCTTTAGGTATTGGGCTGTCTGTGGCGTATACGTGAGCGCCTTTGATGTCGTCGATGAGGTAGAAGTCGATTCCGTGTGAGTCTTTTACGCAGTAGATGGATGGTATTTCTTTGGCCTTGATTGCTAATACGCCATGCTCATGCTTTTCTTCGTTTATGCTATGTAGTTCGTTAGGCTCTACAGTAAGTTCGTTGACTTCTACGCCTCCCTTTTTTAAGTGCGTCTTGTATCCTCCGTTGAAGAAGCCTGAGTATTTTTTGTCAAAGTCTTCTCCCACGAGCCCTATTAACTCGATCTGAGCTCCTAATAGCGCGGCTCCGTACGCGACGTTTGGTCCTCTTCCGCCATAGCTGTATGAGATGGGTTCGATTGCGTTTCTCTTTAGTATGTTTAGAATGCCTTTGAAGGACCACTTCTTGCCTAGGACATTACTTATCATGGAAATGGGAGTGCTGACTTTGAACAACTTCTCGATTTCTTCTGGAAGACTATTAGTGTCACCTATTTTAATGTGGATGTCTTTTGCAATATGTCCAGCTACTAGGAACTTTCTAATCATGGTCAAAGTCAGACTCTTGATAGCTTTCTAGTTCAGTAGGGACTTTCCTTCGACGTGCGCTGGCGTGTCTATGTTCATTAGGTCTAGGATGGTTGGAAGGATGTCTGTTGGTGTGGCTGTTCGTTGAATTCTTCCTGATGGTAGGTCTTCGCCGTGGATGATTATCGGTGAGGCGAGTTCCTTTGGGCCTGGGGCGTAGCCATGCATTCCTTTGGCTGGTTTCGTTCCTTGGTAGTAGTTGGGTAAGATTAGGGTTCCTGGATCGGCCAGCCATATGATGTCACCATACTTTCTGTCTATGGGGATTTGGTGGTGTTTTAAGTCGTCGTCTGAAAGCACACTTCCCCCATTAATTGCTTTTAACTCAGTCGATATCTGTTGCTTAGCTTCTGGCCTCAGGATCCAGAACCTTGCTAGAGTAGAGTCAAGGAATGTTATGAAGTCTCGTCCCCCTCTTAAGCCTGATCTCTGTAGTTGACTCAGGATATTAACCGTCTTTTTGACCTCAACCATTCCGTGGTCTGAGAAGATGATTACGTCTGTTTCGAAGTTCTTATGGTGTTCTTCAACGATTCTCCGGACTCTAGTATCGATTGTACGTAGCGATTGATGGATCTCCTTTGAGTTCGGGCCTTTGGCGTGTCCGACAATGTCCAGTTCGCCTAGCTGTATGAAAACTAGCCTCGCATTTTGATCAAAGCGCATAGCTTCCTTGAAGATTTGAGAGTCTCTCATCTCAGACTCGCTGAGAACCTTAAACGGAATATTGTTGTCATGAAGGAAGTCGAAGAGGGTAAGGGTTGCTAGAGCGTTTTCTCGAAGCAGGTCGTGCGAAAGGCTGGTGTTGAAAAAGTGTAGGCTGTGCAAAGGGATTTTGACGGCCATGGGCGTATACGTTGCTCCATGCATTCGTTTAGAAACATCAAATGCGGATAAGGTTAAGCCCGCTCTTGTCCACTGTCCTAAGACGCCCGTCTTATCGGTAATCGCGTCGAGGAGCCTGCTGAGTTTTGATACCTTTCGAGTCCATTTAAAAGGTGACCCTACTGGGTCATGGCAGAACTCCGTCCATATACCGTGTTTCAAGGGACGGACGCCTGTGAGTATGCTAGCACCTATTCCCACGAAGGCTAGGAGCGGCTGATACTCGCCTGTTAAGGCTTTCTGTGAGAGTTTGTAAATGAAAGGTGTCTTCTTCTCGTCTAGGTAATCTGTTCTAAAGCCGTCTAACCATATGGCGAGGCAACGTTCTTTCAACGATGTCCGCAAATGGCTCAGAATCTCTTCATGAAGTTACTTGGAGAGAGAGGAACTCGTCCCTATAGCGCTCTAGGGTCTAGTTGCGACTACTAGAAGGGTCTGCGAAAAGATGGGAAACAGCCGTCCCAATGGCTGGAGCATTCGTGCGAACAGGCGAAGCCAGGGACACCCAGTCAGGCGGCGATAGGTTACAGGAGGAGGTATGAAGCCGACACCCCTCATTTTACATATTCTGAAACCGCACTCCTCTAACCTTTCTCGAAGGAGAAAGATGTTAAAGTATCTTACATGCTCGTCGATGAGCAGGTTCTCTGGAAAATCTCCTGAAAGTCTTATCACCTTGCCCTTTACGAGGTTGAAAACAAAGAAGCATAGCTTGTCGACGTTCCATGCGTTTGGTGTTGATAGGATCAGTATGCCACCAGGTCTTAGCACTCTAAATATCTCACGAAGCATTCGTTTGTCACTGGGAACATGTTCGATGACTTCGGTTGACAAAACAATACCGAAAGATCTTTCTGCAAAGGGCAGTTTTTCAGCATCAGCTAAGATAATGGAAAAATCACCTTTCTTTTCCCTCAATCTCTTCGTGCACTGGTAGACCCTTGTCTTAGAGATGTCAATCCCAATGGCTTCATCAACGCTTGAAAGAAATCGGGAAAGAATATGCCCTTGTCCACAGCCCACGTCCAAGATTCTTCCACCTTGGCCGGGGACCTGACCGAATACTGCTTTTGTTAGTGCTTGACCATGTTCTTCTCGGAATGGGTCTGAGCTAACGCCCCATTGGGACACTTCGAGATCGCAGTGCTTAGCTCCGTAGAGGACGTGATCCTCATAGAAATCTCGGTACTTTTTGTTTTTGATTTTCAAACGTTTACCTAACCGACAGTCCAGAAGCCGTATAATTATGTAAATAGTAGCTATAAATCGTGAGCGTTAGAGACTTTGGGGACAAGTAACGACCATTCCTGCCTGATCAGTCTAACGACTCTCTTGTTGAATGGATAGACCCCTGAAGAGATTTATCCATTGTTCCATCACTTTACGACAATCATACTTTTCTATTACAATAGTTCGGCCATGTTTCGCCATTCTTCGACTTATCTCTGGATCATTTTTCAATTTGATGATCGCTTCAGCTAGAGCTTTAGGCTGACGTTGTTCCACAAGGAATCCAGTCTCACCGTCCCGTACAATGGATGGAATGCCGCCTACCCTTGTCCCTACAACAGGTCTTTCACATGCAAGTGCCTCAGCAAGAACCTTTCCAAAAGCTTCTGTTTCCCCTCTTTCATCTATAATCGATGGAAGCACAAAGACATCGCATGCAGCATAATATTCTGGCAGTAGGTGATCAGAGACATAATTCTCGAACACAACACTCTTCGTAATATTTAGATAAGTAGCTAAAGCCATTAAAGCCTCCCTTTCAGGTCCATCTCCTACCACTAATAGCTTGGCCTTAGAATCTTCTTGAAGGATGTCCCTCATGGACATAAGCAAGTAATCAACGCCTTTCCTCTTAACTAGTCTCGTCACAGTAAGAATAGTAAAGGCATCTTCAAGCCCGTACATCTCCCTCACGTTTGAACCATCCCTCCTTGGACTAAAGAAGTTAGTATCAACTGCTATCGGAATTATCTGGATTTTCTGAGCTCTAATCTGCGGAAGATACTGTAGTATCAAATTCCGCATATGCTCGCTTATGGGTACTACGACATGACATAACGTTAGAGATGGAAGGACTAGGAACGGATATTTCTGAGCAGAAACTAGGATGTCACCCCCAGTTGTCCTAACGATGCAAGGTCTACGGGTTATCTTTGAGGCAAGAGGAGTGGCTAAGCCTTCTGAGCTATCGGCACTAAAGGCCAAAAGAAGATCTATTTTCAGTCGCCTTACAGCTTGCACTAGAGTGGTGAAGACTTGCGGGACAGCCATCACGTCCGCTAAGCGGGGAAGATAAGGAATAGGTTTCATCGGGACAACTTTGAACTCTTTGAAACTTTGAGGAGAAGGAGAGAAACAGATTATAGTAGCTTTCATGCCTCCTGAGTAAAGAGCCGCTGCAATCTGTAATGCTTCACGGGGGTTCCCCCCCATAGTCCACGGAGGCAGCCCCTTAACAATGATTCCAATGTTCAATGGCAAACTTATCTTTTCTCTATCGGGTTCCACGTAAAACTGTTTTTCATCTCGTTGCGTATGCGCTCATTGGGAAGATGGCTTAATGCTAGTAAACCTGCAATCGTTGCCGAAATTTCTCGGCATCGTCCTCGTAATTAAGCATATCCTCATATCGCTTATGTACTTTAGCGCTATTCACGGTGTTGCCCAAATCGTAATAAAAGCGTTTCAACTGAGCACCATGTCAGACTTCTATGATACGGGCGCTGCTAAGACGTATAGGATATCGGTAGCTTCAATCATTCTGGGGAGGTACCTCACCTTAGCGTTGACCCTCATATTTCTTATCTTCTGGGCTTACACAAAACTCCCCAGGAGCCCCACAAAACTTTGATCTTTTCACTACTCTCATCGGGTGTCCAGTAATATATTCGGAGTATGCTATTAGGGATAAAATCCGACGCCACTCTCTCTCTTTTGCATAACTCAAACTCTTTCTGAACAAGCTTGGTGCACGTAGCAACACTGCAAAACTGTATGGAAGCCAAACCGGGCTTAAACGTCGAATAGTCTTCCCTAAGAAAAAGTTAACTATCCACTTTGGAGCATCACTGTTCAAGAGCGTGAGTATGCTGTTAAGATAGGTACGATTCGGGACAAGCTGGCTATGCCTATATACTTGATTTAAATCATCAGTGATTATACCTTCACGTCGTGCCTTTTCATAAAGGTCTGTTCCTGGATAAAATGTTAAGGAAAACAGATCCAGCTCACAATGGATTCTATTATAGTTGCTCGTCAGTAACCTTATGGCTAGACGTATGGAAGCCTCAATATCCTGTTCATCCTCCCAGGGGTTATCTAAGATTAAGTCATAACGTACCGTTATTTGCTGTTTCATTTCTGTTGCTACTCGTTTGATGCATTCATCTGCTGAAAACAGGTCTTTGAGCGATTCTGGCCGATGATAAAGACCCCGTCTTATGCGTTTGCTACCGGATTGTATACCTATACCGATCTTAGTAAGTCCTGCTTGAAACAATAATCTAAGCTTATACTCCGAGACTGAGCGTGGAATAGAAAGGACTTCCAGCGGTAAGCCTATTTCGTCTCGATACCTTTTTGCAAAATCTTCTATTCTTTCAGTAGGTTGGGTTAAGAATGAGTCGTCTCCTAAAAGAACTCCCTTAAGGTGGGGCATGAGATTAATTGCTGCCTTTAACTCTTTTATCATATTATCTACACTTCGCCAACGCAGTTTCAAGTGCCCGTAGAGCTTATGGATAGCATTATTGCAACAATATGCACAAGCATAAGGACATCCACGTGAAAATAAGGTAGTGTAAAAGGGAAAGCATCTCTCCAATAAAGTACTATCTAAACGGATTACATTTCCATTATAAAGTATAAACTGATGTTCCATATCGTAATCTGGAAGAGGTAGATCATCTAAATTATGAATGATGGGGCCGGGTAAAAAAGGTCGCCTATCGTGACGCTTATATATTCCTTGAATCGTTGATGACTCCCGTGATCTACCCTGAGACATTTCCGTAGCCATTTGGTAAAGGCTTATTTCACCTTCTCCGACGCAAACCATGTCTGCGTATTCAAGGCACTCAAGTGGACGGAGGGTAGGGTGAATACCTCCCCAGATTATTGGCTTACCGCATGCTCTACGCAAAAAACGTGTCACATATACTGCGTTATCAAAATGGCATGTCATCACAGAAATGCCAATCAAGTCAGCTCTGTTGCATATTTCTGCAACTTGCTTAAGAATTCTATCAGGATATGGATACAAATACGAGTTAGACTGGTTTAACGCTCCGTCAGTGAATTGCCAGGGAAGAAGAATCAAGACCGTATCGAATCCTTTAGCTCTCAAATAGGCTGATAAGTTACGAAGGTTCGGAGTCGACACATCTTCAACAAGGGAAATGAAAGCAATTTTCATCCGAGTGGCCACCGTTTAGATTGTCCTGATAGACTTTTTGGCAGGGTCAAGGGTACTGTTAAAATAACCGAATGACTTAACAACTTTTTTGATGAAGCATCTACCATGAAATTCCCATAGATCTGGCCACGCGTAAGCTATCGTAAGGTCGATAATGTAACCAATCGGAAAGATGCCTAATAGCCTCGGCTATTCTGATAGATACCGTTTTAAATATTTAAGCAAAGAAGAAGACATTTCCATTCCTCGTCTAAACTCAGTATATGGTGACATATACCTTGACCTAGGACTTGACGGGCCACTTCCTCTGTTAGTGCTTGGCCACGCTCTTCCCTGAATGGATCTGAGCCAACGCCCCATTGAGACATCTCAAGATCGCAGTGCTTAGCCCCGTACAAAACGTGATTCTCATAAAAATCTCGATACTTTCTTTTTTCAACCATTGAACATTACTCTAAAAGGAAGTTTGCATCGTTACGAGATCGCCTCTTTAAAGCCGAAGGCAAAAGGCCTTGAAGACTTCCATAAATGAGCTCTGGATGTCTGAGAAAGATTAATGACCCTTCCGTGAAAAGCCATTTGATACATCTTGTCTTTTCCCTTGTACCCAGTTTCAACCTAGCCCATAAGAGTAGAAGCTCCCAGTATGTATGTTCCACTGTAAAGTATGGAGAGGGCTTATCTATCATCCAATAGCCATCTGAGACCATCCCCCTTCGCTTTGCCAACTCGTATAGTGGTGTGTTTGGGAAAACTTGAGTGATACTGCAGCTAGGAGGCAGAGCAGGCTTGATCTCCTTAATAAGATGGATCGTCTCATCGATTGTTCGCGAGTCTTCCCCAGGATTACCTACCATTAAAAAAGCAATAGGATCTATTTCTGCTTCATGTGTTAGCTTAAAGGCCCTCCTAATATCGTTCACAGTAAAACCCTTATTGATGTTTCTTAATATTTTTTCGCTACCCGACTCAACTCCGTAAAGTATTTCGAAGCATCCAGCTTTTGCCATCCATTGTAGCAGGTCTTTATCGACACAATCTACCCTGGTTTGAGCTGACCAGACAACGTCAAGCTTTCGTGCCAAGATTTCCTTACATATTTGAATAACGCGTTTCTTATCTAAAGTGAAATTATCATCGAAGAAGAGAATATTTCTCACATCGTAAGTGTCGTAAAGCATCTGTATCTCATCGACGATGTTTGTAGGAGAACGTGCTCTCCATCGTCTTCCCCAGTAGCGTGAGGTTGAACAGTACTGACATGCGAATGGGCATCCCCTCGAGGTTATAATGTTGCAAGACACAAATTCCCTATATTCTTCCCGCACATGGTCGGGTTCATACTTTCGCAGATTGAAGTCTCGGTAAAGAGGGAAAGGGACGCTATCAAGATCCTTTATGAATTGTCGAGGCTCCGTAATGAAAACATGGGTATCATGACGGAAGGCAATGCCCTTGACTTGTGACAAGTCTGTACCTTTTTCAATTGCTTTGAGTAGCTCAAGTGTCGTCACTTCGCCTTCCCCCATTACAACGGCATCTATTGGTGCTTGTTGGAAGGTTTGGTAAGGAAAGAATGTGGAGTGAGGGCCACCCATTATGACTTTAGCGTTGGGATTTATCTTCCTAGCTATCCGAGCTACTTTCCAAGCTTCGGCTCGTCTGTCTGTGAAACAACTTATTCCAACAACTTCTGGGTCTTCATGCTTAATGTCAGATTCCACCCTTTCCCATGTATGCGCCACCATATCACTAATCTTTACTTCGTAGCCCTCCTCCCCCAGCACCGCACCGACGTATGCAATGCCTAGCGGAAGCCACGTGTACCTAGCAAACTCCTCTTTAGGTAGATAAGAGGCTAATGCTTGTTCGGAATACGAGGCGCCAAACGGCGGGCTAATTAGCATAACTTTCATTGTTCATAGTCCTCCATAAATGCAACATATGAGAGTAGAGACCCTTCATCTCGTATATGAGCATTTGGCGATCTCTTTTAGTGGGTGAGCAAGCTTCTGAAGAGATCTATCCATTGTTCCATCACTTTTTGACAGGAATACTTCTCTACTACGATGCTTCGCCCACGTCTCGCCATCCTTCGTCCCAGCTCTGGGTTATTCCTCATTCTTAGGCCGCCGTTGCTCTACAAGGAGCCCTGTTTCACCATTCTGTATGATGGATGAAATTCCTCCGACCCTAATTCCTATAATAGGCCCTTCGCATGCCAGCGCCTCAGAGAAAACCTTCCAGCGCTCTTCACTAATACTGATTTGGTACAAAGGTCAAACTGTTCTTGGAAGAATGTAAGCCGTACTCAACTTCTATGGAGCAACGTGAATACGCCATTACTGTACACTATAGAGTTACCCGATTCTTCAAATAGCGATGTCGAAGTAATTTTTACGGCTGGATATAATCTAAATTCTCCAGTGACCGCGTATCCAACATCTGCTAGTTCTATTGTGCTTATCCACATGCCATCTTTCACAAAAAGGTTGTGAAGCAAGAGATTTGGTGCATATGTGGATGGCACTGATCCTAGTATCCTAAAAGTAGGATAGGAAACTCTAAGGAAAGTCTGTGTGGACAGTGTATTCCAATTTGACACCTGCCAGCCTATAGTGTCCATTGTAACAAATTCTCTATGGTACCCCGGAAGGGCTCCTTTCATGAATTCTGGACTGACCGCAAGATAAGACTCCATCCATTTGGCTACGCCTTTTCCCTCAGCGGTCACAATTCTGCCATAGTAGTCAGCTTGGATGCGCGGAGCTAAGTGATTTGCGGGATGGTACATCATATCGTTTGAATGATCTGGCAATAGCATGTTCATTGGCAATATAAGAAGTAAGAAAACCAGAGTAAACGCTTTGAACCTTGACCTTCTAATCCGAATTAGACTGATGGCCATGGCACTACTTAGCCATAGTAGATAGTAAGAGATTATCCTTTCAACTTGAAGGTAAATTGACAATGTTGATATTGAGACAAGCAACGTAAAGCCGATCAGAGAACAGCAGGTAAGTATCCAAGTAAATTCAGAGCGACATTTTATTCTCCCCCGCGCGCACTCAATCATCCCGAGCAAACCTCCTACTCCCATAAGAACAAATTGCATATCAAACCACATGGTTATGATAGGCCCCCTTGGAGAAGTTAACACATAGCCTGTTTCGGCTCTCCTCTCGTACACGAAAGATAGGAGCTGATTGACTAAGTTGAACCCTTGCTGTACGTGGTAAAAGAAGACAGGAGCTGAAATGTATGCTAGCCAAAGAATCTGCACTAAAAAGCAGGCGATAAACTGGCCGGATGAGATGGTGCCTACTTTAATTCGAGCGACTTTGTCCGATTTTGGGAAAAGTCTTCGAAAGATAGGAGGAGCAAGTATGGACGATAGTAGCAGGATGTTGGAGAAGTAGACTAACGTATAGTGTCCGCTGGCGACTGAAAGACTAAAAAGTAGTCCAAGCATCGTATCTTTCCTCGTCCCTCTTGATAAACAGTACATCATCAACAAGAGTGAAGGCATTATTAAAGCGGACCTGTATAGGTCACGTAAGACGTAGAAGAAGAATATCTGCGGCATCAATGCGATAGAAAGGAAAATGACAGGGGATTCTCCTAAGAAGCGACGTATCGTTACAAAGGCGAAAAGCGGGAGCAAGGCTATGATAGCTGGCATGAAGAATACGAAAAGTTGCTCTACACCTAATCCAGTGACCTCCTTTAGGATCAGCGGAAAGATCGTGATGGAGAGGACATTCGTGTACTTGTAGGCTGGGGATATGTAGCCTGGTGGAGTGAGATATGGATCCCATCTCTCATTCGCAATGGTCGCCAACGCATCTTTAAATTCACGCTGAACATCGCTGCCATAGACAGTGCCGAAACGTGTGACCGTTGCATAACTCATCGAGAAGGAGAACATTAGAATGCAAGACATGAAAAGAGTAGGGCTGATGCTACGCTTCGACCCTGTCAGTATAGGAGAGAGAAGCCACAGAAGGGAGGTGGACTGCACAATTACACCCAAGAAGAGGAATTCTATATGAAAAGGGTTAATATCGACATTATATAGATACGAATGTACAAGTAGAGAACCCGCCAGCAGAGTGAATACTGAATATTTATTTGTAGATTCTATCGTCCTATGGACTTTAATCATTTCTCTTCCTCATTTTTGCAGGAAATGAATTCACGTTTAGTTTCCAAAGTGCGCCTTTAGCTGTGCTTTCTTCTTTATAGCCTCCATCACGGCAACAACAGCCCTCCCCTCCTCGCCTGTAATAGGAGGGGGGTGTCTGTCCATGATGCTTTCCAAGAATTGTCTGATGATCAACTGCTGGTTTAAAATCGGGGCAACGAAATAGGTTCCGTTAAGTACGGCTCTTCCGATTTTCAGCAGTTTTCGGAATGAGCTCCTCAGCTCCTGAGTTGGTGTTGAATAACCGTGCGTTTCCCTTAAGTGATTATTTCGTACATCTAAATCTATTGTACCAGCCGTTCCAAGTATCTTCAGCGTAATTTCGAAGGCTCCGGTTACCCAAGAGAGGTCAAGGTCTACGGAGGTTACTTCTTGAAAGAGTATAAGTGTATGAATGTGATTGAAGCAACCCATACTTGGACATATATCTCTGGCAATGACATCCAAATTTGTTAAAGACGGAAAGTCCAAAAGAAAGTTGACTATGTCGATCAAATGAGACCCAAGGTCTTCGAGGAGTCCCCATTCGTGGTAAAACCAAGTTCCGCTAGACCAACCCAACGGTATAAAATCGCGTCCCACTGCATGTATGCTTACGATTCTGCCTAAACGCCCTTCTTCTATGCGCCTCTTTGCTTCTTGTACACACGGGAACATTCTGTAATTTTGCATTACACATAATTTCACATTCGACTCTTGGCAGGTGCGTATTAGTTGGTCGCAATCATGTAGTGTCGTCGCCATTGGCTTTTCAACAAGAACGTGACTTCCACACTTTGCAGCGTCGATGGCGATTTTAGCGTGTGTAGATGGTGGAGTACAAATAGTGACCAAATCGAGGTCGTTCTTAAGAAGATCACTATAATTTTTGAGCCACTTTTCAGCGCCAAATTTTTGAGCACAGCGTTTAGCCCGCCGCTGCTTTATATCAGCAACTCCAATTATGTCAAGCCCAAGTGTTTTATATGTAGGAAGGTAAACTCTTTGTGCAATTGCACCACAACCGATCACTCCAACCTTCATGAGAATCACAAGGCGATAGATCTTTTCCTTAGAAAGTTGACAACCTTTATAGCTCGTGCAAATGTTCCACTGAACTCAAAATTCTTTTTCATGTCTTCTATGCGTTCTCCGACCACCTTACAGGACATCCTACCCACACCAGATGACTGAGCCCTTCTAATATGCCCCACAAAGTGAGGGTTAAATCCCATAAGTCTAGCGCATGTGGCATCTACCGAGACCGGATCTTTTCCTGAAATAACAACATCCGCTCTAATAGGAATGCCGAGGTCTGGCCCTTTATCCCCCATAGCAATGATTCCGTCGACAAAACAGAAATCGGGTCTCATAGCCAAATTAGCATCTACAATGGCATCATCAATAACCGGATGAAATTTGATCTTTCTACGTATTGGAATGCATCCAAATTGGTTCTTAAGACTGCAAGAGATCTTCGTAAGGAGACAGGTTTTCAATTTGGCCATTGTAATTAGACAATCTGAGTCTTCAATGACCTTGGGGACGTCAATTTCATGGAAGTAGTGTCCTTTTATTTCCTTTTTGATAGACTTCACTTTACTGAGATTAACCCAGCAGGCCTCATATTTTCTTACGACATTTTCTATGCCAAGCCATCGGAAAAGTAGGTCTGCTTGAGTAGCGGTTGCATCGCTTTCAACGACTGAGATGTTCAGGTTTTTGAACCTTGAGTGAAGATACCAAAGCACTGAGTGCAGAAATAGGGGGTGTGTAATAGCACCCGTCTCAGGCATTCTGAAGTCACATAGGTTGATCTTTATCACAACGTTGTTCCCAGGACTCAACTCCAGACCGCCGGCTCCTTCAATAATTTCGCTTACCTTCTCTTTGAAGTCTGCATATGTTGAACGAGTTATAGCAACAGAACTCACGGTATCACATTAGACCCCAAAATTTTACTAGCCCGCATGCATTGCGTAAAGAATACCCATAAACCATCCGACTGATCTCGCCATCCGCAATATCAAAGATAGAAAAAACAGCTTAACGTTTCTTGTTCTCACCAGAATCCTACATGCGAAAAAAATGTCTAAAATCCAACCTACAGGAGCAACGCTCAATACTTTATGCCATTCAGTTGGATAGCGTTTTATATATGAGGATACAGATCCACCATACCATTTTCCCCTCTTATATTCGCTGAGCGCTGATACGTCAAATACATCATGATAGACAATTAGGTTAGACATGTAAAATCTTGCTCTAGACAGTTCCATCTTCTTCCATACATCACGGTCCTCTAAACTTTTTATTTCCTCATCCCAACCGTTAATTCGAAGTAATGATGAGCGTTTTATGACTTTAGGGCGATGATTAAACGGGTCGTCTACTATCTGCAACCTTACAGCCTCAACTTCAACAAACTCAGCTTGAAGAGCCTTGCTCCAAGATGAGGAACCAACGGGGATCATTCGACAGAAGACAACATCGTATTCTTCTGTTGCCAATATAAGCTTAAGGCTGCGGTCAAAATCGTAATGGACCCACTCGTCACCGTCTAAAGTTACGATGTAGTCCCCTGTGCATTGAGCCAAGCCGATGTTTCTTGCGATCGAAAGTCCTTCTGCTCTATCATAAAGGTGTAGAACCCGAAAATTGTCGATTATCTCGGATGTACCATCCGACGATCTACCATCAACGACAACTACCTGATCTACATGTTGCTTTACGAGAGAGCTAAGACAATGAGCTATGGTTTTAGCCTTGTTTCTAACAGCTACGATGTAACTAATCTTTAGTGGCGAGGACATCAATCTATTTGTCGTGTCCTTCATGGTCAGCACATGGCGATGCGACGCCAATTCGCGTCAGAACGGTCTCTTCTGACGATTTAGCAAGCAAAGCTGAAATGACTGCTCGATGGCTTCTCTTAGCTTCTCCCATGTATCCCATCGTGTCCAGTCGGCCATAGAAAACGATGCTTCACATGGATAGACCTTGGTCAAATATTCATGACCAATCCTCAGTAGCTCGGGATTTATACGCATTGAGTCATCTAAGCTATAGAATATTAGGCTGGCGGAGATAAATGTCTTGACTAGAGGCAAGCATGAAGAAAGGAGAGGCTTCAAATAGACGATTTTCCTCGTCTCATAGAGGTCTTTTACAAACTTGATATTGTTGAGGAGCTGGAAGGCAAGATTCAGAGGGCCCTCTAATAAACTCGGTAAATGTCTCTTTTTTAAAAAAGGTGTTATATAGGATTGAAGAAAAAGCCTTCGTAGCCCTTTATACATGGCTTGTGCGTTTCGTCGCCAATCTCCGTCCCGAAGATCAACCTGAAGATATTTACTCATGAAATAAAGGAATACGGGCTTCAAATACATTAACACGTCGGAAAATGCCTCTATCGGAGTTTTCTCATCAAGCTTTGACCACAACTTAATGTCAGTATACTCCCTTACTTTATATGACAGCTTTGGGACACTTTGGCTGACAACCTTCATTTTCATGAAGCACTCATTGAATAGTAGCGCTCGTTCGGAATAAGATGGTCGGTAGAATTCCTCCAGCAAAGAAAGTGCAGTAGCAATCTCAGTAAAAGCTCTGCTACACTCATATACAGCCCTGATTTTCTCCTCAGTAGTCAACCTTCCACTATGAAGTCTTGCCGCTACTCTTGACATAGTTATTGCTCTGATGCACAGAGTGATAACTCCACTCGACGCAGATACTTCACTCTCGGTAATAGGGATTAAGTGGCGCAAATCTTCCCCATACAAGAGCTTGCTAGCGGCTTTCAACTCGTAACTGCTAATGTCGGGAAACAGCTGTCGTAAGAGCCCCTTTGTAACTACATCTAGATCTATGCTCAAGCTTTGAGTCACGCATATGCCTTGCTTGATCTCTTCAAGCATTTTCTCAAAGTCTGCTTTATTAACTCTACAGTCGCTAACGACGCAAATATCATAGTCGCTGATTGGAATAACATTTCCTTCCGAAAGAAGTACGCTTCCCTCACCCCTGCCAAATCCGCCAGTCAGGATAATGCTATCAACTTTCGGATAGTACTTCAAGATCTTCTCGACGATCAATTGAAGGTGCCGTAAAATGGCTGAGTCTATTCTTGAATCATGATGAATAGTAAAGTTTTCGTGATCGTAATGGCCTAGTTTCAATCGGAATATCACCATGAGGATGCTACGCGAAGACTTGAGCCTATATTTCACTTGAAGACAAAGTCAGATGGCTTATATTCGATTAGATCGACTGCTTCCTCAAGTTCATTATTGATTTCTTCACCTGATGATAGGACACACTTCCCTTTGGGAGTCACTTCTATCTCACTTCTGAGCGCCCACCATTCAGCGACCTCTGATGGAGTTGTAAGCCAACAATGCGGGTCGCCAGCAAATTCTTCGACAAACTCCTCATAGTAGCTGACTACGTCCTCGTGACCTAAGAGATCCTTATCCGGATGAATGATTATGTTGCAGAAGCCATGGAGAGATTTGATGTGATCTTTGAGGATTTTCCAAAGCTTAAAAATTTCTTTGGGAGATAGTCCACCGAGATACATTAACTGATGATCCTGCGGTAACGTGGCCGGAAGCTCTACTAGATCCTCTGAGATGTTAAGTGGGTAAACCGTGCCGATGCCATGGGAGCCTTCGCTGGTGCGACAATATGCCTCCCACGCAGGTAGAGAGGAATCGTATAGATAGCCAGCTTTTTTGACAGCCTCAAGGATTATATTTGAGTGCTGAAGGAGGGGAGAGCGGAAACCCTTTACTTTACATCGACCCATTTGTCCCAACAATAGCCTGGAATTTCGAAGGATCTTGAGGAGTTCATCTTCATCTAACAAGATAAGTTGTCCGTTATGACGAGTGCCATGTGAACCCACTTCACATCCTTCTGAAACCAAGGTCCTAATAACCTCTCGTTTAAGAAGGTAATGCCCAACTGGAATATTCCAAGCTGATCTAACACCGTACTTCCTTTCAATGTCCCTCAGCAGACCGATTCCTACATTGAATCCATACTTTGTATCTACGTCATGGGTTATTGTGGCAGCGTACCTTGATCCCTTCTTCCAGAACCCTAAAGTTCTGAAAGGCACCTGAGCTGAGATCACCATAGCCGCGAGGAAAAGGTACCTGAGACCGTCGAGGAGATTCATGTGTGATATGTAGTTATCCAATGAGATACTTGCATGCGTGACTTGTCGCAATATTTTGTTACCGAGTCCCCTTGGAAATATGGAGGAAAGTCGAAGGTGTGAACAGAATTTGAAGAAGGTGGTAGGCTTAAGGTTTAGTCGCTCGTTAAAGAACTTTGAAATCTCCTCAATCAAATCTACACATAAGAGGTTTACATTTGTCCTGAGGACTCGAATGAGGAGTGGCATGCTTGTAGATGCGGCTAAGACCTCGATGGGGCCACTAAAACGATAAAGGCTTGAAATATGGAAGATCATGGGTAAGGAGTTTCTAAGTCCTAGCTTAAGCCGTGCCCATTGACGTACGTATTGGGCCCTAACATTAAAACGCGTAATGAACACCCTAAATTCCTTTGTCTGTGATGGAATGTAGAGTACAGGGTTTAAGTCTTTTTTTAATACGTGAGGGTATTGACGATAGAATATTATTAATTTGCGCCTTTTCAAATCGCTTGGATTGACTTCAAAAGGAATTTTGAAGAATTTCATAATCCCGATTATATGACTGAAGTTTACCTTGTCCCCAACTAGGGCTACAGAATATCCTAACTCTTCATTTTTTTCGGAAAGATTAACATCTGCAACTTCTGGTCCACTACCCTGCAACTGTACCCTTTTTCCTATATTTATATATAAGAAGCCCTCGTCGTTAAACTCTTTAGCGTCTAACATGTTCTTAGAATCGGTTATAATAGGATTTCTCATCTTTGACTTAACGAGCTCAAAATCCAGATCTCTGAACTCAGGCACTCGGTAAAGATGATCATGGCGTCGCTATCTTTTGCAACCGCGTAGCCGTTCCTGCAAAACTCGAATTCGCGCGCTCACGCAAACACTTGCACCTCTAAACTATTCTGGTGGAACCCTGATGTTGCCTTGCGTGTCTCCTGAACCTTCTTCCACACAGCCTTTCTCTCACCTTTTAAGTACTTCCATATTCCCATGAGCAAGAATGCGTTATGCATAATGAATGAGAACCCGTATCTTCGAGTGGTGGGTAATACAACAAGGATGATCACTGGCAGAACTAGAACTGGGTATCGAAAGATGGTTAGAAGTGTAAAGGCGTAAAAGAAGACTCCGATAATGGGATTTAAGAGGTGTAGGTACAGCTCTGGAATCATGATGGAGCGGGGCAACTTTAACTTCCCCCTTAGCATGAGGCATAAACATTTAAGCCAGAGGCATATTATCTGCTGGGCTCTCCTAAGCTTCACCGTCACTCTTCCCCTCCAAGTATAATAGATATAGTTGTAGGTCTTTGCCTCTGGAATCTGTAGACACCTGAATCCCCTTTGAGCGACGCTTATGGCGGCCCCCATATCGTCCCCACCACTGACTTCGTCAAACTTCTCAAGGTACCGACGCTTAAAGGCCGCTAACTCCCCGTTAAACACCAGCGTTGAATGAATCTTCGACTCACCCACCCTCATCGGCTCATAGGCACCGTGATATGCTACCTCAGACCTAGTCGCAGAGGACTGGTCAGGATTCAACGGAACCTCCATGCCAGTCACCGCACCTACGGAAGGGTCTCTTAAGTATGGGAGAACAGCCTTAAGCGCATTAGGAGCCCAGTAAGTATCTGCGTCAGTCGTCACTATCACCTCTCCTCCCGCAGCTTGAAGGGCTAGGTTCATTGCTTTCGCCTTCCCTCCCCTCTCCGGCTCCTCTAAGATTCTCATTTTAAGTTCAGGGTGTTGGCTCATGAAGGCTTTCACAATAGATACGGTGGCATCTGTTGATGCACTGTCAACAACGATCACCCCCATCAACTCGCTTGGATAGTCAACCGCCAGCAGATTCTCAAGCCTCTTCCAGATCACTTGCTCTTCATTATACGTAGGCAGAATCACAGTGACCCTTGGCGAGTATGAGGCATCGACCTTCACATTCCACGGACAAGTTAAAGCAACATGCTTCATCCATAAGATGTACAGCAAAGGCAATCCAACATGCATGAAGCCGAAGAGCACGAACAGAGGTAGAATCAATTCTATCAAACCATTCACCGGGAGATTCTCTTGGCCGCAGACCCCGTACCTACACCAAGGTAAGTGAACCCCATATCGATGAGGCGGCTCCCATTTAAGGCATTCTTGGCGTCTACCACTATTGGCCTTTTCATGAGACTGCGAATTCGCTTGAAGTCTACCTCTCTGAACTCAGGCCATTCCGTTAATAGGATCAGAGCGTCGCAGCCCTCGGCAGCTTTGTAGGCATCAATACAAAACTCGAATTCCTCACAGTCCTTCACTTCCGCAGGGTCGGCTTTGGGATCGTATGCTTTCACCTTGACACCCTTTGAAACGAGGCTCTGAATTATTTCGATAGCAGCAGAACGGCGAAGTGTACTTGTGCCTGGCTTATAGGTTAGTCCGAGCACTCCAACGATAAGGCCGCCTAGAGATCCAAATACCTGCTTAAGCTTTCTTTCAACGACCTCATTCTGTTGTTCGTTAACATCTAAAACCGCCTCTGTTATCCGCATTCTGTACCCTTCTCTTTCGCCGAGTTTTCTTAGGACATGAAGGTCCCTGGTCAGAGTGCCACCTGAGAAGCCCAGACCAGGCAGTGGAGGACGACTCCAGATTCTTTTGTCCAGATACAAGATTAGTTGGATAGCCTCAGCGATCTTCAGGGCATCGACGCCGATCATATCCGAGAGATTCGCTATCTCGTTCATGAAGCAGATAGGCAATGCAAGAAAGGCGTTAAGAACATGTTTGGCCATCTCCGCCGTGGCCAAGCTCGTTCTTATCATGGGAGCGCCTAATGCACTATAGAGATTCTCAACTATCGCGGCTGTGTGATCACTATCAGCACCGATGATTACGGCCTTCGGCTTCATAAAACGCTCGATCGCCTGCCCTAGTCTTAGGAACTCAGGAACATAGGCTATATCAAAGTTTAGAGAAGGATTAGCACGTTTAATGATCAACTTAATTTGCTCACAAGTTCCAATGGGAACTTGGCTACTGACGATCACCGTAGATCCATCTTTCAAATATTTCCCTAATTCTTCACTTGCCTCAAAGATCTCAGATAAATCTACCTCATCCTTCTCATCAACAGGAGTATCAAAGGCTATGAGCACGTATCGAGCATCCTTCAACGCAGAGCTTAGCTCTGTCGTGTAGCTTAATCGCCTTGACCGAAGATTCTTCGCCATAAGCTCTGCGAGACCATGCTCAAACAGAGGTGGAATACCTTTGTTTAAGTCTCGAATTTTTTCAGGGTCTTTATCCACACCAACCACGCAATAGCCTAGGTTCGCTAAACACGTTGAAGCTACAGAGCCCAGATGCCAGATGCCCAGAACACAAACTTTCAGCCCCGGATTCATCATACTCTCTTATAATCCTCCAAAGATCAGAGGGACGCCTCCACGAATGGTGAACGCTGTTCCAACATCAGTCATCGTTCCTTAGGAACAAAGAATACATTATCGATGCGCCTCAACGTGTATATCTGCTTCGACATGATGTGGGGTATGCACTTGGCCATAGTCTTCCAATTATCCCATTCTGCGCTTATAAGCCGTCCAGTTAAGCCATTAGATTCATCCGACGCTAGGAAGACTGCCAAGCCCGCCGGAATTTCAGGGAGAGTCCCACCCCCGCTCTTTACACGCCTTGAGATGACTAAGGCTTCCTCTCCTGCACCTTGACCAGCAGTTAGGACCTGGTCATGCACCCTTGTATTGACAGCTCCAGGAGCTATAGCGTTAACCTCAATGTTGAACTCCTTCACCTCTTCAGCTAAGGTTTCTGTTAACCGCACCACAGCTGTCTTTGAGGCGGCATAGGCTGAAAACCTCGGCCTCGGTCCGCTAGCTCCACCTCCTGACAAATTTATGATCTTCCCATGGCGCTGTTTAATCATTGTAGGCAAGACAGCCTTACAACAAAGAAATGTTCCAATTAGGTTAATGTTCACAGTCTTAATCCACTCTGCAACATCGTTTTCCACGAGAGGCCCAATCGGACCTTGAATTCCAGCGTTATTGACAAGTATGTCTATCTTCCCGAATTCTCCAAGGGTTAATTTAACCATTCGATCTACCTGTGCAATTTTCGAAACATCTGCCTTTAGAGCTAGACTCCTACGACCTAAGGCTCTCACCTTCGCCGCAGTCTCCGCAACTTCTGACCAAGTGCGAGAGAGCAACACCACATGGGCACCTTCTTTAGCCATGGCGAGAGCGATGGCTCTTCCGATCCCTCTACCAGATCCGGTAACGATGGCAGTCTTACCTTCGAGTTTCAATTAAATCACCTAATGGAACGATGACTGCGTGATCATTCTAGCCGCGCCATAATCACTGCCCAAAAAGAATTATCCAATGGCGGTATTAAGAGCAGGAGCGGGCGCATATGGCTGAACCCAAGTTTGTGATCGAACCTCTTTGTAACCGGAACCTCTTTCACTCTATACCCCCTCTTTATCACTTGCGCATAAAGGTAATTCTCAAGGGCATACTTATCAAGACACTCTTGCCAAATGTTAATATTCTTAACAATGTCGAGACGGAAAGCTCTGAAACCATTCGAAGCGTCAGTCGCGGGGAAACCGGTGACTAGCCTGAAGCCGAGCGTGTATAGACGTGTAAGGATCGCTCTAGAGAATGGCATGTTAACCGTTCTCTGCCCATTAAGATATCGTGAGCCTTGGACGAAGTCGCATTCCCCCTTGAGTATAGGCTCGAGAACCCTCGAAATATCTCTTGGATCATCTTGGCTGTCACCAGCCATAATGATGCAGACATCAACCTTCCCATCGAGCGCATATTCAATTCCACGCCTTATAGCGGCTCCAACCCCTCGCCTAGGCCCGTTGTCCAAGACAACAGCGCCTGCAGACATCGCTTCTTCCCTCGACCTGTCAACAGTACCGTCATCGACTACCACTAGGACCTCATCCACGAGCCCTGGGGCATATTTGAATATCCCTGAAACTAAGAAACTAACTCTCTTCTCTTCGTTTAGGACTGGCAAAATAACCACTACGCGCAGTCTCTTTCTCTCGCTGGTTTTAGGCGTGTCTACTAACCCATCTCGCGATAGCTTCACAGACGTACTGAATCTCTTCATCCTTAAGCTCAGCGAACATAGGTAACGAAAGGATATTCTTAGCCGTCTCCTCCGCACATTTAAACTTGCGTGAGCATCTGTCCTTGTACGCTGGTTGCAAATGTATGGGCGTCGGGTAGTGAATTGATGTCTGAACCCCTTGCCTCGTTAACTCAGCCTGCAACTCATCCCTCCTACTTGTTTGAATAACGTAGAGGTGATACACATGTTCTGCTTGAGGGAGGCAGTAGGGCGTCTGAATTCCCGGCAACTCGCCCAAGAGTTCATCATATTTCCTCGCTATTGTTCTCCTCCGCGTATTCCACTGATCTAAGTATTTCAACTTCAACGACAGAACAGCGGCCTGCACTTCGTCAAGCCGAGACGTGTACCCAGGCTCAAGGTGAACATTTAACTCGCTTCTTCCATGGTTCCGCAGCTCCCTAATCTTAGAAGCTATCTCCTCATCATCTGTAGTAACCACACCCGCATCCCCGATAGCACCAAGCGGCTTCGTTGGGAAGAAGCTGAAACAGCCAACATCTCCAATGGAACCAACTTTCCTACCGTTATAGGTTGCTCCATGAGCTTGGCAAGCATCCTCAATAATTATTAAATTGTATTTCTCAGCAAAATCTTTAATTTCATCAATGTCTGCTGGCTGACCGTAAAGGTGAACTGGAATGATGGCTTTAGTTCTTTCAGTAACCTCAGCACTCTTAACATCAATGTTATAGGTTCTAGGATCTACGTCGACAAATGCTGGAGTTGCACCTGAATGAGTTACAGCCTCCGCCGTAGCTATAAATGTATTAGCCGGCACAAGGGCCCTGTCGCCTGGCCCTATCCCACAAGCCTTCAAGGATAGGAGTAAAGCGTCCGTGCCACTACCTACTCCTATAGCGTATTTTACACCACAGTACTTGGCGAAGTCCCTCTCAAACCTTTCCAGATTCCTGCCCAGAACGAACCGGCTCTCATCTATCACCTTATTAACCTCTCTCACCAACTCATCTTTTAACGACTGAATCTGCCTTTCCAAATCCATTAAGGGAATCTTCGTTCTCCCCACACACCCTTCTTATACGGTCTATCCGTTAAACTTCTCTTACAATTTAAGCTGAAAACCGAGCCCTTAACCCGAGCGGGAACTCCATACGCAATAGAGAAAGGTGGGATGTTCTTGGTAATCACGGAACCAGCACCTATCAGCGACCGCTTCCCTACCCTCACATACGGAAGGATGGTAGAGTTTCCTCCCACTTGAACCCCCTCCTCGATCGTGGGCCCTCGCATACACTCCCTCGAATGCTCGCATCCCGGGTGTAAATTGTTAAGCGTGATAACGCCAGGACCTACAAACACATCGTCTTTGATGGTCGTGTACTGGCAGATGTAGCAGTTGCAATGAATCTTGACATTATTGCCTATGACACATCCATAGTCTATAACCGAGTTTGACCATATCTTCAGGTTGTCGCCTATGACGCAGTTCTCCCTTATCACCACGTTATGCCCCGTCTCCAGGTTCTTCCCGATCTTACTTCCAAGCTCTATAACGGACCCCTCACGAACTATCCACCCAGGACCCCTAACGACTACCATCTTCAATGTCTCAGACTACACGCCCCACTCTGCCACCCTTCATCATGGACCTATGCCCTGCCTCTAACACCCTGACCACGGCAAGCCCCTCCTTACCCCCTGTAAGCGGAGTTAATCTCTCCCTGACGCAACGCAAGAAGTGGCTACATTCCCTCTCCAGCGTATCGCTTGTATCCACCTTCCAGACCCTAGTGTTAAGGCTCTTCACCGTTGTGCTTTCTAAAGATAATCTCTCCAAGTGAATCCTCGTGCTTCCACGGCTCGAGGGGTCCTCACAGCTCAGAACGCCCTCATCACCGAACAGAGTTATCCTCCTATCCTTTGAGTAGTTAAACCAATTTAGGTAGATAACGGCTGAAAGCCCGCTGGGGAAATGCAGATTCATGACGGCTACGTCATAAGGAGGTTGACGACTAGCCTTACCGAGCAGCGGGGGGGCGCATGTCACCGAGATGGTTGATGGCTCTTGATTGACTAGGAATAGCGCTATTGAGATTGGATGTGGACCTAGATCCCAAAGTACATCTACATAGTTGCTCACAATTTTCCTAGCCCACATGTCGACGGAGTCAGTCATACAAGAGCGGATGTGCCTTAACAAGCCTATCTCGCCCTTATCCACTAAACTCCTCAGCTCCCTAACCGCCCTGTTGTACATGAAAGTGTTTCCAACCATGAGGATACGGTCATTTTCCTCAGCAAGGCTCATCAGCTCCACCCCCTGCTCCAAACTCATAGTCATCGGCTTCTCCACCAACACATGCTTCCCTGCTGTAAGGCAGTCCTTGGCAATCTGGAAATGAGTAGGTGGAGGTGTCGATACGTAGATGGCTTCAACTTCACCCATAGCGATCATACTGTGGTGGCTTCTGAAGAGAGTCGCTCCCGGAGCTTTGGAGGCAGCTACCATCAGTCTTCTCTCATCCACATCGCAAAGGGCTTTAACGCGCGCACCTAAGCCGCTGAAAATCCTAATCCACTTGGCGCCCCAGTGCCCACAACCCACGATCCCTATTCGCATTTTATCTTCAGGCAAATACTCATGCCTCCAAGCGATCCTAGCTAGCTGAGTGAGCTACCTTGCGATTTTAGTCTTTTCACAGCCCACAGATACGTGCGCCTTAAGCCTTCATCTAAGATTATCTTTGGTTGCCACCCTAATGAAGCTCTAGCCTTACTAATATCAGCCGTTCGACTAGTCGGCCCAACAGGCTTCGTAGGATCGTAAACTATCTTAACATCCTTTCCAGAGATCTCAGCTATCCTCTCCGCTAACGTTCTAATCGGAACCTCCTTATCAGAGCCTACATTTACAATAATAGGAGGATTAGACGCCTTCTCCTCAAGTCTAATCAAGGCTTCAACACAGTCTGAAACGTACATGAAGGACCTTGTTTGATCCCCAGAGCCCCAAACAACGAACTCCTCCTCAGGGTACATTATGGCTTTACGGACTAAGGCTGGAACCACATGCGCTGTCTCATCCAGCGGTTCGCAAGGCCCATAGGCGGTGAATATTCTTACGATACCCATGTCCACGTCACCCATCCAGCCCAGCTCTATTTCGCCTAAAAGTTTCCCCCAACCATATCCACCCTCAGGATTATAGTAGCCTAGGTCATCCTCCGACAGGACCACACCAGGCTTCTGCTGCAAGTCTATCGGATAGACAGAGACGCTTGAAGCATACACTATCTTCTTGACGCCAGCCTCCACACACGCCCTGAACACATTCGCATCTATAACCAGGTTGTCCTGCAGAGTCCTAAGCTCAGCCAACTCGCTACCGTGCAGATACTCCACGCCACCAACCCTAGCGGCTAGATGAAAGACCACATCAGCACCCTCAACAACCTCTAAAGCCCCAACATAGTCCCTAAGATCGATCATAGGGCATTCAATATGAACGCCCAAATCGAGAAGGTTACGAACGCTACCCCTAGAGAAGTCATCGGCCACCACGACCTCCCTATCCTCATCGACCAGCCTCTTCACTAGATGGCTCCCAATGAATCCTGCACCGCCAGTTACAACGGTCTTTAATCAGCCCACCTTAATGACAAACTCTTAGCGTGGCTTCTCTGCTCCCCAAGGCTTATCGTCTAGCCTAGGTTTTCTCTCCAGTATTCCAACATGTCAGACAGAGTCTTATCCATGGGAATAGTGGGCTTCCACCCAAGAGCGCGAAGCTTGGAGTTGTCCCCCACATAAATCGGATCATCATAGGGGCGCATCTTCTCAGGAACTTGCCTAACCCTGACATCCTTCAGTCCGGAAAGCGATATGGCCATCTCTAGGATATCCTTCATCTTACGCGCCTTTCCAGAGCACAGGCTGTACGCCTCGCCTGGAGTTCCCTTTTCAGCCATCAGCCATAACGCCTTTACAGCGTCCCTGCCATCCGTATAGTCCCGAACGGTGTCCAAGTTGCCGACCTCCAAAACATCCCTCAACCCCTTCTCTATCTCAACCAAACCCTTAGTGAAGTCCGAGCAAGCGTCATCAGTTTTCCTTGGACCCGTCATGTTGAAGGGACGCACTCGAATAACCCTCATACCATAAACCTTAGAGTATAGGTAGCCAAGCATCTCCTCGCCGACCTTGCTCACCGCGTAAAAGCTCGTGGGCCTGAAATCCGTTTCCTCACTCAAAGGGAGCTCATCCTCACTCCTAGGCCCATACACCGCACTCGAGCCAACGATCTCAATTAGAGGGTCCGTCCCCCTTTTTCTAACGCTCTCAAGAAGGTTAAGCGTCCCCAGAATGTTGGTTCTAAGCGTTAACCTCGGGTCTTCCCAGGAAACCGTGACGAAACTCTGGGCAGCCAGATGGAAAATGTACTCTGGCATTGCCTCACGAACAACCTCCTCAACCCTCCCATCGTCGTTCATATCACAGCTTACCATCACAATTTTGCCCTCCAAGCGGTCTATGTTCTTCGCGTCACTGTAAACCATCGCATAGACTTCAAGCCCCTTCTCTAACAGAAGGTCGGCCAGATGAGA
>Ga0315314_1001112_pt1 | contig 25329 bp, 27 predicted proteins | sample TDP9_MG_FD_203631 | JGI IMG/M metagenome (GOLD analysis project Ga0315314, IMG submission 203631) | Freshwater sediment microbial communities from Lake Towuti, South Sulawesi, Indonesia - TDP9 | ecosystem: Environmental > Aquatic > Freshwater > Lake > Sediment | place: Indonesia: South Sulawesi... | reverse complement strand
TTATAGTTTCTTCTCCCTCTCTTCCTGCTCGTCTTACTATGCCTACAGGAGTGTTTGGGCTTCTATATTCAAGCAATATCTCATGAGCTTTAGCTAATGGCTCTCTTCGCCCTTGACTTTGAGGGTTATATAGAACGATTACAAAGTCAACCTCAGCAGCAGCTCTTAATCTTTTCTCGATTAGGTTCCAAGGTATTAAAATGTCGCTAAGGCTTATTACGACAAAATCTCCCATTAAAGGAGCTCCAAGTGTTGCAGCTGTAGCAGTAGCTGCTGTTACACCTGGAACTATTTCTATTTGAATATTTGCTTTTTCACGCTCAGCAACTTCTAACACTAAACCAGCCATGCCATAGATCCCAGGATCCCCGCCACTAATAACAGCAACTCTCTTATTCTCCAAAGCTTTCATTACAGCTATTTTGGCTCTATCGATTTCTTGCCCCATCTTACCAGCAATGACTTCAACATTACGTTTAATGATGGATTGGATTAGCTTTACATAAGTTTCATATCCTATGATAACTTCTGCAGTCTCTACCTCCTGCTTGGCTTTAGGTGTCATATGCTCGAGGGCGCCAGGTCCAATACCGACTACAGCTATTCGCCCTCTGCTATGGCTACTGTCACGCCTTTTGTTTTGATTTTCTTGAGGATTAACCATGCTTTTTCCCCTGCAACCATCAACGCTACTCGTTCACATACTCCTCCAACCCCAATCTTCTGCTCAACTAATTTTGAGTCAGGAGAAAGATCAGGATGCTTAAATGAGCGAAGGGCATCGATGCTAATAAGCTCAAGTTTTAACCCTAGTCTTTTGGTTGCGTTTATTATGCTTGGAGAATCCTTCTTAATGTCGATTGTAGCTAAACAGTTCACTCGTTCCAATGGAATGTTTACTTGCATTAGAGCAAAATTCACGGCTTCGATTATTTTGTTTTCACTTACGTCTTTCCTTGCACCTATACCGATAGTTATCTTCCAAGGCTTTAGGATTGTAGCTGGTTTCTTCAATTTATTCTTTAGTATCTCTTCCTTTGTGATTATTATGCCTGCATCGAAGTCGTTTACAATCTCTATCGCTCGTTCAGCTCTTTCTGCCATCTTTATCTCAAAATCCCAAATGTTACTCATTGGGATTTTAACATCTCCTGTCAAAACCATGACTAACCTTTCTTCGTTTACTATTACGGAGTTGACAGCGGGAAGGCTTTTAAGGTTCTCAATGCCACAATGCAAATTCCTAGCTAATTCTTCAACGCTCTTCTTCCCCATCACATCAGAGGCTGTAGAAATGACAGGCATAGCCCCTATTCCATCAGCTATTAACCTTGTCAGCTCGTTAGCCCCACCATAGTGTCCAGATAGAAGGCTAATGACAAATCTCCCAGAGTCATCAACACCTACGATAGCAGGATCGCTTATCTTGCTCTTTAGGCAAGGAGCGATAGTCCTAACGATAATTCCAATAGCCATTATGGCTACTATAGCACTTACCTTGTCAAAGATATCCTTGATAAATTTTCTTAACTTCTTGTCTAGCGGAGCAATCCCTTCCTGAGCATATTTTTTAGGGGCGAATATAGTACACTTTAATTCCATCTTACTTAATACATCCTTTATCTTGACTGCAATTTTTACTCCTTGCCTAGTGAGGGCAAGAACGGCAATACCTTTATGGAACATCATCATCGCCTTTACGATAACCATGTGTGAATGAAGGATCATAAAGCTTCGAATAATCGTAAGCTTTAGGGTTCAGGACTTCTCCGACTATGATTAAAGCCGTTTCCTTTATTCCCGCCTTCTTAACCTTCCCGACTATATCATCCAATGTACCTTTGATGATCTTTTCTTCCTGCCATGAAGCCTTATGTACCACCGCTACGGGTGTATCCTTCGAGTAACCCCCTTGCTCGATCTCCTTTACGACTGAATCTATATGCTGAACACCTAAGAAGATGGCCATGGTTGTTCGGTGCCTCGCTAATTCTCTGATGTTCTCAGATTCTGGTACAGGGGTCCTCCCCTTAGGTCTAGTTATTATGACAGTCTGAGAAATGCCAGGTAAAGTCAATTCTCTTTTTAAGCTTGCTGCAGCAGCAAACAAGGAGCTCACTCCTGGTACTATATCATACTCTATCCCTTCTTTTGCAAGAAAGTCCAATTGCTCCTGCAAAGCACCATAAATGCTTGGATCGCCATCATGTACTCTTGCAACGAGCTTACCCTCCCTCACGGCTTTTACCATTATTTTTAAGATCTCTTCCCGATTCATAGTAGCACTATCGTAGAGCTCAACATATTGCTTGGTGAACTTGAGTATTCCTGGATTTAAGAGCGAACCAGCGTAAATAACTACATCTGCTTTTTCGAGGAATTTCTTTCCTTTAAGTGTTATGAGCTCAGGATCACCTGGGCCTGCACCAATGAAGACAACTCTACTCATAGTGTACTCCACCCTGTTTGCTGTTACTTTGGAGTTCACTCCTTTTTATTATTACCATTGAAAAATAATCCTCATAAATATCCCAGCTTTGCGCATCGACAAGCTTTCCAATCATCACCTTCTCTTCGGGCATTGTACATCTCCTGGCTAAGATAATGGTAGAGTTTTTTGTGAATCCAGCTCTCCTCAAAATTGGAACCAGATCTTTTAAGTGCTGAGCACCTTTCATGAAGACAAGATTATCTGCGTACTTAGCCAGCTCCTCAATTCGTTTCGAATCAAGGTTAGAAGGGATGATTGCAACTGCTTCGTCCCTTTCAGCAAGGGGTATCCCAGAACTTGCAACACAAGCATTCAATGATGCAATGCCAGGTATTATTTCAAGTTTAATCTCAGGATACCCTTCCTTTACACTTTGGTAAAGGTAAATAAATGTGCTGTAGAACATAGGGTCGCCTAACGTGATGAAAGCGACTACTTTGCCGCTTTTAGCCTTCTCAGCTACAATATCAGCATTTCTAGCCCATGATCTTTTGAGCCCAGATTCGTCCTTTGTCATTGGGAAAACTAACTCAAGTACTTCAGGCGGTCTTTCTCTTTCATCTAGGATATGCTTAATCATGGCAAAAGCCATGCTAGGCTTCTCTGCATGAGCCTTTGGGACGCATATCACATCTGCCATCTTTAACGCTTTTACAGCCTTAATCGTGATGAGTTCAGGATCGCCAGGACCTATGCCAATGCCTATGATCCTACCTACCAAGCTTTCCACCTTAAGCTTTCGTAGCCGATATTATCGTAATTGGATTCCTTGCTAGCATCATCATCCCAGTGCCTATCTCTCTCCCTTTAGCGACGAATACCTGTATAACATCGATATCCTTAAAGTTCAGCTTTCTGATCTCATTTAAAGCCGTATAACTTGTCTCTAATAGGACTGTGTTTACGACTATCCGACCATCTTCCTTCAGCTTCTCATAAGAAGTCCTTATCACTTCCCTTAAAGATGAACTTCCTCCGATGATAACAGCATCGACCTTCGGTAGATTTGCCATAACTTCAGGAGCCTTTCCATGTATCACTTGCACGATACTTTGGATTCCAAATTTTGCTACATTCTCTTTGGTCAATCTAATGGATTCTTTATTCTCATCTATTGCAAAGACCTTACCCTTTTTGGCTACTTGAAGTGCTGCTTCAATGGTTAAGCTACCTGTGCCGCAACCAACATCTATAACGTAAGAACCTTCATAAAGACGGGCCTTCGAGATGGTTAGCACTCTTATTTCTTCCTTTGTGGGTCCAGGGACTTTATCGCTTCGTGCAAATAATTCATCAGGAATTCCAAGAGTTCTGTAAACCCACATATCGATCACTTTTAACTACTCTATAGTTCTGTTTTAATGATGCCCTCCAACGACCATTACACATAATGGACCGAAATTAAGCTTCAACGCGCTTTCTAAAGTGCCCATAATAATCTTCTCGTCAGGAAGGGTTAAATTCTCGCATATAACAACGGGGGTTTCTTTACTAATCTCATTGTTAATAAGAAACTTTGCAATCTCATTAGGAGGAAAAGACTTAGGATCCGGAAGGAGTATGACGTTTCTCCCCTTTTTAACGGCTTCAGTCAATCTCATCTTCTTTTCATGGCTTGCCCCTTCATGAAAGCTAAATAAATTAGTTTCATCCCAGCACATATGGAGGCGAGCTGCGCATACTTGTATTGAACTTATACCAGGAACTACATCAACCTTGATATCTTCTGTTATATTATTCAAGACTGGTCTTAAAAGACCGGAGAAGCCAGGATCCCCTGTCGATAATACTGCTACTGTTTTACCTATCTTAGCAGACTCAATCGCATTTCTAAGGGCTTCACCCACGTTCTTACCAGTTAAGGGTAATGCTTCTCCTTTTATGTCTCCTTGGAATAAGCTTAAGGCCCTTTCAGCTCCTACAACAAGATGAGCATTTTGCACAGCCTTTCTAGCCATTGGGGTTATGTAATCCGGTGAGCCTGGACCTACCCCAATTACATATATCTTAGCCACGTAGCATACACCTGGCATTTTCGTCCATTCCGAGGACGTTTCCATCTAAAGAGACCAATATTGTTCCTATCTTGGCTTTATTCTCTATTCTTTCCATGGAGCGTAAACTAATCCTTTTAGCTATCTCATCGAACGTTGGTTGCAATAAATTGGCTTGCTTAAGAAACTCGATTACCTCTTCTGTAGTATTCGATTGTAATATCATGCGTATAAGCTCATTATCTGCACCAGCAGCACCAGCATAGGCAGCTATGACTTCTTTTCGAGCATCAGCTACCTTATGATGTGTATTGAAGATCCCTGCTGCCAACTTGACGAGCTTCCCTGGATGTCCAAGAATTATGATCTCCTTCACTCCCTTCTCCACAGCTTTATCTAACATATAGCCCATAAAGTCCCCTGTTTGAATTATGGCGTCCTCAGGAACTTTGAATATTTGCTTGGCTAGCCTTTCTCCTATGTTACCCGGTACTAAGAATATACGCTCATAACCTCGAGCAATGGCAACATTGATTTGAGGAACCAATGAACGCCTGTATGCATCCATTGATAATGGCTTCACTACACCTGTTGTGCCAAGGATGGATATGCCTCCAACTATACCTAACTTTGAATTAAGAGTCTTTTCAGCAACCTTCTCGCCTCCAATGGCACTTAAGAGTACTTCAACACCTTTTCCAGACGGCAAAACTTCCTTAATAGCATCCTCTATCATCCTTCTTGGAACAGGGTTAATGGCTGGTTCGCCTATCTGAACTGGTAGACCAGGTTTCGTTACAATGCCAATACCCTTACCGCCTTTTACCACGATCTTGCCATCATCAGTTAGCCTTACAGTGGCAGATATCTCCATCTTATCCGTGACGTCTATATCGTCCCCAGAATCCTTTATGACATAGGCTATGGCAGTATCGTTACTGAGCTTCCTACATTCCTTCACTAATATCTCGAAACGGATGCCTATTGGGCTTGGTATACCTACTCTATCGATGTGATTACTGAGCAAAGTAAGTAGAGCAGCCTTGGTAGCGGCTGCAGCACATACACCAGTCGTAATACCATGCCTTAAAACTCTTCTCATCTTAACACCTTTAAGCCTTAGATGTTTTAGTTTCTCCTTCCGCTATGAAGAGTAGTGCATTAAATATAGCTACAGCCACGGCGCTCCCGCCTTTGGGACCCTTGACTATTATGAACGGTATGGGTAATTGTGAGATAGCTTCCTTTGACTTCGCAGCACTTATGAAGCCCACAGGAGTGGCTACGATCAGGGCTGGTCTGGCTAACCCTTGCTTTACCACATTTGCCAATTCGAATGCAGCTGTAGGCGAATTTCCGATAAGTATGATAGATCCATCTACTCCTTCATTTATGGCCAAGCGCATGGCAGCGGTAGCCCTTGTTATCGACTCATGATTAGCTAAGTTGATGGCTCGTTCATCATCAATATAAGTGAGAATTCTTCCTCCAAACCCCTTCAGCCTTGCCTCATTTATGCCAGCCTTCACCATCTTCACGTCAACTATTATACTTGCTCCAGCTCTGATGGCATCTACTCCTGCTTTAATGGCTTTCTCACTGATAAATAATAGCTTGGCGAATTCAGGATTGGCGGTAGCATGAACAACTCGTTCAATGATAGTGGCATGAGCTTTAGGAACCTTTTCTAAAGTATCGCTAAGGATCTGCCTCACTATGCTTATGCTGGTCTCGAACATTTTATTTGAAGTCGTGAGGGTACCTATATCATGCGCTATGTATGCTTCGCTACTTTCTTGACTGAGTGCTCTTAAAGCCTTTTCTTCTATGATTTCAGCTATTCGCTCATCAGAGCCTAGGGGCTCCCCATAGATTATTTCTACTCCTTGCGCTCTTAACATAGATTCTTCCCTTTTTAATCCTAGTATTTCTGGAATCTCTTGCTCCGTATGTACACCATGAGCTAGGAAGGTAGGGATCAAAACAATCTTCTTGACTCCTTGCTTAATAATACTCTCTATTGCCTCCGGGATTTTCGGTCTGTCTCTTATCATAAAAGAAACTCCAACTATCTTAAATCTTGATTTCTTTCGTAAAATATCGGCCAATTTTTCTAAGTTTTCCCTATTGTGAGGGAGCTTACTACCGTGCCCAATAAGGACTAGCCCTACTTTATCCATTGACACTACCCCATTCTAGTAAATTAACTTGCCTCCATTCCAAACAACTTAACCGCAACGTCTATCAGTTGCTTGTCATTATTCATAGCTGCTATACGTAAATTCTCAATAATAGGTACAAATGTTTGCTTCACTAAGATGTAGGTCAAATCGTCAATGATCTTCCTCTCTTTCTCGTCAATGTTTCCCAACATGTTGAGGGCTTTCATTAACTCTCTTTGGCGTACTTCTTCAGCGCGTAAGAATAAGGAAGAAATGATGCTCTTAACAGATTGGGCTTTCAAATCTCGCTCAAGTAAAAGTAGCTCCTCATCTATAATTTTTGAGGCTTTTTCTACGCTCTTCTGCCGCTCCTCTTTATTCTTCTCCGCTATCATTTGGAGATCGTCTATGTTGTAAAGCTTTACTCCCTCTATATCTTGCACTGATTTCTCAACATTTCGAGGGTTTGAAATATCGATGATCATTAAGTCACTTCGGTTATGGCGTTGCTTCATAACTCCACAAACTAATTCTCTTGTCAACAGATAATGGGGTGCGGATGTAGAACAGATAGCTACATCAGCATCTATGAGTGCCTCTTCTAACCTATCGAACTTTACAGCCTTTCCACAAAGCTCCTCAGCTAACTTTAAGGCTCTTTCATGCGTTCTATTCGCAACGAAGATAGCATTAAGATGGCGCCTAGCTAATGCCTTAGCTACGAGCGTCCCTGTCTCTCCTGCACCTATTACTAGAACTTTCTTTCCATTAAGGTTACCCAATAGCGACTCTGCTAGCTCAACTGCAGCTGAACCTATTGATACAGCTCCCTTGTTAATGCCAGTCTCATTCCTCACTCGCCTCCCGACGCTCACTGCTCTATTAAACACAGTCTTAAGTACAGGTCCAGCCGTTCCTACAGATTCGGCTTCTAAATACGTATCCCAAACTTGACTAAGGATCTGATCCTCACCTACTATCATTGACTCTAATCCAGATGCGACTCTTAAAATATGCCTCAAAGCATCTTGATCAGAGGAGATCTCAACGGATTTAGATGCTTCTTCAACCATGGTTCCTGCCCTCTTTATCAAATATTCGCTTAGTATCTTAGCTGTCTTTTCACTATCTTTACTTACGACGAAAAGCTCTACGCGGTTACATGTTTGAAGGAGGACACACTCGTCAACATTGCTCATGGAACGAATCTCGGTTAACGCATCCCTCCTATCCTTGAAGGCCACTGCTTCCATTACAGGAACGCGTGCTTTCTTATGCGTAATCCTCACGTTCATAATGTTGACGCTTCGCGTAGAATACATGGTTGGATCATCCATCCAAACTTAAATATAAGCTTTATTACAATTAGGTGAGAGGTGGCTGGGTATGGGATTAAGATGTAGAATTGGACTGGTTTACGTCCCAGGGGCATTGCCATGTTTCGAAGGGTTCGGGAGCCTACCAACTGATGTAGTCCGAGAGGACGGACTTGTACATGGCAAGCCAGCTTCAGAAGCCCTTGACATGATAATAATCCCTGGCGGAAGCCTTGTGGAGTCCCAAAGCATAAAGGATAATCTAGCGCGAGAAATAATAAGACTGGCTGACGCAGGCAAGTTTGTACTTGGAATTTGTTCAGGTTTTCAAGTGCTCGCCAAAGCAACCGATATAGGGCGTTTGTCGTCCACCCCTATTATGAGGCAAGGGCTTGGTATATTAGATGTAGAGTTTAAGCCGTTGATATGCACAGATCGCCTCATGGCTACCATAGTGGGAAAGAGTTTTATGACAGATAATATTGGCATAGAAGTTACAGGTTTTCACTGTCACACTTATGGTAAGACGATAATCCATAAAGAAGCAAAGCCTATACTTGCCTCACACACCCAACGCATCGATTACCATAAAGAGCCACAAGACTCCATTTCTGGCGTCACTAATAAAGATGGTAATGTGGTTGGAGTATTAGTACATGCACTACTCGATGAAAATCCATCCATAATCCAAAGTATTATGAAATCTCTAGATATATCTCCTGAAGAACTTCAAGAAATAAGAGAGGCTAATTCAAGGTTATTGATGGAGATCAAAGACGAAGTGGGCATTTCAACTAACGTTAAGCCACAAAACAGTATGAGCCGACCGACAAAGACTCCTGCCCTTTTATTAGTAACATCAACAGGAACTGGGTCTGGGAAGACTTTTATTGTAACAGGCATCGCTGGCGCATTAAAGAAGAAGGGGTTTGACGTTGGAGTGATGAAAGTAGGAGCAGATATACGGGATGTCGTACCAGCCCTATATTTGATCAAGGAACCAATAAAAGATTACTCGTCAATAAGAATTGGAGACAGAGGCTGGGAGCCACTCTATGAAGCTGTGGAAGATGCAAGCCAAAACTACGATCTCCTTCTGATAGAGGGCGTAATGAGCGCCTTCACTGGATTGTTAAACGATGAGGTAGAGCGACCTTACTCAACAGTAGAGGTGGCACTGGCTCTAGATGCACCTACAATTGTTGTAGTTGGCTGTGAGAAGGAGGGTATCGAAGGCGCATTAATAAGCGCCCTTAATTATGTGAATCTCATGAAAAGCCTTGGCGTCAAGGTAAAGGGCGTGATATTGAATAAAGCCTATATGATTGATAAGATCAGACCGTTTGTTAAAACTGCTTTTAAAAATTTTGGTGTTGAGTTGCTAGGTATTGTGCCACGCATCGAGTTAGAGGGGCGGGGTATGATTCCTGAAATTGAGATAAGGTATGAAGAGTTCGGGGCTAAAGCTATTGAATCTATAGAACACTTTTTGGACTTGAATATGTTGATAGAAATCGCCATGTTCCCTGTGAAAATCTCAGTGGACTACAGGACACTTTTAGAGAAGTTCAAAAAATCACTCATTATGAGCTTTAAATTCGATGTATCTAAAGGAGGGTTTAGGGCAAGTTGATTATAGACCTCAAGTTTGAGGGTAAGTATGTCGTTGTAGCTGGAGGCGGGTCAGAGGGCTATAGAAAGACTCTGAGCTTCCTAGATGCTGGTTCAAGAGTTCTAGTCATAAGTAGAACCTTTTCAAGTGGTATCAGAAAGTTATATCAAATGAAAAGGATTGATTTGATAAAAACAGAAATTAAGGAGGTAGGGCAATTCATCAATCATCTCAGTCCCAAGCCCAGCGTGCTCGTAGCTGCCACAAATGATCGTGATCTTAACGTCCAGCTCGCTAAGCATGCTAAAGAAGCAGGATGCATGGTTTATGTGGTAGATAACCCTTCGGTCAGTGATTTCATATTTCCAGCCTTGGCCAAGATAGGAGATGTAAGAATAGCTATATCGACCAATGGAAAAAGCCCAGCAATGGCCAGAGTTTTAAGACAAAGAATAGAAAGAACGATCACTCAAGAGGATTTGCTTCAAATTAAGTTACAGAATTATGCTAGGGCAATTCTAAGGCAACGCATCTTTGATCAGAAGGTTAGAAAGAAGGCTCTCTACAAAATAATTAAGGATGATCGTATAAATAGGCTTTTGAAAGAAGGAAAGTTTGATGAAGCTCAAGGAATAGCCATGAAAATTCTAGAACGTTTTTGGATCGATGATGAGAGTTATAAAGGCCCCTCTGCTGTAGCTAGTTAGAGTTTTCAGGGGGTGTTAACGATCTCTTGAGTTTTCCCTTGGTTAGGATGAGAAGACTACGTAGAACACCTGCCTTGCGAGATTTAATTCATAAAGTTAGACTTCACCCAAGCGATTTAATCTATCCTATTTTCGTGGATGAAGGTGCAAAAGCACCTGTTCCTATCAAGTCAATGCCAGGGTATTATCGATTACCCATTAAACATGTAGTCGAGGAGGCTAAGCAAGCAACTGAAAAGGGCATAAAAGCCATAATCCTTTTTGGCATACCATCAAAGAAAGACGAAACAAGCTCCGAAGCATTTGATATGAATGGGATTATTCAGAAGACTGTTCGCAACCTAAAAAATCAATTCAGCGATCAACTTGTTGTTATGACTGATGTTTGCCTCTGCGAGTATACAACCCATGGGCACTGTGGCATAGTGAAAGATGGTGAAATCGTTAATGATCTTACTCTCCAAATCCTGCAGAAAGTGGCAGTCAGTCACGCTCAGGCTGGAGCAGATATTGTAGCTCCATCTGGTATGATAGATGGTCAAGTTAAATCTATCAGAGAGGCCCTAGATAATGCTGATTTCAGCCAAGTAGGAATAATGGCCTATTCTGCTAAGTATGCTTCTTGCTTCTATGGTCCATTCAGAGATGCTGTTGAATCGAAACCTCAGTTTGGAGATAGAAAGAGTTATCAGATGGGTTATGGAAATCCAGACGAAGCTTTACGCGAAATGGAGCTAGATATAAGTGGGGGGGCTGATATAATAATGGTCAAGCCAGCCCTGCCTTACTTAGATATAATATATCGTGCTAAATCAAAGTTCAGAGTACCTATTGCAGCTTACAATGTAAGTGGAGAATATGCCATGATTAAGGCTGCCTCTCAAATGGGATGGATAGATGAGAAAGCTGCTATCCTTGAAATCCTAACAGGAATTAAAAGGGCTGGTGCTGATCTGATTATAACATACTTCGCTAAGGATGTGGGATCATGGTTAAATCAGCTTTAGGTAGCGCTAGATCATATGAACTCTTCGAGAGAGCCAAGAAGGTTCTACCTGGTGGAGTAAACAGCCCTGTCAGGGCATTTGAACCATACCCATTCTTTGTGAATAGAGCAAATGGTTCAATAATATACACTGTAGATGGAGACTCTTGCATAGATTACTGTATGGCTTACGGATCACTCATCTTGGGACATTCATTTGAGGAAGTTTTGAATGTAGTGAGAGAGCAATTAGCAAAAGGCACGCTTTACGGTGCTCCTACTATGTTAGAAGTCGATTTCTCAGAGATGATCAGCAAGTTAGTCCCATGTATGGAGATGCTAAGGCTCGTTAACTCAGGTACTGAGGCTACAATGCATGCAATAAGGCTCGCGAGAGGCTTCACTGAAAGGAAGAAGATCATCAAGTTCGAGGGATGCTTTCATGGGTCTCATGATTATGTCCTTGTTAAGGCAGGATCAGGAGCTACCTCATTTGGAACCCCTGATTCACTTGGCATTCCTGAAGAAACTACTCGAAACACCATAGTCCTACCATATAACAACTTTCAGGTTTTAGAGGAGGTTATTAGGCGTGAAGGATACGATATAGCTGCAGTGATAGTCGAGCCAGTGATAGGAAACGTTGGTCTCATTCTGCCAAAAGACGAATATCTGAATCGAATAAGAAAGTTAACAGAAGATTACGGCATAATCTTCATCTTTGATGAAATCATAACAGGCTTTAGGCTTGCCCTAGGAGGAGCACAAGAATATTACAATATAAAACCTGATATGGCAACTTTAGGCAAAATTCTTGGTGGTGGCTTTCCAATAGCTACCTTTGGCGGGAGAAGGGAGATCATGCAAAACTTATCCCCATCAGGTAAGGTCTATCAAGCAGGAACTTTCAGCGGTAATCCTGTCTCTGTAACTGCTGGTTACTCTACTCTTAAAATCCTGAGTAAGAAGCAAGGCAAAATCTATCCGAAACTTGAAAAGAATTGTGAAGAGTTAAAGAAAGCTCTTGTGGATTTATCTTTAGACTATCATGTAGAAGCACAAGTAAACAGCATAGCCTCTATGTTCCAAATCTTCTTCTCTCCCCATTCAGTTATCGACTACACTAGCGCTAAGTTGTCTGATACCCAAAAGTTCTACGTATACTTCCAAGAACTCTTAAAACATGGCGTATTTATACCACCATCACAATTTGAGACTTGCTTCTTATCGATAGCACATAGTGAAGAGGATTTAGAGAAGACTATCAACGCCTTTGATAGCGCTCTGCATGCAGTATCAATTAAGAGTAGGTCTGTTTAAAGATGATTTTAACAGTTGGTACGAGAGGAAGCAAGCTCTCTCTGATACAGACAGAGACTGTTCTAGACAGTCTTAAATCCACCCATCCAGAGCTAGAATTTAAAGTCAAGGTTATCAAAACGCTGGGAGATAAAGAGAGGAAGAAACCTCTTTTTACCATCGATAGGAAAGGTGTCTTCGAAAAAGAGATAGATATAGCAATAGTAAAAGGAGAGATTGACTTCGCCGTACATAGCCTTAAGGATGTTCCTATTGTGGAAACCTTAGAGACGATCATAGCAGCAATACCAAAGAGGAGTTCTCCATACGATGTTCTTATTTCCAAGGATAAAGTTCCCTTCAATGCATTAGCTCGAGGTGCAGTTATAGGGACTGGTAGCTTGAGGAGGATGGCTCAGATCAAATTTCTCCGCCCTGATTTAGAAGTTAGACCCATAAGAGGTAATGTTGAGACTAGAATTGCAAAGGTAAAAAGAGGAGAATTTGATGGAATCATACTGGCTGAAGCTGGTCTCGATAGGATGGAGCTAGAAAGTCATATTGCAGAGCGTTTTTCATTAGATCAATTCACCCCTGCTGCAGGGCAAGGAGCCTTGGCTATAGTTGTAAGGAAAGATGATGAAGATGTTATGAAGCTTCTTCGGTCTATCGATCATCCTCCAACAAGGGCTGAAGTTACTGCTGAGAGAAGTCTTGTGCTCTCACTCAAAGGTGGTTGCCGTGTTCCAATAGGTGCTATTGGGCGTGCCAATGATAGAACTCTATCGTTTTATGGTTGTATCTTCTCGGTCAATGGTCAAAAGAGGATTTCTTCCTTTACAAAGGGTAGCCTTGATGATGCTCAAGATTTAGGTAGGAAGGTTGCTCAAAGCTTAATGGAGCAGGGAGCAAAGGACTTTGAGGCTGAATGGAGGGAGAAGTATGGGCCGTGGTAAAGTATTTCTTATTGGCGCTGGACCAGGTGATCATAGGCTACTTACGATAAAGGCTTTTGAGCTCTTAAGAAAGGCTGATGTAGTGATTTATGATAGACTGGTAGCTAAATCGATTCTTAAGCTAGTCCCAAAAAGAGCGAAGAAGATCTATGTAGGGAAAAGGTCTGGAAGGCACGAGCTAAACCAAGAAAAGATTAACGAATTGATGATCAATACAGCTCTTGATGGTAAAAAAGTTGTCAGGCTGAAAGGAGGTGATTCTTTTCTCTTTGGTAGAGGTGGGGAGGAGGCTGAAGCGTTGATAAACAATGATATAGACTTCGAGGTAGTACCTGGGGTTACTTCAGCTTTAGCAGCCCCTGCCTATGCTGGCATCCCACTTACCCATAGGGATTATTCTTCTTCTGTTGCCATAGTTACAGGACATCAAGCAGAAAATGCAGAGAGGGTTGTCAATTGGAGCAAACTGGCTAACTCTGTGGATACGATTGTCATTCTAATGGGTGTAGTGCAATTAGAATACATAGCGAATAGTCTCATGGAAGGAGGTTTAGATTCAAATACACCTGTGGCGATAATCGAATGGGGGACTATAAAGAGGCAAAGGAGTCTGATAGGCAAGCTAGGCACGATAGCAAAAGATGCAAAGGAGAGAAATGTGAAACCTCCAGCAGTTATAGTTGTAGGAGAAGTCGTTAAGCTAGGAAGGAAGCTCTCATGGTTCAAGACTCCTTTATGCTCAAAGGAAGAACTGTAGCTATAACAAGACCTCGTGATCAAGCTGAAGAAGCTTGTAAGATGATCGAGGAGAAAGGAGGAAAGCCTTACCTCATACCGACTATAGAGATCAAGGGGCCTAGTGATTTATCATCTATAAAAAACTTCATCAACGATCTTATAAGAGGAAAAGTCGACTATGTTATCTTCATGAGCGTCAATGGTGTAAAGTATCTACTTAATGCTGCTGAGAAATTAGGATTAAAAGATCAGCTCATAGAGTATTTAACGAAAACTGTAACCATCGCCGTTGGTCCTAGAACTGCACAGGAGCTTAAAATCCATCGAATCCATGTGGATTTAGTCCCAGCAAAGTACAGCTCAGAGGGAATAATACAGAGCTTACAGCAATTCGATATTTCTGGCAAGTCGATTTATATTCCTAGAACTAAAGGGGCAACCCCTACTTTAAAAGAGAGCCTTGGAAAGATGGGCGCGAAAGTGCAGGAAGTTTACGTATATGAATCACTGCTTCCCATTGATCCAAATATCAAGGAAAGATTCTTTCAAGACTTAATTAGTGGAAAGATTCATGCAATTATCTTCAGTAGCTCCTTGAGTGTTAAGAACCTGTTTCAAATTCTTATGGAAAAAATATCCATGGAAAAGCTAAGGGATATAATGAATAGCAGATTAACTATTGTAGCAATAGGTCCTGTTACGGCTAAGACATTATGTGAGATGGGTGTAAAAGTTGATATAATGCCTGATAAGCATCTATTTGAAGAGGCGTTGATAGCATTAGCCCGTTATTGGAACGCCAGATTGAAAGGTTATTCTGCTAACTAAGACAGTTTTCTTTAGTTCTAAACCCATATGTAAAGTCCCTTCACTATTTGGATTCAGAACTCTTTCTCATGACTAATTGAGAGAAGTTCATTATGATATTACCGAACAAAGAGGTCAAGGGACAAAGTTTGGTCTAGACCAAACAAGAAAAGTGGTCAAGTTGAATTAGCTTAGGTTTCAAATGAATCTTTTCATCACTTACTACACTATTTCTTTTCTTAGTTCAACATTCTCGATGTTTTGTGGTTTTGGTTTCCAATCATATTTCCAGCATATTATCTCGGTTTTTTAGAGGAAGCAAAGAGGAAAGAAGCAGGAGAATACAGAGGGAATGATCATGGGCATCATCGAGGGAATCACGCTTGCTTACTATATGCCATAGTTTGTAGATTCTCTATGGATGTGGAATTATTTTATCTCATTGTTATTACACTTGTGTATATGGCTGTAGAATTCTACAGAGTTTGTAGAAATTTTAACTTATTTTGTTTCGGTATATCATAATATGTCACGTCACCCTCAATACGCACCAACCTTAAACGCACCAGAACCGCCTTTTTAAAGTCTAGTTTCAGCCATTTTTCTTAAGTTTGTATGTGTGCAAGTTAGGACTCAGCTTGGAGGAAAAGAACTACTTTTCCCTGCCATTTCTTCTCGGCTTTTCAAGGATACCTTTTCAACGTTCTTTAACGCTTTATCATCCTATCCCGTACTTTCTCTTCAACCTTCGCAAGATCTCTTCATCTGAGATTCCTTCTTGCTTCAGTTTGATGGCTTCTTCCCGTAATCTTTCAACCAATCTTTTCTCCAACGGTTTCGTAATCTTGAAAACCTCCTCTGTCAGCCGAAGTTCTTCCAAGAACTCCCTAGGAATGTTCTTTCTGAGCTCATGCTCAACTATGTGGAGAAGGGTCCTTGGGGGGAGAGCTTCTACCTCCCATGCATTGTCACCAAACTTTCCAATATACTTCTTTGCTCTACTATCTTTTCTCTTCACCCTTATTGATGGTAAACGATACTTTCTTATCTGATCCATCGTTAAAGCTATTCTCTCTACTTCTATGGGCATCTCCCTCTTGGTGACCTCATCGATCTTTAGCCCAGAAGGATCATGATCTGAAATCAGGAGGACCTTCCTCACTCCTCTTCTTTTAGCCCTCTCGATAGCCTTTCTAAACATAGAAAGAGACCCGAATCCCCTCTCAGCTAAAGTTGGAACGTGATATCTCTCGGCTAGTCTTCTTAAGAAGAATTCTAGGCTCGATTTTTCTAACCAGAGTTCAATTTCGCGAATTGGTAACCAAGGTATTCTGATGGGCCTAGACGGGTCCTCGAACTTTCGGTGCACATCAGGAAAGTACTTACGAAGCCTCTTTAAAGAGTATCCAAGCCTTACACACATACAAACTTAGAGGGCCTTTAGATAATTCCTTTGTTAAAAGTAAGGCCGAGGGGAGGGTATATAAAGACATGATCTATGTATAATAACCAAGGAAATATGGTCAGCGAGATATCTTTAGGTATTAGGCTAGTGATTATCTTCCCTACTATTTTCTTCATTATTTCTTTTCTCTTACGGCTTATTACTACAGGTGGACTTGAAGATGAGATCGAGAATTTAGCCAAGGGATCTAGTTCTGCTGTCCGGGACGTAATTACTGAACACTTCTCTTGGAATTACCTTATAGATGCTATCATACTCAATCTTTTGAATGGTTTAATTATAATCTTTGAGTTACATCAATCTGAACTGGGAATAATCTTAATGTTCATAGGCATGGGTATTTCCTTATTCTCTATGATCGCCCTTGCTTATGGTGGAGAGGGCTTTGCTTTTTTCACTTTTTCCTTATTCTTCGGCCTTTATTCAGCGGAATTTGCCTACTTTATTTTGTTAACCCTTGACTTTTGGTCTATCATTATTTATATAATTGTAGGCTTAGTATTAGCAATTATCATGTTTATCATTTTTGGAAAATGGTAATATAACCTCTATCGCCCATCTCCCCCTCTTCTTGCAGGCCAGCATAGGTCTAGCCTTAAATCTGATGCTCCATTCAATTAGATTCCTTCTCTCATCCTCACTTAAATAGCCTCTGGTCTTGACCTGAACAGCTATAACCTCAGAACCATTAGAAGCTAAAAGATCGATAGGAGTGTGTGAGGCTGCAGAGCGAATAATCCATCTATAGCCCATGCTCTCTAATAGCATTTTTACGTAATACTCTGAGGATCGGCCTTTTACATAGGAGCTTGGCATAAAAATTTCCCTTTAATGATGTTATCCTGTTATTCCTAAGATTTGCTTAATGATAGGCGTCCATACCTCTAACCACTTCTCATAGCTCTCCGTCATCAATGGGAGAAAATAATGCCTCTCAGAGATATTTCCTCTCCTACCTTGCATAAATTCTGCAAGTAAGGGATCGACCTTTCGAGCATTTATCGTAAAGTTTATCTTCCTTAGCATCTTGAATTGAAAGCCTAAAACACTTCCTCTGTAGGCCTTATAGAGCTTATTATCTGTCATTTTAAAGCCACATTTAGAAAGGCTTTCATGAAGTAATGGATGGCAATAAACAACATTAGCCTTCTTACATCCCCTATCCCAGAACAACTCCATAATACCTTCTTCACATAATTGATCATGGTTGTTAAAGGCAGCTACGCTCTCCAAAGTCCTAAGCCCGCTTACTAAGGCAAAAGCTCCAAATAATCTGAAGTTCTCAGGTAGTTTGTTTAGTCTTGTAATTACCTCTTCGATCTTCACTCTCTGGCCTAGAGCGTAAAGGTCTGGCTTCTTTCCAAGATTCCATTTTAGACCTTTCCTTCCTATCCATTTAAGAAAGCTATCATGAAAGTTAGTCTCGAATTTTATATCAAGATACTTGGTTAGGTTGGATAGAGCGTTCTGAATATTGATCCTTCTTCTGCAATTGGGCATTTCTACAAATTCATTTGAGAAAAGTAGTTTATGGAACTTCTTGGCATAGTTGAACATATCTTTAGCATAGCCTTGATAACGTCCTTCCTTGATCCATCTTTCAAAGTCGCTCCAATCGATTCTCTCAAGCAGTATCCTGTAATCTCCTAGAGGATTTGAGTTACCATTAGGGGTAACTTGGTTACCATTAGCGGTAACCATTCTCGATGCGGGGGGTGGGATTTGAACCCACGAAGGCCTAAGCCAGAGGATCTTAAGTCCTCCCCCTTTAATCGTAGCCCTATCTTTGACCTGGCTTGGGAACCCCCGCTCATAATAAATTATCATTAAGAGTTAAAAAAGTCTCACTTTAAATAAAGTTTCTTAAAAGATGAATTAACCTCTTCTAGGCTCTGCTTTCAATTCTATGCTCTCTCATTACGGCTTCAGCCAAGGCTCTCTATTTGCAATGTAAAAACGGTAAAATTAAAAATAAAAGGTTCTATAAAAATGCTTGAGTAATGCGAATGTCGATTCATTTTGAGTTTAAGATGGCAATAGTGGTTAGAACAGATCTGGATATGAGCCCTGGCAAGATAGCAGCTCAAGCATGCCATGCATGCTTAGAAGCCTATGAGAAAGCAAGGAGAAGAAAGGATGGATACTGGAAAGAATGGCGCAAAGAAGGTGCTAAGAAAGTTATTCTTAAAGTCAAATCCTTAGAGGAACTTCTTGAGTTAGAGAAGAAGGCTAAAAGGCTGAAGCTGCCTTGTGCATTGATAGTGGATAAAGGTCTTACAGAGATTCCTCCTGATACTCCTACATCTCTAGGGATAGGACCATCAACCTCTAAATTGATAGACAAAGTCACTGGTCATCTACCCTTGCTATGAGTATATAGTTTAAATGATCTATCTTTTATTTTGGAAGATGCATATAATCATGGAGAGCTAAAGATTTGAAAACTGAGACTTTCACGATAGATACTGAAGTTACGCCTGCATACTTTAATGATCTACTAGATTTCATATACCAGAACTATATTCTTCCTCATCAAGATTTTTTTAAAAATATAAGAAAAGTTATTGTTAATGATGAACATTTTCTCTTTTTCACATCCATCACGCCTGATAGGAAATCGCACATAGATGTTGGGATGAAGGCTGGAAAACCCATTCAAGTGAAGATGACTGCTGATGAAATTCTTCCTCAGAATTTTATTGATGATTTAAAGGAGAATTTGATAATAAATGTTCAACTTTTTGAGGAAAAGGTTAGAAGGACTACTCTCTATTTTGCATGGGTCAAAGGCGAGGAAATTGCACCTGAGAAGATGCCTACAAAAAGAAAGAAAACCGTTGATAGGCTCTTCACAGAAACAATGCTTTTGTTTTACATAATTCTCATAGGTGCCAGCATCTTTCTTTTCTTTATTATAGGCATATACGCAATAATTTTCATAATAGCCTTCCAATTCATTATAATTTTGCTTTCAGATAAAATCATGGCAAGAGCAGGAGGATGGATGATAGATTCTAAAAATCCTAACGTTTACCTTTTACAATATCATTTGCCAGTAGAAGAATATAAGGAATTTCAGAGTAAGTATAGAAAAGAATTCTTTAAAATAAAGAGAGAGATTTATGAGAAAAGCTTTGTTCTTGGGAAAGAGCCTGATTGCAAACTTGGTGAAGAGATATTCTCTAAATATGGGATAAAATGTGTGCCTGAGCGGATGTCGATAAAGACGGTTAACGTCTATGAAATAGTTAAGAAGGCAACCGAAAAGTTCAACATGCCTATGCCTAAGATAATGATTTCAAACGTAATGATGCCGAATGCAGCAGCGACAGGCCCAAGCCCAACTCATGGAACTGTTATGATAACTACTGGGCTACTTGTTCAACTAGAGGAGGATGAAATACTGAGCGTAGTAGGTCATGAACTAGCCCATTTAAAAGGAAGAGACTCAGTTATTTTGTTCAGCTTAACTACCGCTGAGTACTTGCTTCGAATATTCGTGTTTTTGCCTTTATTTCTTCTCTTCCCGCTTGTTTACCTTGTATTGGCTATGAGCGTAATATATTTCATAGCAAAATTCTTCGAGGCAAGGGCCGATCTTTTATCAGCCATGAAGATAGGGCAACCTCAAGTCTTGGCTGAAGCTTTAAGAAAGATAGGATTCAGAAGGCTACGATTTGAGAGATCGCCAAGTTATAGGGTTCAAAGCTGGATTGGTTTAGACCCTCATCCTCCAATTTACTTTAGAATTAATCGATTAGAAAAACTGAAAATGCCTTCAAAAGTAAAGTATCCCCTTATTCAATCCGTAAAAGACGTTATAAATGGATTCCGTTCTGCATTATAATTCAATACTCAACTTTAGCTTTAGCTAGTTTCCACACTAGCTGGCCAATTGTTTTACAATCTCTACGGGTATGATCATTAGTAAAAGAAGCATCTCATAAGGAACCAAGCCACTCGACAAGCCTTTCTCTCTATTCTCGTCTATACTTCTGTTCCAGCATCTTTTTCAAAGAAGGGGTCAAACGCAAATATTTAAACTACCATCAGAAATAATTAGATTAGGCGATATAATGAGTAGGGCACAGTCCATTTATGAAGCGGTAACGAGGGAGTTCGCTGAAAGAGTGGTTAAGAGACTTAATGGTAGGGTCGAGGCGATCATACTTTATGGCTCTGTAGCCAGAGCTGAAAACAGAAGTGATAGTGATATAGACATTCTAGTGCTAGGCAAGAAGAAATCTGATTGGAAAAGAGTTTCGGAGATTGCTTATGAGATAGATTCGGAGAACAATTTTTCAACACTCATATCCCCAACATTCTATAGCACAGAGGAGTTTGAAAGAAATGCATTACATGGCTCTTTCTTTGCTAGAAGAGTGCTTAAGGAGGGAGTAGTTCTTTATGACAACGGCAGCTACAAGAGAATTCGTAACAAAATCTTTACAGCTGGCTGAGGAGTTTCTCAAAGACGCTGAACTTTCATTCAGCAGGGATAGATTTAGAGCAGCTATAAATAACGCATATTATACATTTCACCATTCTGCGAGTGCTTGCTTAGCCCATCTCGGAATAGAGCCGCCAAAGACTCACAGCGGCTTGATCAGTCTTTTCAGTAGGGAGGTAGTGAATAAAAACTTAGTAGATAAGAGTCTTGGTAAGAACTTAAGAGAAAGTTTCGAGTTGCGTCAGAAGAGTACTTATGAGATATACGTCATGCTAGAAAGAGAAGACGTAGAAGAAGTCTTGAGAAATGCTAGGGAGTTTCTGTCAAGAATAAAAGAGCTAACAAAAACTTAACAAACTTAGCATCAAGATATCTAACTTTACCCATGCTTTTATGTGTCTCTCTTTGCTCTTATTGCTACATTCTTTTATCTGTATCTTAACGAAGCACAGAATCCTAAGGTTGTATTCTTCACTTTAAGCAATGTTTCGTGAACCTGAATACGACACTTGGATTTTCCTTATGGAATACTTCAAAAGATGCTTCTTTTAAGCCTTGAGGTTTTTGGCTTTACTAGTTATGGCTGGATGGTTAAGGTCTACTAGGATCACTTCGTACCAAGCATACTTCCCATCTTTATATAAAAAGTATGAGTTAAGAACCTTAAGGTTAGGGTATCTTTCTAATACTCTTCTCTCTGCCACTTCACGAGAGCTGACATTGGCTTTGATCTTCACAGTTCCAAGATGCTTTGGTCTTCTACCAGCCCTTGGTCTAAGTTTCCTCATCCCTCCTCTTCCAACTCTAACGCGAACTACTATGAATCCTTGCTTCGCTTTGTATCCTAATCTTCTCGCTTTATCTATTCTAGATGGCTTTTCAACCCTAACTATGGCTGACTCTTTCCTCCATGCTATGGCTCTCTCTTTTATGCTCCCAAACTTCTCCTTCCAAATCTTCTGCCAAGCTTCGTTAACATATTTGTACATGATGGAATCAGCTTACTTCTTGATCATTGATAAACCTTTTCTAGATTTAAAGTCTTAAAATTGAATTTAGCTTTAAAGCGGGATGTTTCTCAACAAATCCAATATCGACTCTCCAAAGAAGTATCCAACATAAGCATAAACCAAGTTCAAAATGATCTTTCCAGTTATGGCAGCTAATAATGCTTTCATCTTTGGGTATCCCACAAGTCCAAGAGGTATCCAGATCAGATCGTCAGGAGTCAAAGGAGTCATAGCAAATGCCAATATCAGCCATAAACCATACTTCTCTAATCTAGGGCGCCATTTGGCTAAACTTTTTCTCCTCTTCTCAGATAAAATGTATCTCCCTCCCACTCCAACATAGTAATGAAGGTACTGACCTAACCCTGCACCTAATCCAGCGAGCATCCCAACCAATAATGGATTAAGAGAAGCGAAGATAACCAGTAATGGTATTATTACATATGATGGAAAGACGCCTAGGAATAGTGTGCTTGTTGCGAGAAGGCCGGATACAAATGCACCGGCATAACCCATGCCTTTTAAAGTCTCGACAATCCCCTCTGGGTCTATAATAGAAGCCTTTAAGCTATAGTATAGGACGATAGTTATAACAACCAATAATGTAATGAGTGCTCCAACTAATAGAGTCTTTTTCATTTTATTCCCTTAATTGTACTCACTATTTTAATTTCAAAATCTATCCTTGTTTTGGCAGGGCTTTTATTATCTTTTCAACCAATAAAGTTGCTGCTAAATCTTGGGCTTCCTTCGTCTGGGCTCCTATGTGAGGTATTGCCACAACATTATGAAGCTTAACTAATTCGCTGGAGCCTGGTGGCTCCACTTCAAATACATCTAGAGCAGCACCTTTTATTGAACCACTTTTAAGAGCATTCAAAAGTGCTTTCTCATCTATAACCGGGCCTCTTGAAGTGTTGATTATATACGCTCCCTTCTTCATCTTGCTTAACTTCTCTTCGTTTATCATATGATAAGTATCATCAGTTAAAGTAACATGTAAAGATACAATGTCCGAAGATGATAAAAGCTCATCCAAAGACACGACTTTCGCTCTAACCTCGTTAAGGACATCTTTATCTAACTCAACGATATCATAGACAAGAATCTTCATTCCAAAGGCTTTAGCCAATCTTGCAACTTGAGTACCTATCCTACCCATGCCTATTATCCCCAAAGTCTTTCCTTTTAGCTCAAAACCCATGAGCTCGTCTTTGAGCCAATTGCCTTGCTTTATACCAAATTCTCCTTTTGAAATTCCTCGAGCAAGATCTATCATGAGTCCTATAGTTAGCTCAGCAACAGCGTTTGTAGAAGATTCAGGGGTATTGAAGACCTTTATCCCTTTAGATTCAGCTGACTTCAAATCTATATTATCAAGCCCTATGCCTGCTCTCCCTATGATCTTAAGATTTTCTCCTTTTTCTATTACATCCTTTGTTATCTTTGTCCTTCCTCTCACAATAACCACATCGTAATCATGAATCTTATTCAACAATTCTTGGTTCGTTATCTTTGGCAAGTATGTTACATCGAATTGTGATGATAACTTCTCTATTCCCTTCTCAGCAAAGCTATCACAAATAAGAACCTTGTATTTATTTCGCTCCAATTCTAAGCATTTAGATTTATCTTATATTTAAAAAGATAAGCTTTTTATGAATCACTTTTGCCATACTCGTTAAATATATAGGGTTATTCATAATTCAAATTACATTCTCACACAAGGATGATTCTCTTAGATAAAACCAGTTCTAACTTCGGCTGATTTCTAGGGGCGATTTAGGTGTCTAGTCTTACTTGCTAGCCTTAGTTTTACCAATGTAGTAACTGCTGAGAGCTACGAGTATAATAACCAGTCCTGTGGCAAAGGATGAAGTGAACGCAAGCAGAGCTGGGTCCACTGCACTAAAGGTTCCAATCCCAGCCAGATAGACATAGACCATGTTCTCGACTGTAGCCCAAACAACTATGGCGTAGAAGAAGGGAAGCCTAGCTAGTAGCATTCCCACTCCAAATACTATGTAAAGGATACCGTCCATAATGAGGTGGGCCTGGAGGGGCACTGGAATCGGCCCGAAGGCTGCAAACCCCGCCAGTGCGATGAGCCCGAACAAGATGGCTAAAACAGATGCTATTAGTCCTACCCCTTTCACGATTCTTACCAATTTTATCGTCTATATATGCCGTAAATAATCTTCTTTATAAATACGATAATCATAAAAAGTTATTATAATGGAAGAAGATTTAATAGCCATACTGGACTTTGGAAGTCAATACACTCATCTCATAGCTAGGCGTATAAGAGAATTTGAGGTTAGATCAGACATATTTCCTTGGAATGTTTCTACAAAGGAATTAATCTCTATAAAGCCTAAAGGAATGATCCTATCAGGAAGCCCTGCCAGTGTCTATGAGAAAGATGCTCCTTTATGTGATAGAAAAATCTTCGATTTAGGAATACCTATTCTTGGCATATGCTACGGTATGCAGATTACTGCTTATACTCTAGGAGGGTCTGTAAATCAAGGTGAAAAGAAAGAGTATGGTAAGACTGAGCTTATCATTGTAGATAAATCTGACCTTTTTCAAGGGCTTAATAATAAAACTATAGTATGGATGAGCCATGGAGATTATGTGAATCATCTTCCAGAAGGCTTTGATGTTATAGCGAATTCAGAGAACTGCCCTATTGCAGCCATGAGAAATAAGAGTAAGAAACTCTTTGGTCTTCAATTCCATCCTGAAGTTGTTCATACAGAGAAAGGGGTTGATATTCTTAAGAATTTCGTCTTCAATGTATGTAAATGTAAGCCAGCATGGAAGATGGAATCTTTTATTGAAAAAACTATATCTGAAATAAAAGATAAGGTAGGAAATAAAAAAGTCCTCTGTGCTTTAAGTGGTGGCGTGGATTCATCTACAGTCGCTACCCTAATCTATAGAGCAATAGGAGAAAATCTCACTTGTATCTTTGTTGATCATGGTCTTTTAAGAAAAAATGAAGCTCAGCAGATCATCAAAACCTTTCGTGACAATTATAAGATGAAATTGATCTATGTTAATGCATCAAGAAGATTCTTGAATAGATTAAAGGGAGTAATTGATCCAGAGGAGAAGAGGAGGATATTAGGAGAAGAGTTCATCAAAGTATTTACTGAAGAAGGTAAGAAGCTTGGAGATTTTCAATGGCTTGCCCAAGGAACTCTTTACCCTGATGTGATAGAGAGCGCAAAGGCTGGAAGTCCTGCATCTAGAATAAAGACTCACCATAACGTTGCTGGTCTCCCTGGCTGGATGACATTTAAACTCTTAGAGCCATTAAGAATGCTTTACA
>Ga0315314_1001111_pt1 | contig 25358 bp, 23 predicted proteins | sample TDP9_MG_FD_203631 | JGI IMG/M metagenome (GOLD analysis project Ga0315314, IMG submission 203631) | Freshwater sediment microbial communities from Lake Towuti, South Sulawesi, Indonesia - TDP9 | ecosystem: Environmental > Aquatic > Freshwater > Lake > Sediment | place: Indonesia: South Sulawesi... | reverse complement strand
AGGCGATTTGTTTCCCACTGGAAGCCTAGGTAGTCCCGTGTAATTGTTTCGTTTATCGTCGCGCCTCTCAGCCACCAGTCTCCCGTGTATACCAAGTCTCCTTGATTGAGATTGGCTGCTATGAACCATAACGACTCGTTTCCTCTTCCACTGTCAACGTCAATAACGTAATTCTGCGACATTTCAGTTCCGTTTGCATACTGCCACAGCAAATTACTAGTTATGTTTGTGCCAGAAATTACCGTGACCGTATTCGTGAAAAAAGCAGGGAACTCGATTTGAAGAGTCATGTTTCCAGACCATACCACGGAATACATTGCCCAGTCGCCGATGTTCACACCCACTGTTCTGCCTTGTGCGGTAGCCGTCATGGGCTGTGTTGAGAAGACTATGAGAAGCAGAGCAACATGCATGACAGACGTCGATATAATTTTTCCATAATTTCTCATAAGAAGCAATAGCTTCGATTCGGCTAATAAGTAATGCGGTGTATCGTTTAATTCAAATTTGCACATTTGTCTACTCATCCTTGATGTAAGGGGCAACCAGCCGCATTGGAAGAGAACATTCTGGAGCCCGCTCTCTCAATTCTTAAATAATTGCCCATGTAATTATCTGCTTCCCATCCCCTTGGGTTGATGGCGTTTAATCATGTCAGATTGGCAAGACCTGCTTCAGAAAAGTCCCATCGCTTGGCTGCTTGAAGAGGAGAACCCATCGGTTCGATACCTCACCCTGCGTGACCTCTTAGACAAACCAGAAAACGACCCCAAAGTCGCGGAGGCTAAAGCGGCAATCTTAGCTTCGAACATAATGTCCAAGATTTTCGGTAAACAGAGACCAGAAGGCTACTGGGAAGACCGCGACAAACCATACCTTCCGAAATACAAGTCGACTTATTGGCAAGTCATGATTTTGGGACAACTCGGCTTGGACAAGAGCAATGAGAAGGTTAAGAGGGCTTGCGAATTCGTCCTAGGTCTGCAATTGAACGAGGGAGGATTCTCTGCGCTCACGAGGAAAAGTGCCTTAGAGGAATACGAGTGGATGCAAACCAGAACAGCTCTAAAAGAAAAGTTGCAGCCCGACCCTGAGACTTGGGCTCAATCGCACGTCACTGAGCATCAGTACTCCTGTCTAACTGGCAACGTGTGCGCAGCCCTGCTCCGAATGGGATATGGCAGAGACCCGAGACTGAAGAGGGCGTTATGCTGGTTGGTCAAGATTCAAAACAGCGACGGTGGATGGCTCTGCCCCTACTGGAAGGCACACATCAAAGACACTCACAGCTGTTTCCACGGAGCAATATGCCCGATAGAAGCTTTTTCAGAGGTCCCAGAAGCAGAGCGCTCTCAAGAAATGAAAGAGGCAGTTGAAAGAGGAGTCGAATTCCTGCTCATGCACCGCCTGTACAAGGCTGACCATCATGGTTACAGAGTCATTAACCGACAGTGGTTGAAGTTCAGTTTCCCATGGTTCTACGGCTACAACGTCCTAAGAGGATTGTCAGTAGTCTCGAAACTAGGCTGGGTTGACGATGAACGTTTAGCAGACCCAGTTAAGGTGCTGATTCAAAAACGCCAGCCAGACGGCTCCTGGCTGCTCGAAAACGCGCCGACGGGACGGATGCAGACCAACATCGAAACAGTTGGAAAGCCGAGCAAGTGGATAACCTTAAACGCTCTGAGAGTCCTGAAACGCCTATACCGAACCAACGACAAAAACGTAAAGGAAACCCTATCCAGGATTTGAAGAGGCATCAACTGTGAGCGCACCAAAACTCAGCTTCGAGGAAAGTCTCCAAGAAAAAGTAGTACTCAAAGAACTATGCTCCGGATGCGCCGCGTGCGTACTCGTCTGCCCCTTCGGCTGTCTAGAATACTTTGAGGAACAACCCAACCTAGTCAAAAAGTGCGAGGTCTGCGGCATATGCCCCAAGGTCTGTCCCAGATTTGACTTTTCACAGGCAGCTTTGGAAAAAATCGTGTTTGAGAGGGAACACAAACCTGACGAAGAATTCGGAATCTACCGACGCCTTGCTATTGCTCAGGCGACAAACGAGAATATACTGCGAGTCTGCCAAGACGGTGGAGTTGTTTCCGCTCTGCTCTCATCCGCCTTAGACAATGGACTAATAGACTCGGCTATCGTTTCAACGGCGAGCCCTGATAAGCCTTGGTTTCCACAGCCGAGACTGGTTTCGACCGTTCAAGAGGTTTTGGAGTGCGCGGGAACTAGGTATACCTATTCACCCAACCTTCTGGCACTAGAGGAAGCGGTCAAGCAGAAGAGGAAGAACGTCGCCTTTGTGAGCACGCCGTGCCAGATACAGTCCGTTCGAAAAATAGACGCGTTTCCCTTGAAGAAATATTCCAGCATTATCAGATTTACCATCGGGCTGATGTGCACCGAGAGTTTCACGTATGCTGGGTTGATGAAAAAGCACGTTGAAGGAGTCTTGGACATCAGCCTGAACGACGTGAAAAAAATAAACATCAAGGGAAAAGTCCTAGTGACAACGAAAACGGGCGAAACAAAGACGATACCCCTTCAAGAAGCAAAACAGTACACGCGAAAGGGCTGCCTCCCGTGCACAGACTTCTCAGCAGAGCTCGCCGACATATCGACAGGAGGCTTGGGACTAAACGGCTGGACGTTCACCATAATTCGCACAAAAAAGGGTGAAGAAATCTTCGAGGCTGCAGAACGAGGAGGAGCCGTCCGAACGAGACCCGTCGAAGAGGAAAAGGCATCGTTAGACTTGCTCGTTAAACTGTCAAGGCGGAAGAGGAAGACGGGCTAGGAGTGTCCTTCTACCCAGCCCAGACGATTTGCACTGTTTTGTTGGTCAGCTCGAGAACAGTTTTTTCTAATTCCTTTGTCAGGTGCTCAGTTCTCTCTTGCAGCCTTCGTTGCTCTTCCCTCTGAGACATGCCTCTTGCGGTCACGAACCCGTATTCTTTCTGCAACTCTTCTAATTGATTCTGCAGCTGGGTCAGCTGATTTTGCATAGTCTTTAGGGTTTCAGAGGTTAAGAGATGGTTTCTCTGCGAGAGCGTTTCCTTGCAGGTTTTTTGCAGCTGTTCGAGCGAGTCTTGGTTAAGGACCATGTTGATCTGGTCTTTAGCCTTCCGAATGCGCGTGCTCTTAAGTTTGAGTTTCCCCTGCTCTATCGTGGAATAGAGTTTTTTAATAATACTTTTTAGGGTCGGGTAGCCGCTTTCTTCAGTTGCCAAAGCCATGAGAGGATCGTTTAGGTAGTCGCCGAGCTTGTTCATCTCATCCAGGGGCACCATGGCTTCCCCAGTTCTAGCCAGGCTTTGTAGCTTGAAAAAGGGTTTCTGGAGATGCCTTAGGCTGTGCTTGACGTTTTCCCGGAGCTCTCTTATCTTCTGTTCTAGTTTCAAGACTTCGTTTAGTTCGGCTTTGCCTTGCAGCTCCCCGATTTTTTGTTTTGTTTCAACTATTTCGTTTTCTAAAGTCTGCCTTTTTTCTTCCGTTTGTTTCATGTTCTCTTGATTTTGCTTGGCTTCGCTGATTGTCAACTGCAGCCGGTCGACTAGGGAACGAGCGTCCTCAGCTGTCTTCGCTCTCGCATACTTGGTTGTAATAAAGCTTCGGAGTTCCTTGGTTATGTCGTACAGCCTTTTGAAGGAGACGTCAAGTCTCCTGCGGTCAAAAATAAAGTACGGCGAGATGTAAGGATACGCTTCAGCCCTCAACTGTGCCAAAGACGCAAACGTCTTTTCCAGACCGTTGCAGAAAGCATGAAGTTCCTCGTAACTGATGTCGTCGGGAATCGCGAGTGCCTTTATCGTTCCGTCTAGGTTTTGTGCGAACTTGTTTGCGTTTCTGGCGAAACGGTGTGTTTTCGGGTTGTTCTTGTTCATCTCGCCCTCGCTGTTTTCAAGAATTTTCTTGCTGCTCTGTACTGTATCTTCAATCCTTACCTGGACCTCTGTCAATAGGCTCGACGCCTTGCCCTTGAGCGGCTCAATCAGGGACGCTGTTTCCTTGTCAATCCACTGCTTTGCGTCTTGAAGCTGAATCTGCAAGGGCTGCGGCATGGCTGCACTCTCTCGCTTTTCAATTCAAAATAACGCTTGTGACTATTTAATTTCTCGCCATTAAAGCAACGTAACGGTCAAGGTCTGTAGCCACTGAGAACAGCTACCGCCAAGACGGTAGATGTGATGTCGGCTGTTGTTCCAGGGTTAAGCTTGTGCGCGGAATCATGGAGTTTTCTGTCGAGTCGAAACAGGCTTCTTCTTCCTCCTTCGGTTGTTAAGCCTCCCTCTTCAAGTATGCGCTTAGCCTGCATGGAAACCCACCTAGCCTTGTCTCTTCCAGCTTTTCTGGCGATGAGTGTGTCTGGAATTTCTGACAAGATTTTCAGGTAGGTGTGGACAGTCGCAGCGTTTATGTTGTTTATATTTTTTAACTGTTGTATGAAAAACGGGTAACCCATGTCGAACGTGATGTGATAATTGTTTACCCATTCCGAGGAGATTGAATCCCAAGGGGACGAAATCCTGAAGACTTCTAGGAGGCTTATGTCTTCTTCGACAATTTTCTCCTTTGACCCTGCGCTGGTTACATCAAGCTGAGGTGCGCTTCCTAATCCTCCAGGCTGGGCTGTGTTTATGGCGTCGTAGACGTTCACAGCGTCTTCAGCCGTGGTGGATTCAACTACAGACTTGACGTTTTGCCTAAACTTGTCGACTTCAAACTGATGCCTTTCCCAAAGGGTTAGTCCCGCCGCAGACGCCATAGGAACTAACAGGATTATTGAGCCCAACAGCGTGTTCCCTCCGTGCTGCCAAGTCATCACATCGTTTACGGCGTCGCGAATGGTTTTTCCAACGCTGATGTGGGTCATGGAGATTTTCTTGCTGAACGCGGCGACTCCTTGTGCGGCTGCGTGTCTAAAGTGTGGTTCCAACGCCACTGCTGACGCCAAGAAATGCTCGTATCCCGTTTCTTGAAAGTCGGCTGTCCTGTGAACGTTGCCCGGTTTGGGATAGGCGCTGACCTCCAGAAGAATCGCCAATTGAAGACACTCTGAAACATAGGTGGGAATATCGAACGAGGTGTTGAGAGTCATTGCCTTCAACCCTTTCATTTCAAGGATAGGCATAGCATGGAGACAGAAAATCTTATTAAGATTGTGTAAAAAACTACACAGCTATCTAAAAAATTACATAGGATGCCCACCCTTGAAGCTTTCAAGTCGAAACATTGCGTTGATAGCGATTTTCGCAGCGCTGTATTATGTTCTGTCTCTGATATCGCCGTACGTACCGGCTATCGGCCTTCCAGACCTGAGAATAAAGCTCGAGGCCTTGATGGCTTCTGTCTTCGGGCTTATTCTGGGACCTTATCTAGGGACGCTCGCTGCTTTTTCTGGAGCCTTTGTAACTTGGACGCTGCCTCCCGAAAACATGAACCCGTTAAGCGCACCTTTCTTGCTGTCCCCGCCCATAAACGCCTTGATCGTCGGTCTTGTTTTTTACAGGAAGTGGAAGTGGGCCTTCGCAGTGTTTGGTTTGCTGATCGTAGTCTTTCTGTTTCTGCCTCCGTCCCAACCCATCACTGATTACTATTATGTGCCAATAGCAGTCATTTGGGATAAGATCATCGCTCTGTTGTTAATCGTTCCAAGCATTGTGTTTAGTCGAAAACTGTCTGGTTCTGGTCGTCTGCCACTTTTGATCTTTTTCCTTTCTTTTGTTGGGAACCAAGCTGACAACATGTGGGGAGCCGACGTCTTTGCAGTTCCGTTTGTTTATGAGGTTCTCTACGGGCCCTTTTTGCGAGCTTTCGTTATGGAACCTTTTGGAATTCCCACCTATACGGATGCTGTTCGTTACCTGTTCGTCTTAAGTCCATTTGTGTATCCCGCGATAAGATTCATTCAAGCAATCCTAGCAACAATCATAGCCGTGCCCCTGTTAAGAGCGCTCAAGAACACCAAGTGGATTATCGAGGAAAAATCGATAATTGAACAATGAGGCAACCGAAAGAAACCGATTTAAACACGAGGAGAGACTTCTCTAAAGGTGAATTACGTGAATGTGGATTTACATCCATATGTAGTTTTTCTTCCAACAGAGCAGAAAAGCAGAATCCTAAGTGCAATCTTCGGCTCAAAAGCCGCCTTTGACATCCTCAAATTTTCCCTCCGTCAAGGCATTTCGAACAAGATCTATCAAAAGGACCTTGTGCGCAGCTTGGCTTACTCAAACAAGACAATCATTGAGAATTTGAAGACTCTTACCCAGCTCGGAGTCTTCTTAGAGGACATGGAGAAGGCTGAGAAGATGGGGCGTATCGTGTGGGTCAAAGCCTATCAACTTTCAGACATAGGCAAATGGTTCGCCCTCTTGTTAGCGGAGGAAAAAGACCTGTCGGAAAAAGAAAAGGCGGAAATACTGAAGAACATTTTCAGAAGATACGTAAAATGGGTCAGGACTCTTTCAGAAAACCTGCGCGTCGATAAAGAAGTGCTGCTGAAAATCTTCAAAGAAGAAATGAGATAATATGGTATGCTTTAAACGACTCTATGTTAGAGGAAATTTGAACCCTGGAATTCTCCGCAGGGCGAGGAGCAGGGGAACACCGACCACAAATGAGACTATGACCACCTGCACGTCTTCAAAGTAGGAATAAACTGCGCCCGTAACAAAGACGTCGAAGACAATTTCGTCTGTCATTGCAAAAAAAGCATACAACCCTGCAGGAATCAGCAGGAAAACTCGTGCCAAAGCGTCGGTCACTGTGCCGATAAAGAATATTGGGACAGCTACGGGTAGGCGTCCAACCTTCTCGTACAGGTTTTTACTCAGCTTCGCAACAGGGTAGATGAGGACAAGAGCCAGTAAAATATCGAGAATCGTCCACAGAGGAAGCCACCTGCCAAAAGGGTGAGCAAAGTAAGCCCCAAGCATCACGGCGTACATGGCTATTACAGGCTTCCACTTTCCCTTCGCCAAGAAACCCGTGGCTAAAACTCCCAATGGTTCGGCGATTATCCCAAACATCCAGAAGTCAATTGGCTTTATCATCCTCCCCACGATGCTGCCGATGAGTGCCGCTGAGAAGCCCGCCCAAGGACCCAGCACTATGCCCTCAATAGGCTCAAGATAGATTGCCCAGTTCCGCCACAAGCCAAACGAGAGAAAGTAAAGCACGGCGTGAAGAGCCGCGAAAACCGAGATTAATGCAATCTTTAAACTCTTCTGCATGGAATCCAGAATTGAGGAGAAATGTTTTTATGAGTTTCGCTTCAGGCGTGTTTTCTTTTGTGGTCTTTCAGAGCGGTTGCTAGTTCTTTCACGGTTTTCTCTGAATGATTCTGTGGATAACTGAACACCATATGCTTAATCTTCATCTTAGATATCTCTAAGAGATACTGTTCAATCTCTGAAGAGGACTTGAAGATGGAAAACAGCTCAACAGTCCGACGTGGGATGCCAGCTAGAACAGACGAAAATGAAGAGCCAGCATCCAGTCTACGGTTTGCCTTAGCGATTTCTTCGGTGAGGTTCAATCTCTCTAAAATGGTTTTATGCGTTCCTAAAGCAACGACGGCTGCAGATGCCCGTAGAAGCTTGTAAATGTTGGGGTCAAAATCCCTGTAAACGTACGAAGGGGCGTATACGCCAAACTCAAAGGCGTCATTTTTCACGGGTCCAACCTTGTTTATAGCCCATTCGATTAGCTTTGGGTGCGCAAGATTCAGGAGAACCCCGTTAAAAAGTCTGGAGGCTTCAAGAAGCTTGGGTCCTTGGGCGCCCAACCAGATTCTGACTTTGACCCTGTTCCTTCGCAATATCTTGCGTATTTGCTTTTTTGCGTTTAAGAGATGAGCGGTAATTCCGATTTGTTGAGACAGATTGATTCCTACTCGGCGCAGTTGACTTCTGTCTCCGGGTCCTATGCAGAGCTCAAACCTTTCGCCGTAAGCTTCATAGAGGGTTTGAAGGCAGTTTGCAATCTGGGCTGGCGTGTGGAGGAAGGGGCTTATCAAGCCCAAGCCGATTCGAATCTTTTTGGTTTTCGCCGCGATAGCCGAAGCCACAATGGGCGCATAGAGCCCATTGGGAACATCGGAGACCCAGACGAAGTCTATTCCGAGTCTCTCAGCTTCAAGGCTCTTTCTCGCTGCCTCCAACGCTTTTTCATTGACGTTCACGCCCAGCCCGAACTTCAAGAGAATCTTTTCCACTCCTCTGACACTTTCATCACAGCCTTTTCTGGGTCAACACCGTACGGGGGTCCGAAGACAACCTCATGAACACCCAGTTTTTCAATGGTTCCAAATGCTTCGAGAATTTTCTTCGGGTTTCCGTGTATGGCTGCTTCGTCTGTCAAGCCTTCCGTGACAAGTTCCGACGCCTTCTTCATGCCTTGGCGTTGATAAACCTCCTTTATCCTTTCAACCTGCTCATAGTCAAGCCCAGCCATTTCTAGAACCTGGCGTGGTGTGTCAACCAAAACGAAAGCAACGATTTGCCTTACAAGATTCAGGTCTTTTGGACTCTCCGCCAAGATTGTTGGAACCCACACTACAAACTTGAAGTCTCGTGACGAATGCGCATTTCTTTTTAGGCTGTCTTTCACAAGGGAAATAGCCTTCTTCAGGTACGTTTTGGGTCCGCTGAGGATAACCCCATCAGCTATTTCGCCTGCGAGTCTCAGCAACCGCTGTCCACGGACGCCAAAGAACACCCGAATCCTGTAGCTCGTGTCGTATCTTGCGCGATAACCCTCAATAGCAAAGTTTTCGTTCTTGAATGAAATTGTTTCGTTTTTCCAAGTTCTCTGCAGTAGGGCTACGGAGTTCCGCATTAGGTTGGTCGGGTATCTTACAGAGATTCCCATGGTCCTAAGGTCGTGAAGACCACCGATGCCCAATCCCAGTCTGAACCGTTGGTCGCCGCCGATTTCCGCTAAGGAGGCAGAGGCTCGAGCTATGGTTGTGATGTTTCTAACGAGCGGGCTGGTTATGCCTATTCCCACGTTAATGGCTGAGAATTTGAGCAAGACGAGGGACGAAACAGTGAAGACATCATGTGATGCGGCTAGGTCCTCTCCAATCCAAGCGTGGTTTAAGCCAGTCTTCTGCGCAATTTTGCACAGTTTTGTGATTTGTTTGAGTGGCATGCCGCTGGTTACGCCTATGTCGAGCAGCACAGATGGGGTCCTCACGAAAACTGTATCTAAGAGAAGATGCATGGTTTCCCTCTAAAGGCTTTGGGAAACATCCATCATGAAGGCAAGGGAAGGCGACTTCATCGAGACGTTCGACGGCAACATTTTCGACGTTAAAGGACTGGTGCATCCGCCCGACAGAATCATCGCCTTCATACGCTTCACACCCAACCCGAAGGGAGAGAGGAAGAGGGGCAACACACGCTACGAGAAGGTTTACCCCCTACACGAACGCTACGAGCTACTGCGTAAGAGGTTTCCTCAATACCTTGTCCTTGACCCTGTTTTCAACGAATGGCTTTGCGAAGTGCCGATTGAAATGGTGAAAAAGCATTATGACCCAAAGAAGTACCTGACTCAACTGCGTCGAAAACGTGTCTTGGAAGAGCTTGAAGAACAAGCACTCAAACTAGTGCAGTTGTTGAAATCGGCTGCGGGTCTTCGATGGAGCGCGTTTGGCGTTTCGGGTTCGCTTCTAACAGGGTTGCACAGCTCAGCGTCAGACATTGACTTGGTGGTTTACGGTTCGCGGAATGGTGAAAAGGTCTACAACGGGCTAAAGGCTTTGGTTCGTGACGAGACGAGCCACTTAAAGCCATACAGCCGACAAGAGTTGAGGAGGTTGTTCGATTTTCGTTCGAAGGACACCCACACAAGTTTCGAAGACTTTGTTCGAACCGAGTCTAGAAAGGTTCTACAGGGCAAATTCCACAATAGAGACTACTTCATCCGCTGCGTTAAAGAATGGAACGAAACAGACGAACGCTACGGCTCTATCCGTTATGAACCACTTGGAGAAGCAACCATTAGGGCAACGATAGCCAATGATTCAGAGATGATATTCACACCCTGCACATATCAAATCGAAGATGTCAAAACGCTTCATGGAAAGAAGGTTGAGCCACTGCGTGAAATCGCCTCTTTTAGAGGACGATTCTGTGAACAGGCTAGAAACGGCGAAGCAATCATCGCAAGAGGGAAGGTTGAGCGCGTGAAGAAAGCTGAAGCCGTGGGAAAGGAACACTTTCGGCTGCTCTTGGGTAACAAGCCTTCAGACTTCATGATGCTCGCCGAGTGACTGTGTAGCCTTGAAGCCTAGAACTAGAGCCCGGGAATCGAGATTCAGGAAAGCTCAAGGGAATTTGTACGATGTATTTTCAGCGTTTGCTCATAGTATCTTGGACCATACGAGAGCGTAACCAGATGAAAGGGCTCATTTGGCATGGCAACTTGCTCTAGGTTTCCCTCGACAACGACAAGCTCGTCCCGTTGAGCCTGCATACGAAACTCTTCCACAAAAGAGACGACGCGTTGAATGTGGTCGACGTGTTTGCCCTCAAAGATTTTCACGGGTTCGATTTGATAGATTGATGGCATAAAGGGAGCTTCACTGTCGTTTGTAACGCGCGCCAAGAGTTTTGTCCAGCCCTTCGGCGTAATTCGAGTGTCTGGACTGTAGCCGTTTCTTATTTCTTTCCATTGCTTGACGGGTTCAAACTCGGCTTTTATGGTTCTGCCACTTTTCTTGTGATGCAACAAGGCGTAAATCAGCTTTCTTTTCTGGTGCCAAACGTACTCTTTTAGGCTGTACTTCAGGAATTTCCAACGCTTTCCTTCAACCGATTTTAGACTGGTAAACTCATTTCTTAAGGGTGACTGGGTTTCTCTGTAAAGCGTGTCTAATGTTTCTCTCAGGCAGTTCAGCTTCTCAATGCCGTAGATAACTAAATCGATGTCCGAAAGTCTGGGATGATAAAAACCGTGAAGTAATGAGCCAAAAACACCAAAATCCCGTGTAGTTAAACTAGACTTCTGCTGTAGAAGGTCAAGAACCTCGTGTAACGCTTCAAGAAGAGTGTCGGCAGGCTGCTTAGCTAACATCGACCGAAGAACCTTAGCTGGCCGTCCAGCGTGAAGGATTTGCGCCCGCTTCACTCCAACTAGGCTCTTCTGCAATGGTTCATGCCAGACCATGTACTGCGGAAATTCTTTTTGAACAAACCGCAATCCCTCGTCGCTGAAGAACTTGCAGTAATCACGTTTGCCAAAAGTCCTTAAGGCTCTGGGGTTCTCCGACTTGTAGACACTCGCAGGTGCGTACTCGGGGTCACAGACAAAAGCGCCAGGTGGATGCGAGTAGCCGTAGACGCGGAAGATTAACCCTTCGCGAGTAAAGATAGCGTCACGGTCCCTGAGCTTTAAGGAAGTCAATGGTTACCCTTCTTAGACTTGTTCATGATCTCTGACTGACATGAACCTTGTGCGGACATAGCGTATAAACGGTAGATGTTAAGATGCTGATCATTGTGTCGGATTTCGAAGGGCGCCTTGAGAGTTCAAGAGGAGATTGACAGTTTCCGGTTGAGAGTAAAGACATGAAACGATGATAGAAGCTCCGTTTGCAGCGGTTGCGCCCAAATCGACTGCAGGTTTATTGATGCCAGCACGCGTTGCTTTGGAGAAGAAGTAGATAACCAAGGGTGAGACGCAGAGTGGAGCCAGCCACGTAACATTGTAGAAGACTCCTAACGGATTCATATAGACAAGTCCGATTACGAGTAGAACAATTATGAGGATTGTTGCCTTAGAGATTGCCAGGGTTTCCTTGAACGACAGCGCTGTCTCGCTCTTAGGTGTGACCGAAAACACAAGTTTTCTGTTGACTAAATACTTCAGTATACTCTTTACCTCGTGCGGAAGCATTATGGCTCCTATAGCCTTGCTGAGCAGCTGATACCTTAGAAAAGCCATGTTGCTAACGCCAAGCTGATACAACTTCAGTCTAAGGATGACGCCTGAAACGATTGAGGTGACGATGACGTATTGAAACAGCGGAATGGACAGAATGTAAAAGATGTTTGAAGCCCAGAGGTTCATGGCAAACGCTATCAGATGCGTCGTGGTCGAGTAGTAGCCGAATATGGTCAGGAACATGGTAATCATAATGACAACATAGGCAAAGTGCCCGAGAGGAGTCTGAAGCAGTAGCAACCGTTGCAGGACGGAGAGCTTGGGACCTTGAGCGAAGGTTAAGAACTCCATCGAGCCTCTCGTCCATTTATTCTGTCTCTTTATGAACCCTCTGATGTTTTCAGGCATCGCCTCGTACGTGTGTATTGGGATGAACCTTGATTTGTATCCCTTCTCCCCAAGCTTAACTGCAGTCGCGAAGTCTTCTGAAACGTATCCTTCAACGAACCCGCCTACCTCGAGCACATGGCTCATTCTCAAGAGCACATTGTGACCATAGCAGAAGACAGCGTCCAAGTGGTTTGCGAGACGCCTTTCCCAAACGTCTTGACCTAGAACGTGCAGAGGAGCTAGAGTTTTGACGAATCTGTTGTCGAGGTTCCATATGTTTACCAAGCCTTGAAACACACTGACTTGGGAATTGGAGGGATGTTCCGCATACTTGAGGGCGTCTTCAACCCAGTCAGGAGGTAGGTACGAGTCGGAGTCCAACAAAACGATGTAATCATAATTCTTGTCGTGGTTTTCTATCCAGTTGTTTATGGCGCCCGCTTTGAAGCCGCGTCGATCCTCGCGCCTCACAACTGTGAAGCCTTTTTCCTTCGCAATTGCCTCTATTGTGTTTCTTTTCCCTTGCTTTGTTGAATCGTCGAGGACGTAGACGTCGACTGGATACGTCTGCCATATCTCGGACAGACATTCGGGAACGACATCGTTCATTGTCGCGTACAGGATTGCAACCTTAGGCTTGCTGGTCAGTCTTTGAAGTGACCGAAGCCTGTATGGCCTGACAATGAGAGAAAGAATTCTCTTCGCGAGTAGGAGCGAAAATGAGAAGTTGAAGAACACTAAGAAAACGAACATCACTACCGACACTAATCTTGACCAGTTTATGACAAATAACGCTAGAGCAGCGTCAAGAGAAACAAATATTGCAGCGACCATAAGGGAGAAAGCTACACGTATTCCTCGTGGTTCATTCATCATCGTGGACTCCCAATCTGCGTTCCTTACAGATGCAGGCTTGAATATTAACGAAATTATTTCAAATTCACTACATGCCCAAAGTTGCGTGGCATATTTTATGATTCAAGCCGCTGTCTGCCTTGGAACGCTCTCTAAAGCGATAGAGGGAAAGGGCTTGTTATAAACAGTTCGCTTCGATGGGGTGGAGGTTCAACCTCTTGCAGATTGCAGAGTGTAACATATTCTATTTAAGCCAATGCGATTACAGTGTTAGCCCAAGGTCATGACTATGCGTGGGTTCAGGGACAGAGACTATCTGCGCACCAAGGAAGGTTTCTTCTTCTGCGTCGTTGGTCCTCTCCACCCGCCCAACCGAGTCATATCCTACCTGAAGTATGCGCCTTCGCGGATTGGAAAGTGGGGAAAGGGAAAGTGGCGGTTTAAACGAGTGCTCAAGGACTACACGATTCCCAGCCTGTTGGAGACGTTCAGGCTGCTGGAGAGGGATTATTCTCATTATCTTTTCTATTCGCCGTTCTACAACGTCCTAATGACAGCCGTCCCGTTGGAATTCATCGCACGCCACTACAAGCCCGAAGAAAAACTAGGGCAGATACTCAATGCCCAACGCCTCGACCTGCTCCAGAAGAAACTGAAGAGGTTCATCTCGACCTTACAAGAAAAAAGCGGGGTTCAACCTGAATTCTTCGGTGTCACGGGCTCCCTCTTGCTAAGCATTCATCGTTTGAGCGTGTCCGACTTGGACGTGACGGTTTACGGTCACAAACAGGCTTTGGCTGTGAAGAGAGTGATGATGGACTACTACGCTTCGAAAAACTCGATGATAAAGCGTTTCGAGGGCTCAGCCCTAACCGCGTGGTGCAGGAGCAAGGTTGGCTCTCACCCGTTGACGTTCGAGGAGTCCCTCGAGCTCTACAAGCGCAAGTGGAATGTAGGCTTCTTCGAGGGCACCCAGTTTTCTGTTCACCCGGTCAAGCTTGAGGAGGAGGTGAACGAGGAATACGCGGATAAGGTCTACGAGCCTATGGGACAGGTCGTTGTGGGCGCTGTGATTCACGAAAACTTCGATTCCATGTTCCTGCCAGCTGTGTACCAGGTGCGCGAGGTTAAGGTGGTCAAGGGACCGCAAGTTGAAGATGTTGAAGAGATAGTGTCCTATGAAGGGTTGTACAGCGACATCGCCGAAATCGGGGAAACAATGCTGGTGAAGGGAAAACTGGAGCAGGTGATAGACAAGAAGAACAAGAGGAAATATCATCGAGTGGTGGTGGGTTCACCCGAGGGAAAGGGCGCAGAATACATTAAACTGTTGAGTTGAAGGTGAAAGGCGAAATGCGAGACTGGTTTGCTTGAATCAGATCAGAACAGTCCTGCTGATTCAGTTTTTTAGTTCCTTCGTCAGCGGAGTGCTCGGCGTCGCCCTGCCGTTGATGATGAAACAGCGCAAAGTTGACATCGTTATCATCGGGTTTGTCTTTGCGTCGATGCCCCTGATCATGCAGCTTGGGAGGATGCTCTTCGCCACGGTTTCTGATTTTTTGGGGAGGAAAATCTTCTTCGTTTCCAGCGGTTTTCTCGCCGTGGTTTCGGGTGTCATCTACTATTTTGCCTCTGCGCCCTTGGACTTTCTGTTCGGCAAGGTCATGGAGGGCACGAGGGAAGGCTCACTGTGGGCTGTTAACAGAGCGTTTCTCCTCGAAAGGAACGGTGGACGCTGGAGGATTCTGGTTCACTTGAGAACCGTGTTGTACGTCGCCTTCGCTATCGGAAGCCTGCTCACTGGCTTTCTCATTGTTTTGTTCTGGTACGAGGGCACGATGCTGCTCTGCGCGTTCCTCGGGTTCTTTATAGTTTTTCTTTCTCTGTGGTTAACGGGTGGCGCGAAGGAAAGGTTCAGTGCACGCAAGGCTCTGCGGTTTTTGGATTTCAGAAGGAAGAGCAGGGTTTTCAAGATTTCCCTTGTTCTGTTCTTTATGATGGGTGTGTCTTTTGGTTTTCACGCTGGGTTCGTCATACCGTTGTTCTTGGACCAGAACGGGTTTTCCGCCGAGGTCATCGGGCTGATTTACGGTGCCATGATTCTGTTAGCTGGCTTGTTTTCCCACGTCTTTTCACGGAGCTCTCGGGTTAGACACCTCATACTCTTCAGCGGAGTGCTGTATTCGATTGTGCTCTCTCTCATGGGCTTTTCTAGTTTCGTTCTCGCTGGCGCTCTTGTCACCGTGTACGGCTTCGTCGAGGGGATGAGCAGTGTTGGACAGGAGGGAATCTTGTCGAAGATTTGTGCCAAGGAGTCTTATGGGACAGACATCGGCTTGTTGATGATGGGGCTTCACGTCGGCGAATCACTAAGCCTAGCCTTGTCTGGAATCTTCATTTCGATATGGGGTTTTGCGGTTCCATTTCTGCTGGCGGCTGTGACATATGTGGTCTTCTACGTGGGCTCGTACATGATTCTGAAGGAATAATCAGTGAAAACAGTTTTTATAGGGGGCACATCTGTCCGTCGCAAAATTTAAATTTGTATTTTGATAAACCAGCTGTTTTTGGTGAGTACTGTGAGGGGTCTAAAAGACAAACTTATGGTAATGCTGATTCTTTTGATCCTGTCTGTTCCCCTTTATGTTGGGATCGTCCAAGTTGTAAACGCGCTTGGTTCCGATGATGTTGTGCTGTCTTTTGCCCTTAGGAGCGTTAGGAAAGCGAGCGTTTCTAATGTTTTTCAGGTCGGCGACACCTTGGTCGCTGTGGCCGAGTCCGGCTGGGCTGACGCTTATGAGCTGACGGTTTATGACAAGTCCTCTGTCGTCTTGGTCAAAAGGGGAGAAGCGGTTGACGGAAGAGTGCAAGCGGAGGTTGATTTGTATCCTCCACTGTTTAACGCTGGGCATATCTACGCCTTATTGTTGAATGCCTACGTTTTTGACTATCCCCTTCCTGGGACCTCTTTCTCAGAGTCGGTCAGAGCTGTTTTTGAGGTGACGAGCACTGAGACGAGAATTAGCGTTGAGGCTGAATACGATGGTTTTACGCGCGGTTTGCATCTGTACGCAAACTTGACCGATGTGGAGGGTTTTCCCATCGCTAATGAAGCTGTTGATTTCTCGCTCCAGTCCGAGGATGAGCGCAGGCCAAACAAAGGATGGATTCGGCTCGGCTCGGCTGTCACAGATGACAGCAGTGTTGCAAAGTTGAATGTGGCTTTTGGCTTGCCTGACGGGAACTACACTGTGAAGGCTTCCCACGCGGTAGATGAGAATTTTGGACCATCCGAAGACGCAGTAGAGGTTGAGGTCTTTTCTAATTCAACTTTTGGAGGCTTTGCCTCAAACTCGCGTTTGGGTTCAGGCTTAACTGGGTCTTATTCGGTTGTGAACTCTTTGGGAACTCTGAGTCTCGATGTGAGCAATTCCACTCCGTATGCGCGGTTGCCTACAAGTGCGAACGCACTTTACAGTGTGGACGTCTATCTGCATAAGGTTATCATATTGTTTTACCTTGATTCTATTTCTCCCGATACATACATAGGAGGAGGAGACGCTGAGGAAAGCGGAGGGCCTCCCTACATGTTTAATGTGCAATTAGTCTGGAACCCAGAAGTCGTCGGTAGCCACAACCTTATCGGATTTGTCATCAATTGCACTTCTGATGCGTTTATAAGGTTCTTATTATACGGCGAGTTTTTTGCCTCCAGTGAGGTTAGTCTCAATATTCAACGTTGTCCCACAAATCTGGTCACCAGCCTTCCCGAGACTTTTTACGGCGATGTCTTCCCTGTGACTGTCGCCTTCTCGATGCCCAGACTATACCAAGCTCAGACCACCGATTTCTACGCTTCAAGCACTCTAGCTCCCAAGATGACTTATGACGGCAGCGAGTACGTTCTGGATCAGCCGGTCAGCAACAGTTCCGTCAAGCTTTTTGTTAACGGTACGTTGATGCCTGTGAACTCAACCGACATGAATGGGCTTGTGTCTTTTGCGTTCACGTCGAACCTTACGGCATACAAGAGTGTTTCCTTGAACATTACGGCTCTTGTTGATGATTCCACGATTTCTTATGCAAGTTCGCGGGTCACTCGCATGATTTCCTTTACTAAGGCGAGGGTTTTTGACAGCGCTACCGCAGAAGGCAACGGAAATCTTTTCAACTTGAACTACACGGGTGATAGGGTTGTTGAAGGGGAGAAGCTTTACATCGGGTTGGAGAACCAATGGCGTATTAGCGCCGCTCTGTTTAACCAGTCTGTTTGGAACGTTCCCCTGTCTTTTTTGAGGGCGAAGCAAATTGGTGACTACTTTGAAACGAATGGAGCGGGTTTTGCCACTGTACCTATCGGATCGAACTATCTGCGCGTGCTTTTTCCCAACAACATCTTTCTGAGGGGCGATATAGCTGGGAGCGCGACCACGCCAAGGGCGCCCCCAGATGGAAAAGTGGACTACATTGATAATTTTTGGTTTTTAAAGGCTTATGGTTCGACCCAGGCAAGTCCCAAGTGGGATACGGACGCGGACCTCAATAATGACGGCAGGGTCAACTACCGAGATGTCTATCTGTTTCTCAGTGATTATGGAAAGTGTTTGCTGTACCTGAAGTTTGAGCCGGGCGGTCAAATAGTTTACGCGGACAGCCAAGGTTTTGTGCGAGTTCCCCAGGGCGCTGCAAACTTCACTGTTTACATCAGCCCTAGTCAAGTGGTCCAAGCTTCTCTGGAATCGTTCATGATCGTGTTTGAATCGAGTCTTTCATCGAACAATCTGGGAGAGGCTTTTGAGGAGTGGACTCCGACTCCAACTGAGTATCCTAACACATATCTCGTGCAGGTTAAGGTCGATCCCAGGTATAGCTGGGTTTGAGGTTTGATGTGCTGTCTTCTGTTAGCCGTAATGCCTCTTTTGAGGCTCCAGGAAATGTCTTGAGCTATTACGAGGTAGTAAAGAGGCCTGTAAGTCTCGTCTTGACGAATTCCACGTGGAACCCCCGCGTTGAGGTGCTGGAAGCCGTTGAGGATGCATATGTTAATCAAAACCTCGACGAGGAGACGTGTGGATCTCTGGATCCTGCTCAACTCGGAGTGGGTTACTTTAAAGACCAATGGGGTAACTTCGTTGAGCTTAGAACCTTTGTCAAATTTGATCAGCCTACAATAACTTCAATTTTCGACAACTCTGAGGTGTTGTCAGCCAGAGTTAAACTCTACTATTTTGAGGACCGGGGCTGGTTTCTCGAGACTCGACAGTACGCAATTTGTCCGGTGTTTGACTTGTCGTGGACGGAGAATACTATTACATGGGCTAACCAACCGGAATTTGGCCCCCAAGATCCAGCAAGGACTTTGTTGAAATCTCCGACAGAGGTGGGCTGGTGGACTTGGGATGTAACTGAAGTGGCCTCTTTTTCGTCATTCGTGATTGTGGATAAGAGCCCAGCAGCTGATCACAGGGATATCTGGTTTAACTCTACGGAGTCAGTGTCTGCAAAATACGTTCGACCTGTGTTGGAGATCACATATGTTCCAAAGGAAGATTTGCCTGTGAGGTTCGAGGCTAGTCTCGTGGATGGTGCGACGGGACTTGCTCTCTCAGATGCTCCGGTAGACTTTTACGTAGGATATGAGCCTTCTTTCACCAATTCGACCGACACTTCTGGGGTGGCTGTGTTTGAGTGGGGTGGGCCCTCCACATCGGAGGTTTATCAGGCGTATGCCCAGTACTGGGGAAACGCCACACACGATGCGACTAATGCTTTTATCGATCTGGATTTTAGGACCCCAACATGGTTGTATTTGCGCTACTATCCGTCTGGGTCACCAAACTTCGTTGAGATTGGAGACAACCAAACAATAAACGTGATGATTGGCGAGGACATCATATTTCATTATTGGCCTTGGCCTCCTGGCGCGGATGCGGGTTTTGTTGATGTTTACGTTAATGGCATTTGGAAACAAAGCCTTGACACAGATTACTTTCACTGGAGCGCGGGGGCGCTTGGCGTATACTACATTAACGTTTCGTATGCCGGTAGCCCCATATTTCCACAGTATCAACTGAGTGACATTGTCTTTGCCGCTCTGGCTCAGGCTGGTCCAGTCAACCTGTACTTTGAGGTTGATCCCAGCTTTGAGGCGGGTGACACCGTTGATTTGACGGCTAAGGTTGTTGATGCGAAGAGCGGCGGCGCAGTTGGCAATGTTCGCGTCGAGTTTTGGGAAGACGGTTCAAGAAGGCTTGGTGAAAACAACACGAGATCTGACGGTGTCACTGGGTGGAGTTGGGCTTATCCAGCCGATGGCGGAGCCCACACGATAATGGCTAGAGTAGCGCCGGGTCAGGATATAGCCAACGTCACCTTGGCAACACAGCCCGTAACGTTAACTGTTGGAAAGGAGACCAAGCTCTTGCTCTGGGTGGAGCGCGGCTCAGCCAACCTGGAACACACCTTCTACGCTAAGCTTGTTGAGGCAAAGACATCTGCTGCCATGCCAAGCCAGATCATTAAGCTGGACATCAACGGCACCGTCTACAACTTGCCCACAAACCAGACTGGTCTTGCCACAAAGGTGTTGTGGCTCGAAGTCGCCGCGTACCAGGTACAAGCCTTGTTTGAGGGAACAAACCCGCAATCAGTAAACGTGACGGCTAAGAACCCGTACGGAGAGCCATACCCAGCATGCACAACAATACAGTACGATTTCAAACCTTCAATGAACAGCACGGTGCTCACTGTAGAGCCACAAGCCACACAAGCTCTGACGACAACAAAAACACTGGAGCAACTAAGACAAGAAGCCGAGCAAAGCACATCAGTTAGACCTGAACACTCATTCAGCCCATGGTACCCGTGGTACAGATTTCACCTTGTATATTTCTTAGGTTCACAACGTCAATTCGATGTAGGTATGAGCCCGCTTCCAGGTGCCAACATTATATCTGCACTTGAGGAATTCAAAAGGAGAATAGAAAGATATATGCAAGACATAGTACTTGACGTGATGATTGATTACATTCTAGGCGAAACAGTAGCCCTCGCAGGGGCCGTTACAGGGAATCCTTTGATATGGGCAGGGATGGCTTTCACTTCTTTTTGGATAAAATGGTATCTTCTCTATATTCAAAGTTGGGATTCCATTGAAAAATTGAGGACATCTTATGTGGCACAATGGATTTCTATCATGATAGAAGCAGGGACGTTCATATGTGAATTCGCGTTAGGTCATCTTCTAAAAATCGCTCAAGGCCTTGTCAAAATAACATTTTTTGCATGGAGCATCTTCACAATAATCGCCAATCTTTTCATTGATATAGGCTTCTTCATATCTCAAATAGACGGCAGACTAGCACAACTCGGTGGACAATAATGAAACAATGGCAATCTCTCTCTATATACATTAAGCATCGATTAGGATTCACTTTCTTTGTTGCAAGCATTACATTCTATTACATCATTTATTTTGAAAGCGGCACTAGAGAAATATTCTCAGAAAATCCTTACCTGTTTTTCTGGGCAGGCAGCGCCTCATTGTTACCGGCTCCTTTAATTTTTGGCTTATCTTGGAGAGATTCGCTGAAGTTTCTTGCGTATTTTTTCCCTCTTTTTTTTCTATTTGGTCTAATCGCGCTCATTATTCCACTCGAGCTAGTGGCCCGTTTTGCATCCATTTTAGCAATAATCTGGGTAATTGTATTGGTTCGTCTGATAAAACGCAGACCTGCAAGATTTGATCTAAAAGTCGGCATCGCTCCATATGTGTTTCTGGGATCAATCGTTATATTAGGTTTGTCATTCCTATGTGCACATCTTACTCTTTTTTCGTTTAGATTGATCAATTCCATAGCTACATCTCTCTCCACATATGCAAACTACCTCTTAGTTACCTTGATATTTTACACAATATTCTCTATTGTCGCAATCATTCTGTGTTTAGTGAAAGGACGCAAAGATAGCGGAAAAAGAGAGATTAGCGTTGGATCAAGCAGTGGCTAGTGTCACATTGGCGATTCAGTCTGTCACGTTAACTGTTGGAAAGGAGACCAAGCTCTTGCTCTGGGTGGAGCGCAGTTCAACTAGCTTGGAGCACACGTTCTACGCCAAGCTTCTGGACGCGGGAACAGGGGCAGTGTTAAACCAGCCCATAAGGCTTGACGTCAACGGAACCATCTACAACATGGAATACGAGAACGGCGTCGCAGAAAGGGTGCTGTGGCTAGAAGTCGCTCGGTACAAGGTTCAAGCCACGTTTGATGGAACCAACCCGCAAACAGCAAACGCGACAGCCAAGAACCCGTACGGAGAGCCATACGCAGCATGCACAACAATACAGTATGGGTTTAGACCGTCGAGCAACAGCACGATGCTAACGGTTGAGCCACAAGCCACACTTGCGATGACTGCAACTAAAACACAAGAACAAATGCAGGCTGAAGCACAACAAAACGGATGGATGAAACCGCCTGAACCAAGATTCGACCTTTTCTTTCCATGGTTTAGACTACACTTTGTAGGAGTGTATGGAGGTCAAGACATCATAGACATTGGAGTGTCGCCCATACCCTTCGCAGACTATTTCTACGTACCACAAAATCATCCTTTGTGGAGTAAGGTCAACGAATGGTTTGCAAAGATTACATTTAACATAGTTTCTGGTGTTGCTGCTATAGAAGCCGCGCTTTGGGCTTTGAGTCATCTTGGACCAATAGCCTTCGCAGCTGTGCTTGCAGGTTATTATGGGTACAAATTCTACAGCCTGTTTGCATTGAATTGGAATTCAGTCGAGGCTCTGTGGATTTCGCTTATATCAACAATTGTCTCCTTAGAGATAAGCATCTGGACAGGAATCCTCACCCTGATACCATTCGTTTTCCTTGCTTTGGTTGTAGGCGCAGCAGCGGTGCGAAGCTTGTCTTGGGGTTTCCTATGCAAACTGATAACAATTCCAATAAATTTGGCGCTGCTGTTTATGACAATAACGAGACTCGCCTCATTGGGAGCGATTTAATGAGCGTAAGGAGCCCTAAGTCACGAATGAGGATTGCCGTAAGTCTGGTTTTCTTTATTGGCTTTTTCCTCTGGTCACTATACTTCTATTCCTACATATCCATGACCTATCCATATGCAATTCCCGATAAGCTTGTTGTTTGGGGCGGTCTTGTTGTTGCGTCGATTTTTCTTCTGAGTGGCTTCTTGGTTCTTTTGAAAGGTGAAGCTACGAACTCCAAAGAGGTTGTTATTGGTTTCGTTTTCTTCGTTGTCTGGAGCATCGGTCTTCTAGTGATACCAGTTCCAGAGGGTTATGGAGAGGGCCTGCTGGGCATCTATTTTCTTCTTCTGATAGTAGCACTGTGGCTTTATTCGAAGTATATCGGATCAAGAAAGAAAGTAGATCAAAAAAAGGTGCATAATGAATCTGACAGTCGACGCCACTGAAAGTTCTAGCTCAAATTGTTTTATGGTGGAATCGTTGATTCAAAAGAAGGCTGCATACCAAGTTCAGGCAGTGTTTTGGGGAACAGCCCGCAGACGGCGCACGTGACTGTTAAGAACCCGTACGGAGAGCCATACCCAGCCTGCACAACAATACAATATGAATTTAGACCATCGAGCAACAGCACCATTCTTGCCGTTGAGCCTCAAGCCACACAGGTTTTGACCACAACTAAAACGCCAGAGCAAATACAACAAGAAGCTGGTGTGCAGGTTTGGGGCGAGCCTACTGGAATGTTTCCGCCTTGGTATAAAATAAACATAAAATTCCTAATCGCTACTTTAGGTTTGAGCTTTCATTCTTGGATAGGCATTGTTGGGTTCGGACTAGTTGAAATGATAGGACTGGAAAACATACTAGCCACGGCTTTTAACGTTCCACCAGAAATTCTTAGTGCCGCTCAAGGTGCTACCATTAACGGAATCATAACAGCCACAGCAACATTCGCTGCCGGAGCCGCAGGAACAATGCTGAGCAGAGCTTCACCGTGGTACTTCCTCCTTCTGATGTCTTACTTCATTGGCGGCTTTTTTGCTATGCTGGGGATTTATGAGTTAGCTGAAAAGTATACTGCGCGTTCTATTTTGTTTGGGATTGGCTTTGCTTTGATAGGGTTTACCACAGGCCTTTTCGTCTTTGATTGGCTGACTAATTGGCATAGGTCAATTCTAACAAGCTACACGTCAGGATCAAGCGCTCAAATAGCCGCTGTTAAAGGAACTGTCAATTTCTTCATGGGCACTGCAATAAAGGCAGCGATAATGCTTGGATTGGGACTGCTGATCCTAGACACGCCATTCTTAGTTGCATCGCTCGCCCTAGGAATATGGGCTATACTGCTAGCGTTAAGCATACCTGTGTAGGAGAAAATAACTGTGGAAGAGAATTTTGAGGAACCTCCACTTCGGCTTCAGATCATTTTAGGTGTTGGTGTATCCAGCATAGGCATAATTGGGGGACTAGTAGCACTCTTCATAGCAACTAATTTCCTTGGTTTACGGCGCGGTGAAGTCCCCATTCTCGTTGGTTTCAGGATGCTCATAGTTTTAGGCTACGTTGTCATTGCTTTCCCAGCCGCTGTGTTAGGAGAGTATTTGTGGAGTCAAACTAAAAAGAAAACCTTTAAACTGAAACGGATTGCATTCAACGGACTCTTATTAGGTGCTGTGTTGATGCTTATGGTCTTTCTTTCATACATTTTTGAGATTCTCTTTCCGAACGTTAATGCTTCTGCGCAAGTACCATTGTTAGGAGTGAGTGTGGGGTTAGCAATAATAATTACTGCCTTAATAGCTAGGACACCAAGAGCTCGTGAACTTGTCAAGAAAATGTACGACTGAGATTGAAGAGGCAAGCAAATTAAGCCTCTATCTTCTATGCAAAAACAACAAACCTGCATTATCCATGATTTCTGCCAGTTTTGAAGGTGACAGCTCAAACACAGCTACAGCTTACGCTTACACGCCCTACGGCGACCAATACGCCATATGCACAACTGTGCAGTACGGCTATAAACCCTCATCCAACAGCGCCACACTGACAGTTGAGCCCCAAGCCACAGAGGTTACTCAGCTCACCAAGACACCAGAACAACTACAACAAGAGGCAAGGATGGTTACTGGTTTAGACTGGAAAATGAGCTGTGTTTATGTATTGAATTCTTTAACAAGCTCGTAGAGGACGCTCACACCGAACACGAGGTTGTCTGTCGATATGCGTTCGTCTATGCCATGAGCCATTTTCAACAGCTCGTTAAGAGAGATGTCTGTCTTCATCTGAGCAAAGCCGTAGCAGACGGCGCCCAAGTCGCGCAGGAACCTGGAATCTGTTCCACCCGTCATCATGAGCGGAACCGCATGAGAGCTCGGCTCGAACTTATGCCGAACCTTCTCTATTGCAGTGTATAGCGGAGAGTTGATTGGGTTTTCTGAAGCAGGTCTGCCTTAATAAATCCCACCCCCCATCCACCCGCACTAATGAGAGTTTTTATATATGCTAAATAGAGCACACTTAATGGGTAAGATCTTGAATATCGGATCGCAAGATAAGTATGTTCATGCTGGAAAACTTGAAGAAGTAGTGAGACTTGAGGCGCAAGCCAAAGCTTTTGGAAGACTGCTTGAAAAAGAGTTCGAGATTATAGGTTTGAAACCTGGCATGAAAGTGCTGGACGCCGGTTGTGGAACAGGTGCAGTCGCAAGGAAGATGGCTGCCAAGGTTTCTCCGGGAGAAGTTTATGGAGTAGACATTGATCCCTTGTTCATCAGCGAGGCAAAAAAGCTGGCGATAAATGAAGGAATCAAGAACATCGGATTTGAGCTGGGCGATGTTGACGATCTAAAGGAATTTGATGGCACCTTTGATGTCTCCTATTGTAGATTGGTTCTTATGCATGTCAAGAACCCAGTGAAGACTGTAACCGAATTGAAGAGAGTCACAAAGAAAGGTGGGATTGTTGCGGTATCTGACAACGATGATGGAGGAGTGATTGGGTACCCAGAAATGCCGAAAATGATAGACATGTGGACTAGATATAGCCGTTCAGCAAAGACAAGAGGAGAAGATCGTTACATCGGTAGACAGCTTTTTTCGATATTCTCGCAGGCGGGTTTAAGTCCGATCACCATTTATCCGCTTCCAATACACGCCACACAGCAAACTCCAGAGATGTTGAAAATGCTTGTTTCAGTTCCTGTTCAGATAG
>Ga0315314_1001110_pt1 | contig 25364 bp, 22 predicted proteins | sample TDP9_MG_FD_203631 | JGI IMG/M metagenome (GOLD analysis project Ga0315314, IMG submission 203631) | Freshwater sediment microbial communities from Lake Towuti, South Sulawesi, Indonesia - TDP9 | ecosystem: Environmental > Aquatic > Freshwater > Lake > Sediment | place: Indonesia: South Sulawesi... | reverse complement strand
ATCGGGGGAGGTGGTGGAGGTGTTCAGGGTTGGGTCCCTCAAAAACTTCTTCGACTAACATACCCCTATTTAGACAAAAAGAGGTTAGTTAACCTAACTCCCAAAAACATAATTATTACATTGTGCCTGGCTCTTGTATAACTAAAATATTTCTATTATTTTCTGTTTGAAGTAATTTTTAGGTAAAATTGTGTTTGTCCGAAAGGTTTACTAATATGTGTTTGTTCCGATGATGGTAAAAGGCTAAGAAAGGTGGTGTATTGGAAAAATATTGGCATTGGATCGATGAAACGGTGGAAAATGTTATTGAATACTGGAAGGATCAGGAGCGTTATGTTTGCAGTTGTGGAATGTCTGTTTCTGGGTTGCAACATCTTGGTCGTCTTCGTGGTGAAATTGTTCTAACGAATACGGTTAAGGAAGAGCTTTTAAGGATGGGTAAAGAGGCTGAACATTTTTTGGTTCTTTATACGCAGGATCAGTGGAAGGGCAAGGGGGCTCAGTTAGGGCAGTTCTCTAGCAAAGAGGAAGCTGAAAAATATCGTAATAGGCGTTTAATCGATGTGCCTGACCCTTTTGGTTGTCACAAAAACTGGGTGGAACACTATTGGTCACCCTTCAGGGACTGTTTGAGTAGCTTCTCCATAGGAGTCAAAACTTTTTTAACCACTGATCTTTATAAAACTGATGGGATGAAGGAGCTTGTTAGAAAGACTATTCGGCGAAAAGAAGAGCTTAGACAGATTATTAACAAATACAGAGGCAGAACTCCCTATCCTGAAGACTGGATACCCTTCGAAACCCTTTGTAATGAGTGTCTTACCATCGGTCAGCATAAGATTCTAAGTGTAAACCTGGATAACTACACGGTTGAATACGTTTGTAACCGTTGCGGGGCTCAAGGGATTTCTAGTATGGAGGACGGGAAACTTAATTGGCGAGTTGAGTGGTCTGCTCTGTGGGCGCTTTTTAATGTGAGCTTCGAGCCGTATGGTAAGGATCACGCTACTCCGGGTGGTTCTCGTGACAGTTGTGTTGAGATAATTGAAAAAATTTTTGAAAGGAAACCGCCTTTCGGTTATCCTTATGAGTGGGTTGGTTTCTCTGTGGATGGTAAAGATATGGGCGATATGGGTTCTAGTGATTTTTTGGGTATCACCCCTGCTGATTGGTTAGAAGTATCGGAGCCAGAGGTTCTTAGGTATCTCTACCTAAAAAATAAGCCCATGAAGAGGGTAGTTATAGACGTATCACGCGTCCCTGAGTTCTCTGAGACTTATGATCAAGCGGAGAGAGTATATTATGGAGTTGAAAAGGTTACACAGGAAAAAGAAGAATTTGAGATGAGAAGAAGTTATGAGCTTTCTCAGCTTAGATCCCCGCCCAAAGTTCTACCTTTCCAGCTAAGGTACACCCATGCTGTGACTCTAATACAAACCCTTTCCAAAGAAAGGCTCCTCGAGAATGCGATAACAAAACTCAAAAATACTGGTCTTCTCAGCGATAAACCCTCCGAGGAGGATAAAATCAGAATCGAAAAAAGACTGAACGAGGCTGAAGCTTGGATTGAGAAATACGCCCCCGAGAGATTCAAGTTAAAAATTCTCGAGGAACTTCCCGCTACTCTAAAGCAACAGCTTAAAGAAGAAGAAAAAGAAGCCTTAAGGGTGCTTGCTGATAGATTAGGCAACAGGGAACTTACAGAGAACGAATTAGAAAATATTCTTTATCGTGTTGCAAAGGATGAGGCTGGCTTGGGTTCTAAAAAGTTTTTCCAACTGATTTATCTGGTGCTATTTGGACAAAAACAGGGTCCAAGGCTCGCTTCATTTATACTGTTAATGGATAGAGACTTGCTTCTACAAAGATTAAGAGAAGCTTACCAATAGAAAAAAGTAGAACTTGATTAATAAAGAAATATGACTCATAATTCCCCTAATTTACCAAGATGAATTATACTTTCTGGAGGTAATGGTTTGCTAGGAAAATTCAAAGAAATCCTTACAAAATTATTTTTACCGGTTGCACACGGTGCGGTGAGAGTTGGACTAACACCTAACCGCATCACCGTTTTAGGATTTATTTTATCTATTATTGGTAGTATCTTCATTGTTGGAAACCTAATATATCCCGTTAATATCGTTGACGAAGGATGGAGACTAGTTTTAGTTTCATTAACTATTTTTGGCATGGGATTCTGCGATTTACTCGATGGACTTGTCGCTCGATCAACGGGTATGATAACATCATTCGGCGGGTTCCTCGACTCGGTGTTAGACCGCTATACCGAAGTATTCATTTTTGCTGCGTTGATTATCGCTGGCTACTGTAACCCTATCTGGGGGATTATTACCCTAGTCGGAGCCCTTTTAGTGAGCTACGCCAGAGCCCGTGCAGAAGCCGCAGGTCTAAAAAATGTAGGAATTGGAATAGCCGAAAGACCCGAACGTCTTGTAATACTGGGAGTTGCGATTCTCGTCCAAGGAATAATACTTTTAACGTCATCACTTCCCACTCAGCAGCCAATTATATACTGGACTATTATCATACTGGCCTTCCTAACACATTTCACAGTTCTCCAGAGATTTCTCTATGCTTACAAAAGACTACCAAAGACATACGCAGATGAAAAAAAGGAATGATACAATCTGTAACATCAAAAAATAATACTAAAATTGGATTACTTCCTGCCAAGGAGTATTCCTTTTTAAGGAACTTCGAGAAATATTTTAAATTGCACTTAGAGAAAGAATAATAACTTTCGGCTAACTCTTTATTAACTAGAAATATCAGTAAGTGGGGAAAAATGGCAGAAAAATTGTTTAAATACGCTTCACAAATAGCTCAAGACGCAATCGACCAGGATAACCGCGGTAACTATAAACAAGCCTATGAACAATATCTAAGAGCCGCAGACATACTACTCAGATGCATACAATTCACCGACAATCCTGAACTAAGACAAATTTACTACGAAAGAGCACAAAAATATGTTAAACGTTGTAAACAAATTAAGAAGGGTGCAGTTTCACCCCGCACAACCACTTCTATGAAAACTGGCTTAACCATGAGAGGAGAAGGTGAGGACGAAGAAGCAGAATTATCAAAAGCAGTATCCTCCACAATAATAGCGGAGAAACCAGATGTCAAATGGGGCGATGTTGCAAATCTCAACACTGCAAAACAAGCCCTGAGAGAAGCCATAATTCTACCAATGATGAGACCAGACCTATTCGAAGGAGCAAGAAAACCATGGAGAGGAATACTACTTTTCGGTCCACCGGGCTGTGGTAAAACATTAATCGCCAAAGCGGTCGCATCAGAAGTCAAAGCTACATTCTTTAATGTGTCCGCAGCCAGTATCGTATCGAAATGGTTGGGTGAATCTGAAAAACTGGTAAAGGAACTTTTCAATGCAGCTCGCGCAAAGCAACCCGCAATAGTTTTTATTGACGAGGTTGATAGCGTAGCAACAAGGCGTGAAGGGGACGAAGTAGGTGGGGAACGTAGACTGAAAACTCAGCTTATGCAAGAAATGGATGGGGTGACCTCATCAAGTAAGGATCGACTAATTGTTCTTGGTGCAACTAATGTGCCTTGGGAGCTTGATCCAGCGTTGCGTCGGAGATTTGAAAAAAGAATTTATATTAATATGCCTGAGGAGGAAGCCAGGGACGAAATTTTCAAAATTCATACGCGAGGAGTTGAGCTGCAAAAGGACGTAGACTTTAAAGAATTGGCGAAGTTAACGGAAGGCTATGTGGGCAGCGATATTGCTATGATATGTAGGGAAGCTTTAATGATGCCTATCAGAGAGTTGGACGCGGTTGGCGCGCTTAATGATAAAAATGTGAAGGTACGTTCTGTAAATCGTCAAGATTTTCTAGAGGCGTTACGTGGAGTAAAACCCGTGGTTTCTCCCTCGGAGTTGATTAGGTTCAAACAATGGGCTGATGAGTTTGCTGTAGAATAAATTCTACGGGTCTTGGGATAAAAATGGCAGAAAAACAGAAGGAAAGCGCAAAAGAAAAAACCACCAAAAAGCCAAATATCTCGGACGAAACAGAGATAGATGGGGCACTTGACGCTTCGGAATTAACCGAGCTTAAGATCCAAATGCTCAGGGAAGAGATTGAAAGGTTAAAAACCGAACTGCAAATCATAAAGAGTTCAGCAATGGGTATACTAACTAAACCCTCCACTACGTCCCAGGATATTATTATAGATAGTTCTCAACAGGTTGTTGAAAGGAAGGCCCCTCTACCCGAGTGGGTAAAATTACCCTGGATGTATGTTAAACCTGAAAATACTAAATTTTTAGAGTCTTGGAGAAGTGACTGGTCTGATTATATGTTAAAATGGGCAAAATTTTTGATAATACACTTGATAAGTGTAGCAGAACTGATGCAGAAAAATCCATTCGACAAACTATCCGAGGTAGCATTAAGGGATATACTAGAGTATATGAATTCAAAGAGTACTATAAAGTGGTGGGATAAGGACAAAACATTAGTGAGAATTTACTGGCGTTCTCTCGAGGACTGGTGTGAACTTATTTATCGTTGGGCGCTAGAGACCGGTCGTCTCGATTTCACCTTGTTTGAGATAATGGATGAAAAAGAAGAGTTCAGTAGCTTACCTACCGAGGATGTAAAAGAGATTATGAAAATTATGGTTGAGAAAAACTTCGCTGAATGGATGGGAAAAAAACGCGAAATGGTAAAAATCAAGTTTTAGACCCCTGTTTTCTAAAAACGTAATATAAACATTTTTAGATGTCAAGAACCCACAGCTAAAGCCCATGGGCTTACTTGCGGAGAAATAGTGAAAATCAAATAAATTTATCCAATGTATTCCGTAGAGATTACTTTCTTTAATCTATTAGAAAATAGCTATTGTAAAATATAAGCTGGTGGAAAAATGGGATTCTTTAAAAAAGTTAAAGGAAAAAGGGAAGAAACTCTAAACTCAGAAGATGATAATAATGTCTCATTAGGCACGGAAGAGTATCTATCGAAAATGGGAGTCTTTGAGGAGGAGACCAAAACAGAAGAAATCCCCCAAGAAGTGGTAGATTCGGGTGTGGTGTATATAAAATCCATTCCGCTTTTAACACTATCAGATATTCCAAGAATAGCTGAGGAGCTAAAGTCAGGAAACATAATTATCATACAAATAAGACAGTTTATCCAGAGAGAGCAATCGAACAACGAACTTAAAAGAGCAGTAGATCAGCTGAGAGGCGTTTGCCGCCAAATAGGAGGAGACATAGCACAACTGGGAAACGAATACATACTGGTTACACCAGGACCATACATACGAATTTACCAAAGAGGCTGAAAAACAACAAAAATTCCAAGACTTCTTTAGACGCGTAAGAGGCATTCAACCGTGGATTTAGACTTGCAAATTCAGTTCCTTTAACTTACTTTTTAATGCATTAAACCTTTTCTGGCGATCCTCAAATCCTTCCCAATGGGCGTAGGACATCACTTCTTCGCTACGGACTTCGTTTACTATTTTTTTAAGTTCTAAATCGGTAATCTCCTTTTGGGATATTGCTGCCTTAACAGCACCAGAAACAATATCAATGTTCAAATCTTTATTATCCTTAGTTTTGGCCTTTGCTCCTTTTTCAACCCAGTTCTTAAGTAAATTTTTCAAATATTTTTCCTTTTCCTTCTTGGAAGACAATTTCCTTAACTCTCCTAAGAAGTATTTTTCGATACCAAAACTCCTATTACTCTTCGTCAGTTTTTTGGACACTCATTGCTAATTTTATGATTATTATCCCATTTATGATTTATGCTCGTTAAATAAATTTATTGACGGTTGAAATTTAAGAATATAAACTCTTGTTTCTAAACATTTTTTTCATTTACGTACAGGTGTCGCCGGAACAGATGGGACCGCGGCTACCAAAGCTCAGTAAGAATGCTGAGTGCAAAAATACACATTCTTAGAAACGGTAATCCTTTTTGTGTCCTCAATAATCTTTGAGGAAACACTGGAAATACTGGAAATAGCACTTACACATGTAGTTATTAACTTGATAACCAATAATTAAACCGTATTACACCTCCCAGAGAGAGGACGTTTAGTCCGATGCGGGTCAGAGAAGAGAGCTATAATGACCACCCCTAAAAAAGCTCAAAGAGTAAATTAAGGCGTCTCCTAACCTCTCTGACCGCCGGACCCCCCCCATTTCAGTACGGGGCCATATACGCATCCTCCACCTGAAAGCCGCTTTTCACGCCCTGCTTGAAAAAAGCAGTTTAAACGTCCTCTCTCAACCCCCCATCAAATTATAAGCTAAACATAATAATGATGGAGAACGATTTGATTGAGTAGCTTATTGTCACTACAGGATCTTCCCGGAGTAGGCCCCGCAATATCTAAAAAGTTAAGTGAGGGGGGTTTTAGAACTCCCGAAGCTGTAGCTGTTGCCACCCCCAAAGAATTGGCCCTGGCAGCGGATATTGGTGAGTCAACTGCCACAAGAATTATTGAAGCAGCGAGGGAGAGACTGAATATTGGCTTCATATCCGCTCAGGAATTTCTAAATCAAAGGAAAAACGTATCTCAGATTACGACGGGAACCAAAAATCTGGATCAATTGTTGGGCGGGGGAGTTGAGACTAAAGGGATTACCGAATTGTTCGGAGAATTCAGAACGGGTAAAACTCAGATATGCCATCAACTCTCTGTGACAGTCCAACTACCTGAAGAATTGGGAGGGTTAGGCGGAGGAGCGGTTTACATTGATACTGAAGGAACTTTTAGACCTGAACGCGTGATTCCAATGGCTGAGAGATTTACACTAGAACCTAAAGAAGTTTTAAAAAACATTATTTTTGCTAGAGCCTATAACTCAGATCACCAACTTTACCTATCCCAGAATATAGGCGAGGTTATTGAGAAGGGCAAAAATATTAAACTAATTATTGTAGACAGCATTATCGGCTACTTTAGATCAGAGTACATAGGGCGTGGTATGCTAGCGGAACGTCAACAAAAACTAAACAAGCATCTTCACACGTTGTTAAGGCTATCCGAACTATACAACTTAGCCGTGGTTATTGCGAACCAAGTTATGGCAAAACCAGACGCATTCTTTGGAGACCCGACAGAACCCGTTGGCGGGCATATAGTTGCCCACAACTGTACCACTAGAATTTATCTGCGAAAAAGCAAGGGTAATCAGCGAATAGCTCGCCTCATCGACAGCCCCTACTTACCTGAGGCTGAAGTGGTCTTTATGATAGAAGAAGATGGAGTAAAAGACGTATAAGACAGGTGTTTAAGAAAAGAGGTAAATATCAAACGAAACAGAAGTTACTAAAGAACAGAACCTCAAATATATGAACGGATTTTTGGTTAAAGCCTAAAACTTTTTTGGATAAAATTTTTGATCTAGTTTTATTTTTTTATTTGAATTTCAAATTCCTTCCAATCTTTTACTCCTTTGAGCGTTCTTAATAAGCCAGTGCATACTTCGAAAAAGACACTTCTTACATATTCATTCATTTCGATTTTTTTCCCGTCAATAACTACTTTAACTTCCAAATTTAAACACCTCAAAATGATTTGAGAAACACGTTATATTTATTTGTTAACATTTTCTAAGGCCTTTCTATAGAGTTATCTAGTACCTCATAGAAACTAATTATTATTAAAAGTGGAGATTAACTGATAAATTTATTTTTTCTAAAATCTGATAATTGTCACCCAATTATAAGTATTTGAAAATTGGTTGGTGTTCGATGGATAGCCAAATTTACTTGTTCGTTTACGGTACTCTATTAGATCAAGAGTTTGCAGAAAATCTGGTTAGAAAACGCTTAACCTATTTGCAGGCAAAGCTTTACGGATTTGAAAAAATTAATCCAAGCGAAAGTTTTCCTTATAATTATATTGTACCTCACGATGGCTGTGAAGTTGAGGGGATGCTAATAAAAGGTTTAGACAAGGAGTCTTTAAAAATTCTTGACAGGTACGAAGGGGTGGATTCGGGTTTGTACAAGCGAATTAAGGTTCAAGTTTCAACAAATCAAGGGAAGATCGAAGCGTACACCTATATTGCGGGGAAAAGTCTTTTATAACAATTAGAGACGAAACTAGAACCAAAAAGCTCTGTTAACTCTAATTAAGCCTTTTGAATATTCGGAATAATACTTAAATTTCCATATCTCCAAAGGATTGGAAGGTGACCATCTATGAAAATCGAAAGAATAGATAGAGTAGTTATTGCTGTAAAAAATTTATACGAAGCAATGAAATTCTTTTCAGACCTTCTGGGTATAAAATTCGATCCCACAGGTTCTTCAGGTGAGCAGCTTGTAAGAGCCGCATACAGCCCCTCTGGAATAGAATTAATGGAGGCAACCCAACCCGATTCACCGGTTGGAAAATTTGTGGAAAAAAGGGGAGAAGGTCTCTACGCAGTTGTATTTAAAGTTCCAAACATCGAAGAGGCAAATGCAGAATTTGAGAGAAAAGGAATCCGAAACGTAGGAAAACTTGACCTAGGAGCATTAAAAGAATCTATGTTTCACCCCAAAAACACTCACGGAGTAATGATAATCTTAGCCGAATACGAAGATGTGCACCCAGCAACCGCAGCCGTTGCACTAAGTTTGCTGCAATTACAACAAAAGTAATAGCCTCCTATCCTCTCATCTTGATTTTCTAAAAATCCTAATAAAAATTAAAAACAGATTTAGATTTCAATTTTCCTAGTGAGGTGTGTTTGATGGAGCAAAGTTTGGTTCTTTTGAAACCTGATGCTGTGCTTAGACGAGTTGTCGGCGTCTATGTCTTGGAAAACTTTTTAGAGAAAGGTTTTGGAATTGAAAATTTTTTGGAGCTTCAGGTTTCTGAAGAACTTGCGGAAAAACATTACGCAGAGCATAAGGATAAGCCCTTTTTTCCTAGATTGAAAGAATACATAATGTTGTGCCCCGTTGTGGCAATGGTGGTTACTGGAAGTGGAATTATTCAAACGATTCGTGAAATGGCAGGAGCCACAATGGCTAACAAAGCAGATGCTGAGACAATTAGGGGAAAATATGGAATTTGGCGCGGAATCAATGTCATTCACGCTTCGGACACCAGTGAAAGCGCAAAACGTGAGATAAAACTCTGGAGAAGTAAAACGCCGCTGGGCAAAAGTGAGGGATACGAAAACACTGAAAAATATATTTCTGAATGGACTCCCAAAATTAGCATAGACGTCACTCCTAAACTTAGAGAAGCTTGTAAAAAACTTTCAGAGAATCACAATCTCGTGAAAACCATTAGGCAGCAAATAAGAGACTATCTTCTGGCTGAGAATCCCTACTCAAATAAAAAACAACTAACTAATCTTGAAGACGCGATTATTCAAGCAGTTTTGGAAACCTAACCACCCGCAATTATTTTTTTATCCTAGTTTAAAACATCTTTCAAAAAGTAGTTACTATTATTTTTATTGTTTTTCATAGAGCTTAGACCATTTGAATTTTCGTGGTTTTCGCTTCAGAACTAGAAGGTTCTTTCTGCATTTGCTAGAGCAGAAATAAAGAGATGAACCGTCTCTACGAACATATTGAAAGCCTGTTCCCGTTTCAATTTCATCTCCACAGAACGCACAGTTATACTTTCTTACCATCTTCGGTCGCCTTAGACCAAATGTGTTCGAAACCCTTTACATATCAGAATATAAGAATCTTTCTACTTTTAAGAAAAAGAGAACTATCCTAAACAAGTTTTTATCCAAGTTAATAAGCTGTATTCAGCGAAAGTTTTAAAGGTTTTAGGTATTCTCCTCTCCTAGTGAAAATTTTGGAGAATGATAAGACATGAGCACTGAAGATGCATCTATTCCCTCAGAAGTGATAAATGTAGTTGCCCGTACAGGCGTAACCGGAGAAATAATACAGGTGAAAGTGCGTATTCTTGATGGGCGGGATAAGGGCCGTATTCTCACACGCAACGTTAAGGGCCCCGTAAAAAAAGGAGACATACTAATGCTCAGAGAAACGGAGAGGGAAGCAAGAAAAATAAAACCCCGCTAAGCCCCTCCCCAAAGATTCGCTTAAACAATCTTTTCGATCTTAAAGCGACATTTAAATTATGAATGCCTCACCATTTTTGGGGCAGAAGGTTTTTAATTTAAATTCTTCTTCTACCTCATCCCTAAAGGTAGTACACACTTTCTTCTCACCATGAACCAAGAAAACAGTAGTTTCCGAGTTATTCTTTAGCGACTCAATCGTATGAAATAGTTGGGGTCTATCCGAATGGGATGAAAAGTTAAAGATTTTAACCTGCGCATTTACCTTACTCATCTTCCCTTCCATAAAATATTGCCCAGTCTCTAAAAGCGTTCGCCCCGGTGTCCCTGGAATTTGAAAACTCACGAGGAGTACGGCGTTATCTGGTTCCTCAGCCAATATCTTCATATAGTGATCTACGGGGCCGCCTTTCATCATGCCCGCGGGGGATACTATAATTCCCTGGGTAAAAACTGCTTTAACTCTGTCACTATCATTTTTCACCCATCGACATGAGCTGAGTGATTTTAGTACGAGTTCATAATCTCTAACGAAGTCCGGGTATTGACTTATCACCCTACTTGCGCCCCTAGCCATGCCGTCCAGTGTGATGGGGTAGTCCCTATAATTCTTATAAAGGAGGCACAATATTTCTTGAGAGCGTGCCACCGCAAACGCTGGTATCAAAACAATTCCCCCATTGTCCAAAGTTTCATGAACGGTTCTTATAAACTGTTTCTCCGTAGCTGCTCTGCTCGGATGGGTTTCAAGTGCATAAGTACTCTCTAATATTAAGGCGTCGAGTTTTAAATTGTCAAAGTTCGCCCCTTCCAATAATTGGGTTCTAGTGGTATTGAAATCGGATGTATAAAGCAGTCTTTTTCCTTCCGCCTCTATTAACAAAGAATAACTCCCCGGAATGTGTCCCGCATTCAAAAAGGTGATTTTACAATCATGGTTTAGGGATATCTGTTGACCATAATTTACTGGAACACTATTCTTCAAAGCTTTTCTTTTCTCTTCTTTACCGAAAGGAAATCTCTCCAATCTTAACATATCATCATAAAGAAGATTAACAAAATCATAGGTGGGAGATGTCAAATAAAGTGGAAAATCATCTGTAGTAGAGTAGAGTTGGGGGAACGCTCCAGAATGATCCAAATGTGCATGCGTCATGAATGCGGCGTCAACTTCTTCTGGTGGCGGAAGGGGAAACCTTGGCTCGTTGCGGCGGTTCATATAAATTCCATAATCCGCAAGAATTCGCGTTTCACCAGCAGACACGAAAATCCCAGAACCACCGACCGCTTGGCATCCGCCTAGAAAAGTAATTTGCATTAGAGTAACCTCCGTATGGTATCTGTTTAATATAACGTAGAATCTAACAATTGAATAACACATGTTCCTTCTGTAAGTTTGTCGTTTCTCTGGAAATTACTGTATGATAGAGAAACAACTGATTTCCAAACCTTTCATTATATCTGATATCAAAAGGCTGGTGAATAATCATTAAAGAAACACGGTTTTCTTCTTAATGGTTTTACAATTCTCAGAGAACTATAAAAACATTCCGTGGGAAACCTTTTTTAAATTTAAAAACTTCATTTCCATGATTCTCAATGTTTCGTACTACGGTTTACTTCGCTTAGGTATGCTAGGCCAAATTATTGCTAACGTTTCCACTTATAATATAATCGATTTTAAAAACGAAAAAACTGTGTTCTGACAATTTTTACGATTTTGTGTAAGAGGTGAAGTGGATTGGATGTTGAAATTAAGCTCAAAGAGAATGTTGACCTTAAAGATTGTATTTTTATAACGGGCTTTCACAGCGTCATTGGTGAAACCGGCTATATTGCAGTTAGGCATTTAATTAAAACTCTACGACCTGAGCGTATAGGCTTCATAGACACCACACTTTTACCACAACTAACAGGTCTGGAGAATTCCCAGTTAACTCTCCCCTTCGAACTTTTCAAAAGTGAAAATCTAGTTATTCTTTTCCCACGAGTAATTCCTTACCGTGCGGAGCAGAGAAGATTCGCGCAAACCCTAACACAATGGTTAATTGAAAACAAGTTCCGTGAAGCCGTTTTAATAGGAGGATTAGACAACCAGTTTAGGGCGGGAGACACGGATTGTAGGGTAGTTCCCACTGGAGCAATGCTTAAAAAGACGCAAGAAAATAAACTCGTTTTACTAGAGGAGGGATTAAATGTTTTCGGTCCTTTAGCACTAACATTAATCTATCTAGAAGTTAAAAACTTCCCCGCCCTAGCAATACTTCCCTTCGCTCAAAGAGGAAGACCTGACCCCAGAGCAGCCGCTATTGCAATCGAGAAAATTAACGCCCTTTATGGATTATCCATATCCACCACCGAACTAATTAGGGATGCACGCGAGATAGAAGAAGAAGTGGGGAAAATACTCAAACAACAAGAAGAAGTACAGAGAAGAGAACCGCGAGAAGACATGTACATTTAACAGTTATACCTTTTCCATTTCTACTTACCATCTTCAGCTTCAAGCATCTACCTCTTCTCAACCAAATTTCATGTTCAAACAATTTTTTGCCTAGTGGAAGATAATTAAATAAACCTTTGATTTGTGGTATTTCAACAACTCCAAAAGTTAAATAACAAGTTCCAAAACTGATTTGAGCAACCAAAACACTATATCATAAGGTGTTTACCATGCGAAAAAGTGATTATCTTAAACTGTTATTGGATGTAGTTGAAAGGGCGCGACTAAAGCTTCTTGAAGAAGGCCCTGGGGCTGATGAAATTTTAGGCCACAACATAAAAGGAGATATTACGAGAAGCTTCGACAAATCCACCGAAGACTTCCTAATGAATGAAATCAGGAAAATTTACAAAAACATTACATTCTTGGCAGAAGAAGCCGGAGTTGTCGAAGAGGGAAACGACGTATATGTAGTTATAGATCCGACAGATGGTTCGACCAACTTTTCTAGGGGGATTGGTCTTTGTGCTATTGCTGTGGCTGTTTCTCCTTCGCCTTATTTTGAGGAGATCGAAATTGCTATAGTTAAGAATGTGGTGTCTGGAAAGACCTACTATGCTATTAAAGGTAAGGGTGCTTATCTTGATGGATTGAGGGTAACTCCTTCCTCCGTAAAGGAGCTGGAGGAGGCTGTTGTGGGTATTGATTTGGATTTTCCGAACAGGTCGGATTTGGATAGGGTTATACCGGTTTTGAGAGGGGCGAGAAAGATTCGGAAAATAGGGTCGAACTCTCTTGAACTTTCCTATGTTTCTTCAGGGGGCTATGAAGCCTTTCTAGACTTGAGAAATATTCTGGCACCTGAGAACTTTGCTTCTGCGAAGCTTATTATAGAGGAGGCGGGTGGAATCATTTCAGATGATAAGGGTAACCCCATTGAGGGCGAAATCGACCTAGCTAGAAAACAAAACCTTGTAGCAGCAGGAAATAATATACTACACGAAAAGATAATGGAGCTAGTGGTATAGCTGTTATTTGCTCTTTTTTTAAGCTCAAAATATAGAAACGCGTTTTTTGTTTAACCTTTCTTATGAAAATAATGCCCTTAGGATTACTATTACTTTACGATGAAGCGTTGGGTTCTGGGATCTGAAGAACTATTTCCACAGTACAATTAGGTGGGGTCCTTATTGTTTTCTCCCAATTTTTACCAATTGAAATTATGAAAAATATTCCAACTATTTTGGCACCTGATTTTTCTGCGATGTTTACTAATGCTCTTTGTGTTTCTCCTGAGCGGATTATGTCATCTACTATTAGGACACGGTCCTTACTGGTTAGGGCTGCTTTCGGTAGGTAAAGTGTCATAAGTACACCCGAAAATGAAGGCACGTATGATTCTTCTATGAACTTTGAAACCCCCACCTCTCGGTTCCTTTTCGCTATTATTAGCTGGGCTTCCAATTGGTTCGCTATTTGTGTTGCTATGGGAATCCCGTCCACCGCGGCTGTTAAAACCTTTGAAATCTTATGCGCCGCAAACTTTTCGGAAACCATCTCTGCCAATACTCTCATAAGTAGTGTGTCACCTAATAGTTCGGTATTGTCGAAATACTCTCGCCCATCAAACTTAATCCTTCGTGAAACCTCTTCCTTAATATCAAACAACCTATCAAATATTTCAAACAGCTCATCCGCCCGGTTTTTGCTGGGGAGCACATGCCCTTTGACGTATCGGTTAAGAACCGTTATCGGCAAATTTGTGATTTTGGACAACTCTTCATACGTGTGATTTTTTTTAAGTATCTTTAAAAGCTCCACTGATTTTATTCTCTTTTTAATGTCTAAGGCATGTGTTTCCTGCGTCAATTTGCGTCTACTCCGATAAACGTATCTATGTCAAATTCACCCAAGGCTCTTTTTCGGATATTACATCATCAAGATATAATAAATATATCTCCATTATAGCGAAACGATTAAAATGATTCTCCAAATACATATAAATATTCTCCAAAAATCGGAAACAAAAAAATAATTTCAACCAAAGCATCTAATCTATATTATTTCCAAAAATCTGTTTTCAAATATTGAATACGCTTAATTAATCAAATGTTTTCTCCTTTATACACCCCAGAATATCCTTCAGAAGATGAAGGCAGCCTCAAGAAAATAAGCTGTAACACTCGAGCAGCCTTCTCCACCATGAAGCCATGAGGATTACTCACTATAAGCAGAGATTCACATCTGCCAACATAACCCGCGTCAAAAACAGCTGAAACCACACTCACCCCACACCTCAGAAGTGTTGATCTTGTTCGCCCAATAGCTAATATATTATTAGGAAGATCCACAATCTCATTATAAACAATCTTATAGGCTCCCGGATCCAGAAACAATTTATGTTCAAAATCCAAAAGCTCAGTTTCCGAAACACGCCTATTTTTATTCGAAAAATCTACATAGCCCTGCCCTTTAAAAGTGTGAATCTCTCTTAAGGAGAGATCAAAACCATTTGGCGTCAACTGTGTATCCAAGTCAAGATACTCTCGAACAAGCTTTCCTCCGAGAATCATCTCTCGAATCTCTCTTCCACTCAGAACAGGCCCCATTTAAACCTACCCAAAAACGTTGTCAGTTCCGAAACAATGGAAATAAAGGTTGGCGGGCCTGAAGGGAATCTCAATATACTTCTGTTGAGGTACATTTTTGAACCCCTGACATCCGGCTTTCTTCTAAACATTGCATTTATCCGAAGGCCGGCGCCCTATCCAACTAGACTACAGGCCCTTCCCTAAACTTTACCTCAAAAGAGTTATATCAATCTTTCTTACTGCGTTTCAAATTTTTCTAGTGTAGAAAATCTTTTTAGGCTATCCGTTTTGTACGTTTCACAACGTAATTTAATTAAACTTTAATTAAACTTTAAAAACCATCTATTCGGAGAATAGAAAATGAAGTACGTTGTTGACACCAGTGTACTTTTGGGTTCAACTCTCTCCAAAGAGTTAGAGGAAGGATGCCTAAAGAACGAAACAGACATTGAGATAATTATACCGCAGACGGTTCTAGCAGAAATAGAAAATCAGGCCAACCGCTCCAAAACAACCGGAATTCTAGGATTGGAGGAGCTAAAAAAAATTCGGAGTCTTCATAACCAAGGAAGAATAAATCTGACTATTACTGGTGAGAGACCCAGCCTCCAACAAATAACAAGGGCGGAAAGCGGAGCTCTCGATGAGCTCATACGTTCAGAAGCTAGGAAAAACGGTGCAATCCTAATGACCAGCGATTATGTCCAAGCAACCATATCCGAAGCTGAAGGAATAGATGTGATTTACATACAGCGCGAACGAAAAGAACCAGAATTAAAGATACAGGACTTCTTTGCACCAGACTCCCTCTCCGTGCACCTGAAGGACGGCGTACCCCCCCAGACAAAAAGAGGAAGACCCGGAAACTGGAAACTAGAAAACATAAGCGATGAACCTATGACTCTGCAACAATTACAGAAACTCACCAGTTCAATTATTGAAAGCGCCGAGGTGGATAAGGACTGCTTCATCGAAATAAACGAAGAAGGAGCAACAGTAGTTCAACTACACGAATACCGAATAGCCATAATCAGCCCACCCCTATCAGACCGAATGGAAATAACTGCAGTGAGACCCTTACTATCAGTGAAACTAGAGGACTACCATCTTTCGGACAGACTAAAAGAGCGATTAAAAGAAAAGGCTGAAGGCATACTAGTTGCAGGTAAACCTGGAGCGGGCAAAAGCACCTTCGCCGCAGCCCTAGCAGGGTTCTATCAAAAACAAGACAAAATAGTAAAAACATTAGAAAAACCCCGAGACCTTCCCGTGGGCCCCGAAATCACACAGTACACAGCACTCAGAGGAGATATGGAAAAAACCGCCGACATCCTCCTACTAGTAAGACCAGACTACGTAATATACGATGAACTACGTAAAACCAAGGACTTCAAAATCTACACCGACCTCAGATTCGCGGGAGTAGGCCTGGTCGGCGTAGTACACTCTTCAAGAGCCATAGACGCCATCGAGCGATTCATCGGAAGAGTGGAACTAGGACTAATAAGCAGAGTCGTTGACACCGTAATCTTCATAGAAGACGGCGAAGTAAACCAAGTACTCTCCCTAAAACTACTAGTAAAAGTCCCCACCGGAATGACCGAATCCGACCTATCACGTCCAGTAATCGAAGTACGCGACTTCGAAACCAACCAACTACAATACGAAATATACACCTTCGGTGAACAAACCATAGTAATACAAATCGGAGGAGAGACAAGAAAGGGCTCCAGAAAAAAACAGAAAAGATATGAAAACTTTGAACCAGCAGAAAAAGGAACAGCAGAAAAAGCAACCATACCCGTAGACGTCGAAACCAACAAAAAACACGTAATCCTCACAGTACCCCCTGAATACGGGAAAACCTACCTACAATTCTACACAGACGACGAACCAATATTCACCTCAAAAACCAACAGAGACGGACAAATACGCGTAAGAAAAACCACATTCTACGGAAAAAAACTAACAGAAAACATCAAGAACAGAAAAAAAATATACGCAAAAACATAAATAAAAATAACCAAAAACAAAATCTCCAAAAAGCGGACCGGTCGCCTAGACTCTAACTGCATAAGAGTCGGCTAGACAGGATTACACAAAACTGAAAGGGCGCAGGCCTCCTAAGCCTGATTCCGCGCGTTCGAAACTGTAAAAAATCAAAAACAGCGAAACTCGCGCCCGGTCCGCCATTTACTCTACTTCTTCCGTAAAATCTTCAAATCCTTATCTGACCCCACATAAACCAATTCTGCCATACCAATAAACAAACCGTTCTCCACTACCCCTGGTATAGCCTTTAATTCACTTTCCAAGCTGCCAGGATCAGATATTTTTGCAAAATAGGCGTCTAAAACGAAATTAGCGTTATCCGTGACCACCGGACCCGCTTTTCCAGTCCCCTCCCTAAGAACTACTCTTGCGCCTTTTTCTTCCAATTTAGTTTTCACAAGTTTCCAAGCCATCGGTATCACCTCTACCGGAACCGCTCCAGTTTCGCCGAGACGCTGAACAAGCTTGGAGGAATCAACAATAATAATCAAATGCTCAGTAGCGGATGCAACAATCTTTTCCTGGGTAAGAGCCGCTCCTCCACCCTTAATAAGGTTCAAATCTGGATCAACCTCATCCGCACCATCAACCACAATATCGAGGGAAGGATGATCCATCAAAGAGGTCAAAGGAACACTCTGTTCCGAGAGCAAAATAGCCGACTGATAAGAAGTGGGCACCGCAAGAACCTTCAACCCCCCTCTAACCTTCTCACCCAAAATCCCAATAAAACAAGAAACCGTAGACCCCGTGCCAACACCAATAACCATGTTATCCTCCACATGTTTTATAGCAGCCAGAGCCGCCCGCCTCTTGGACTCAGTGTTCGCCACAGCATCACCACCCAAGAATATACAAAGAATACAACAAATATTAATCAATCTATCGCCCAGAAATAATTTTCAGTCCATATAACTATCACAACTCTTCATCCAAAATGAAGCATTCTTAAAGAAAATTAATTAAAAAAACAAGAAACCCTGAAATTAAGATTATTCATTATAACAATTAAAAAGAAATTGGAGCCCCGGGCGGGACTTGAACCCGCGACCTTCTCATTACCAATGAGACGCTCTAGCCAGGCTGAGCTATCAGGGCAGTTAGGCACAAAAATCTTATAATCCCCCATAAATAAATTTTGCTTATCCCTCAACAAAAAATATAAGAAACAAAGGCTACCCAAATTTCAACTAAAACGCGGAGATCGTCGAGCTGGTCAAATTGGGGTCAGACAAGACCAAAGACGCTGGACTTAAGATCCAAAAATGCAGACCAGACGGCTAAGAAATCCAGTCCCGTAGGGGTTCGTGGGTTCGAAAGGACGCGCTAAACTAGTGTCCCGAAAATCCCACTCTCCGCACCATTTATAAACCTCTTTTCTACCAAGAAATTTAATATAGCTAGTTATAAATACTAAACTTCCTAATTTTAGTTAACCTTATCAGACAAAAAATAATTTAAAAGTTGATAATCTTCAAATTAGTGTGAATTGAAAAGTAAACGAGCCTCCTTTTTTAAATTGGGTTTAGTAAAGGGGAGTAAAAATGGTTGAAGAATCAAGTATTTCTGAAATTAGGAAGCGTGATGGTCGTATAGTTAAATTTGAACCGGTTAAGATTACTAATGCTATTCATAAGGCGATTGTTGCGGTTAAAGAGGCTGATGGGGAAACCGCGAAGAATCTATCGGATCAAGTGGTTGCGATTATTGAGGAGAATTTTAGGGGTAGGATTCCCTCGGTGGAAGATGTTCAGGATACTGTTGAGAAGGTGCTTATAAAGAATGGTTTTTCGGATGTTGCTAAGGCTTACATATTGTATCGTCAGAAGAGGACGGAGCTTAGAGAAGCTAAGAAGTTGTTGGGGGTTAGTGACGATTTAAAACTATCTTTAAACGCTGTACAGGTTTTGGAGAATAGATATCTTTTGAAGGACGACCAGGGTAAAGTTATTGAAACTTCTTCTGAAATGTTTCGCAGAGTGGCTCGTGTGTTAGCTGCTGTTGATAGATTATATGATAGTGGCGTTGAAACAGAAAGGACTGAGGATGAGTTTTATGGAATAATGTCTAGATTAGAGTTTCTACCGAATTCTCCGACTCTGATGAACGCGGGTACAGATATTGGTCAGCTTGCGGCGTGTTTTGTTCTGCCTGTGGGGGACTCTATAGATGAGATTTTCGATGCTTTGAAATTTATGGCATTGATTCACAAGTCTGGTGGAGGAACTGGGTTTTCGTTTTCTAGATTAAGGCCGAGTGGCGACATTGTTGGTTCTACTAAGGGGGTTGCAAGTGGCCCTGTTTCCTTTATGAGGATTTTTGACGTTGCTACAGATGTTATCAAGCAGGGTGGACGGAGAAGAGGCGCCAATATGGGAATACTACGCGTAGACCACCCCGACATAATGGAATTCATTTCCACTAAGGAGAGGGAAGGTTCATTCAGCAACTTCAACCTCTCAGTTGGGGCAACGGACGCCTTTATGGAGGCCGTTGAAAAAGATGGAACTTATGAGCTCGTCAATCCCAGAACGGGAGAGCATGTTAAGAAACTCAAAGCAAGGAACGTTTTTAATAGCATAATAGAATCCGCTTGGAAAACGGGAGATCCGGGTATGATTTTTCTGGATGAGATAAATCGCCACAATCCTACACCAAGCGTCGGGCAAATCGAGAGCACTAATCCCTGTTTAGCGGGAGATACGTTAGTGGCAACAGCAGATGGACGTGGGGCTGTACCCATTAAACAGCTTGCAGAAGAAGGGAAAGACGTACCAGTATTCACGGAAGACTATACTGGTAAACTCACTATAAGGTATATGAGGCGGCCCAGAAAAACTGGGATGGAAAAAGTCTATTTAATAAGGTTAGACTCGGGAGATACAATAAAAGCGACGGGAAACCACATATTCTATCTAAGAGATGGCACAGAAAAAAGAACGATGGATTTGAAACCGGGTGACCGTTTACATGTTTTCACAAAACTGCTTCAATATCAGAGAGGCAAATACACAATTAATCCCCATAAACGTTATTGGCGTATGTTCAACAAAGGGAAATCAGAAAAATCAGAACATACGCTTATCGCTATGTTCTTTCATAACAACGGGGAAGAAATTCCCGAGGGTATGGTGGTTCATCATATTGATTTTGACTCTGAGAATAATGCTCCCGAAAACTTGGAAATAATGGTGAAAGGGATGCATGATGAGATACATTGTGAGTCGATGAAAGGAGAAAATAATCCCCTCTACAAAATTAAAGCTAATGAGGAACGATGGGTAGAATATAAAGCATCTAATCCTTTTTATAATGTCCGGGGGAAAAATAATCCTCGGTATGGTGTCAAGATTAGCGAAGAAACACGAACTAAAATAAGTGAATCGATAAAAGAAAATTATGAAAAGAATCCTAATCTGAAGAAAAAGCATTCAGAAATCTCTAAAGAACTATGGCAAAACGAGGAACACCGTCAGAATGCAAATGCAGGATTCCATAATAGAGCATTAAAGAAACTCAAGGAACGCCAAGAAACAACGAATCTCCCCTGTTTCTTAATTGGCAATCATGTCTTCGTTGAAAAGATTTGTGAAGCGTGTCAAAAGAAGTTTAATATTAGCTATAGCCTGAGAGAAATCAGTTATTGTAGTAAGAAATGCGCTACGGAACACTTGAACACAAATCAGGAAATTTATCAAAAACGTACAAGGAGTGTTCAGCAAACTTGTGCCAAAAAATCCGAAGAAACGAAAGAGAACCAAATTGAATGCTTTCTTACTTTGAAAACAGAATTTGGACGCAGACCCCTAAAAAAGGAATGGATGGAAAGATGCAAGCAAGCGGATATCCCCTCCCGATTAGGCACAAAATACGGATTCACTACCTATACCGAATTAGAAGAAGCCGCTAGTCTCTACAACCACCGAGTAATAAGTGTTGAGTATATCGGTGAGGAACCAGTTTATAATGGTACAGTAGACGAGTTTCACACCTTTTTTGTTGGCGGTTTTAAATCCGAAGAGTCAGAAAAAGAGAAGATTACATTTATAAAAACTAAAAACTGCGGGGAAGTTCAATTACTACCATTTGAGGCGTGCAATCTTGGTTCAATTAATTTGTCTAAAATGATTGAAGAGGGTGACATAGACTGGGATAAGTTAAGGAATGTTGTTCGGTTGGCTGTGCATTTTTTGGATAATGTAATTGATGCCAGTAAGTACCCGCTTCCTCAGGTAGATAAAGCTACGAAGGCGAACAGAAAAATAGGGTTGGGGGTGATGGGTTTCGCAGATATGCTAATTCAGCTTGACATTCCATATGATTCAAACAAGGCTATTGATGTTGCCGAGAAGGTTATGTCCTTTATAAGTAAAGAGGCGGTGAAGAGATCTGAGGAATTAGCTTTGGAGAGAGGCTCCTTCCCAAACTTTGAAGACAGTGTATGGAAAGAAAGAGGATGTAAAGCGTTGCGAAATGCTACCTTAACATCAATAGCTCCTACTGGAACCATAAGCATAATTGCAGGAACATCAAGTGGTATAGAGCCTCTGTTCGCCATTTCATTCGTTAGAAACGTAATTGGAACTCAACTCTTTGAGACGAACCCCCTCTTTGAAAAGGTGGCTAAGGAGCGTGGATTCTATAGCTCAGAATTAATGACAGAGATTGCCAAAAAGGGTTCAATTCAGGGTATGAAAACTATACCTGAAGATGTTCGTAGAATATTCGTCACAGCTCTTGACATAGATCCCGAGTGGCATGTAAAAATGCAAGCAGCCTTCCAGAAATACGTTGACAATGCGGTGTCCAAAACTGTTAATCTGCCACAAGAAGCTACATTAGATGATGTGTACAAAATATACTGGCTTGCTTACAAGTTAAAATGTAAGGGTATAACAATATTTAGATACGGAAGTAAAAGAGAACAAGTTCTAGTTACACAGCCTCCCGAGGAACGCTACGTGAGAGCAGCGTCAGAGTATGCAGGTGGTTCCCCTTCAATCCGATGCCCAACGTGTTAATAGAACCAGTATTATTAATCATTTTGTCAGTATGAATATCCAAGCGGCTTCACTTTAATTATATGCTCTCTCTAAATGTATAAAATAAGAAGAATGAAATTGCTACTTTAGCTTTGCTTGTCGTGTAGATTTTTTACCTGATAACTGGCTTTCTTTTACCCCAAAATATTCAAGCACCCTTAACGCTGCTGATGCAATCTGCCTTTCAATGTAATAATCAATGTCTATATTACTAATGTCGGCTAGACTATAGGGAACCGCTCTATCTGAAATGCTGCCTTCCCCTTTTCCTATCACGTAACCTATTTTTGAACCCGCTTCTGGGCGGCCGCCCGCCGCCATAAGTTTCTTAGCCGCACTCACATGCGGTGCCTTAATCTTGTATTTCTCTGGGGGTTTAGTCAGGGTCTCCCAGATTACAAGTTCATCTAAAGAAACTTTACCCTCCCGCAGCCTCTGAATGGTTTCGTTAACAAATTTGGTTGCCTTTTCCAAATCTTTCTCTCTGAGAATTATGTTGAGCACGTTTTCCTGTACTTCCCTCGCAATCTCGGGCCAGTCTCCTCTCACAATCTCAAAACCCACCACATCCAGTGCGCCGTCCTCCAAAAGTCCAGCATACTTCTTTTTCGCCTCAGTAAAGAAGACCCTCTTGTATACCTTGTCCGGTTTTATTTCCAACCCCAGCTTTTGCGTGACCTCCCGGCTAAATTTATCAACACCTTCCACGTTAGTTACAAAAACGCTATCCGTATCAGCATAAATCACTTTAAGACCATGCTTCTTAGTCATCTCAATCGTTTCCTTAATGATCTCTCTCCCCCACGCGGATGTGGCTTCAGCCACCGGCTTAAGATACCATTTGGCACCCAGCCAACCACAATAACCATAAACTGCGTTGGTCATAATTTTAAACGCTTTCTGCCTCTCATTCATCATAATGTACGGTAATGTTTGCGGCTTCAGCTTCTCCATACCTTTCTGAATCTTCCTCCTCTCCGCTATTAACTCCTCAATTACTCTCTTGTAAAATCCGGGCGGCTCCTTCCAGAATTTATGTCCGACCTCTGGAGCGATATTCACCTCATCCTCGGAAACTTTCTCATTCGGCTGCACATAAGTATCAGGAGAAATGTTATACTTTATCATGAGATTCGGGTACATGGACGCAAAATCAAACACCGCAATATTATCATGAACCCCCGAAACCGGCTGCAAAACGTACCCCCCAGCATACGTCCCTCCACCAAACGCAGGCTTATTAGGAATAAGTTCCCCAATCGCATGCCCCTCAGTAAGAAGCATATTCTCCACCCTGAATCCAACCCCCGCCCGCATAACCTGATCCAGAGGCATACCCGAAACCTGAGCCATAGAAATCGCAGTGGGCAACAATTTCTCAGAAATCCCTATAGTGGACTTAGCATCCTGAGCCGCGTATAATAGAAGCTGCTTTCTTAGACCCTTATCATCCCAATATTTCGGAATCTGCGCATGATCTATCAAAACACGAGAATTCTTCGCCATCACCCTAAGATAATCCGCAATATTCTTCAGAGTCTTCACCTTGACCTCAACCACCATCTCTGCCATATCATAGAGGTCCAAGTGCGCCCTCCCAGCAACGGAAACATGCCCATAAACACTAAGGTGAGGCTCCGAACCATCTCTGCAAACAGTAAACTTCACACGAAGCTTCTTAGCTCTATCAATCAAAAACGGAAAATCGAAAAAATTCGAATCGTAACCTACAATTACATCCGGATTAAACTCTGTAACGTATCCCAAGAACTCCTTCAAAACATCCCTATCCTCACCGTTCTTAGCAACAAACTGTTTCTCCACACCACCATTAGTAGCCGCACTTATGATTATCACCGGATCCTTCTCAGGATTCAAAGCCCCAGAAGGACTATAAATCTCAATATCAAACGCCAGTACCCTAAGCCCCGGTAAATCCATAAGCTCCACAGGCTTCAAATCCCCAACAAGCCTATAGACCGAATACCCCCTATTTTTTAAACCCTCAACCTCTTGAACCTCAGCCGAGTACCATCCACAAGGACGAATCCTCTTATCCGCCAAGTAACGCACATAATGCCTAATATCCACCTCAAGAAAATCCTCAACACCATCAACTTTCTTAAAAACCTTAACATACTTCAAAACATAATCAAAATCCCGAAAAACAACCCTAACAACATCCCGATCCTTACCAAACAACTTCCTCTTAACAACATCAACCCCCAAAATAGGAGAGTCGGAAATCGACAAACCCTTCAAAGACTCAGCAAGCACCCCAACATTCACGTCCTCCTCTGGAACAATATAAAAATACGGCTGAAAAGTATCATCCACCACCAAAACTCTACCATCCCTACTATCAACACCCCAAATCAAAACCTTAGAAACACCATCCTCAACCGTTTGACCAACATCCAGTATCCAGAACTCCAACCTCATAAAAACCCCACCAAGAATCCTAAATTTTAAATATAACACTCCCCTAAAGAGCTTAACTATTACTCATGTAAACTTTAATAGTTATGATAAACAAAATAAGACCAAAAAACAGTTAACTAAACTAATTTAGGCTCCTACGAAAAAATTTATCTTACGAAAATGTAATCGTGTAACCACAAACTGGGGCCCAGATCGCTCAGCATGGCCAATGATGTGCAGTTAGCTCATCTATTCCAGAAAGAGCGCCGGACTCATAATCTTGTATAGAATGGGGTCAGAAAACCAGGAATAAGAGATCCGGAGATCGCCAGTTCAAATCTGGCTCTGGGCACCACCTTAATAACGCTCAAACTTTTGAGCCATTTTTCCTTTTCCAGAATTACCTCTGGTTAAAGCCTTATAAAAATAGTTCAAATTATTTTATTTTCGTTAATAAATATAGGAGAAAGTGGAGCCGCCGACGTGATTTGAACACGTGACCACCAAATTACAAGTCTGGCGCTTTTGGCTGCTTTAGTCTTGGGCAACTGCGAGCTGAGCTACGGCGGCTCGTTTTATTGTTGGAATGAAAAACGCGAAGCTAGAATTTAAGTTTTTTCAAGGATTGTATCCTAGTGTGTAGTAGCAAAATTAAGTAGACTTGGATGTTTCTTAATTGGTTAAACGGTGATTGAAATGAAACAATCCAAGCCTACGAGTAGTAATAATAGTGACCAGTCCTTTTTGCTTTTTCGGAAGCG
>Ga0315314_1001108_pt1 | contig 25380 bp, 26 predicted proteins | sample TDP9_MG_FD_203631 | JGI IMG/M metagenome (GOLD analysis project Ga0315314, IMG submission 203631) | Freshwater sediment microbial communities from Lake Towuti, South Sulawesi, Indonesia - TDP9 | ecosystem: Environmental > Aquatic > Freshwater > Lake > Sediment | place: Indonesia: South Sulawesi... | reverse complement strand
CAATTCCCTCTCCCCATAAGCAGGGGGCTCAGCCAGATAAGCTCCAAGCTGAACCATAACACAGTCCTTTCCCCGTTGTGCGCAGAAGGACCCGTTAGAGGACCCCATCATGGAGGACAAAAACAATCCGCCGCGAAGTTTATCATAAAGTTCTTTTCTGCTTAACATGGTCAACAACCATCCCATGAGCCTTAGAAGTTGAGATGAATTTAAAATATATTAAGGATTGTTCTTAATTGTTGAACGGTGAATGCGGACAATGACTCCGCGGGAGCGCATACTTGCTGTCTTTAGGGGAGAAAAAACCGACAAGGTTGTGTGGCAACCCAGGATCGACCATTGGTATGACGTGAACAAGGCGCTTGGAACCCTTCCTGAAAGGTATAAGGGGAAGGAGCTCCTGGAAATCTATGACGATTTAGGGGCTTCACCCCGTACTTACCGTTTCTTTAGGGATACCATAAGGTGCCTTCAAGACGGGGAGGTGGAGGTAAGGACAAGGGATGATGGAGAAACGATCTCCACCACTTTTGTAACTCCTAAGGGGAAACTGAGGGAAGTGCGCAAGAAGACAGTTCACGGGGCGTCCACTTATCACACAGAATACTTCATCAAGGGGGTTGAAGACCTGGAGGTTCTCGCCTATGTTCTAAGGGAGCAGAGGTTCGAGTTTGACCGCCAACTTTACTTGGAATTAGTGGAGAAGTTTGGGGAGCGGGCGGAGCCCATAGTTAATCTGCTCTGGACTCCCTTTCAAAGGCTTGTAATCGAGTACATGGGCCTTGAGAAGACTATCCTTGTCCTTTGGAAACACCGTGAGGAGGTGGAGGATTTTATCCGCGTCATGGAGGAGAACGACGATAAGAGGCTGAGGGTGGTGAAGAAATCTCCTATTCGGATAATTAATTTTGCGGACAATATTCATCACGACTTGTGCTCCCCTCCCCTTTTCCAGCGGTACATACTGCCCTACTACAGGAGAAGGACCCGCGAACTCCACGAGGCTGGAAAGTTCTGCACCTCTCACTGGGACGGCCACATAAAACTCCTATTACCCTTCATCAAGGAGACGGGCCTTGACGCCCTGGAATGTGTAACGCCTAAGCCCATGGGGGACATCACCCTAGAGGAGTTGCATGAGGCCCTTCAGGGAATGATCCTCGTGGATGGAATACCCGCCAACCACTTCCTACCCTGGGTCAGCGACCAAGAGCTTCGGGCCTTCACCCTCAAACTTCTGGACATGTTCACACCCCGCCTCATAGCAGGCATATCCGACCAACTTTCACCCAACGGAGACATAGAAAAAGTCCGCTTCGTAGGAGAAATAATAAACGAATACGTGCCTCCGTGAAATAAAATTAGGCTAAATCAAATTAAGTTTGGGTTAAAGGGCATTTCTATGTCTCATTTAGTTGGAATCGATTTGGCTGGGCGGCCTGAGAGGCCTAGTGGTTGGGCCCTTTTGATGGGGCGAACGGTTACTGTTAAGGAGCTTTACGCTGACGATGAGATTTTGTTTGAAACCCTTGGGGCTAAGCTAGCTTTGGTTGCCATAGACGCGCCCTTAACGTTGCCTGAACGCGGAGCCTTGAGGAAGGCAGATCGAGAGATGCAGCGGCGCGGTTATCCTGTTCTTCCGCCCCTTTTCCCTGCCATGAAGGAGTTGACCCTGCGGGCAATCCGCTTAACCGAGGGGTTCAGGGGGGAGCAGGTTAGGGTGATTGAGGTGCATCCCGCGTCTAGTAGGAAGGCGCTTCAGATGCCCTTAAAAAATTGGCGTCGAATACAGGAGATTTTTGTGGAAATGGGGTTGGGTGGCGATTGGGAAAACCGCGCCTTATCTCCGCATGAGTTGGACGCTTTAACCGCGGTGATAACTGCCCATTTGCACATAAAGGGTAAAACTGAAGGCTTTGGAGAGCATATAGAAGGGTTCATAATAGTTCCCTTACCCCTGCATTGGAGTAAATATGTGGCAACCTTTGCCTGTAACAATCGCCTTTAAAGTTCTCCCTCAAAATCATTTAAACTGTCAAAGGATTATTCTTCCCTCAGGTGTTGGAAAATGGTGCTCAGAGCAGGGGCAAGTGAAAGCAGGATAACGCCGCCTATAGGGGTTAGCATGGCAGGCTACGGTGCTAGAAAGGGCCCCGCTGTGAGGGTGCACGACGATCTTCATGTAGGCGCGCTGGTTTTAGATGACGGCGTTAAGAAGGTGGCAATTCTGGCCGCTGACATCATCGCCGTGGAAAAGGAGCTGGGTTCCTCTGTGAGGAAGTCAATCAGTGGGCGAAAGGGCATGGACGTTAACGATATTTTGGTGTGCGCCTCCCACACCCACTCGGGTCCAGTTACGGGCGGAGACAAAGTCGATAGAGGCTGGCTAAACTCTTTGCAGGAAAAGATGGTTGACACAGCCCTTCAGGCTTTCGAAAAAAGAGTGGAAGCCAAATTGGGTATGGGTCAAGGAAAGGTTGAAGGCATCGGTGCCAATCGACGCGATCCTAAAAGAGGCATTGCTGATAAGTCCGTCGGCGTCATCCGCGTTGATAATTTTCAAGGGAGACCCATAGCAGTTCTTATGAACTACACGTGTCACGCCACCGTCCTAGGTTATAGGAATCGCTTGATCTCGGCGGATTACCCCGGCTACGCAAAGGGAATGGTTAAAGAAGCCTTGGGAAATGAAACGGTTGTGATGTTCGCCAACGGTGCCTGCGGTGACATAAACCCAGGAGGTTACTCGGCTGATATCAGCGCTATTGGCGGTTTCATCCCCGGCAGAACCTTCAGGAGGGCGAAAAGGCTGGGGGCAATCTTGGGCAAGGAGGTTTTGCGGGTGGTTAAAGAAATAGAAACCCATTCGCTAGTTAATTTATCCGCAGTGACTGAGCGGGTTCACCTGCCCCTTCGGGAAATCCCTAAACCCTTAGAGGCGGAGGAGCAAGTTAAAGAGAAGGAGGGGTTGGTCAGACGGCTGGAGAGCCAAGGGGCTTCCGATAAGGAAATTACTGAGGCAAAAATTGCCGCCGTTTATGCAAAGATTGAGCTGGGCCACGCCAGGAAGGCGGCCCTCCTTCCCAAAAGGGAAATTGAGGCGGAGCTACAAGCACTCGCTCTCGATGACACATTGCTCATTGGTCTGCCAGGTGAAATCTTTGTGCAGATAGGACTAGACATAAAGAGGTGTTCCCGATTCAACCACACCTTTGTAATTGGATACGCCAACGACGACATAGGATACGTCCCCACTGAGGAAGCCTTAAGGGAAGGCGGCTATGAGGTGACGGCCAGCGAGTTCGGGTTGGAAGGCGTAGAGAAATTAGAAGAAGCCGCCTTGAATTTAGTTAAGAGAATGAATGCCAGCCGCGGTCTAGGCTGAAGAAAACGCCTTTGTGAAAAGACGAAAACCGCGCCACATCTAAACTAGAAGTGATGTTTTCAATAACTCTTATTTTAGGCGAGCAAGATATTTCTTTGAGGTTCAAGTATGGAAATCCGTAGGGTTCAGAGGACCGGCGATGGAACATTTCTCATTTCTTTACCCAAGGGTTGGGCTGAGAGGAATGGGCTTGACCGCGGCGCCCTAGTCGCCGTTTCTGAGAGGTTTAACGGTCACCTTGTTATCGCCCCAAAATACGGTGTGGAACAGGCTCCAAGGACGGCGGTGGTGAAACCCACCTCCCTTCTCCACCGGGAAATCATCGGGAGATACCTTCAGGGATACGACATTATCCGAGTTGAAGCCAAGGGAAGGATAAGCCCAGAGGAACGGGAAAGGATCAAGCAGCAGGCGTCAAGCCGCCTTATCGGTTTAGAGATCATCGAAGAAGACTATTCAAAAATCGTTATGCAGTGCCTTCTGGAGCCCGCCGCCTTCCCGCCTGAAAGGATTCTGCGCCGTGAATATTCTATTGCCTCTAGCATGCACCGGGACGCAGTAACCGCCCTAACTGAAGGCGATATTCTGTTAGCTGAAAATGTCATCGCCAGGGATGAGGAGGTTGACCGCCTGTACTTCCTCCTGGTTAGAATCCTTCGAACGGTGATTCAAAACCCAAACCTTAGCGATAAGTTAGGAATCCTGCCCATTGACTGCTTAGACCACCGCCAGGCGGCGAGCCTCGTGGAGTCCATTGGAGACCAGTCCACCCAAATCGCCGAAAACGTAATCAAGATGGCAGGCACAAAGATAACGGAGGAACTTTCCCAACTCCTTCTGAGGCTTCATAAAATTGCCTATGAGGCCCACGAGGACGCCATGGTGGGCCTGTTTTCCCGCGATATATCCCTGGCCGAGAATATTCGGGAGAAAAGGGAGACGGTAGCTAAGATCTTTCATGAGATTGAGAACATAACCCGCGCCCAACCTGTGGAGCTGGCCCCCTGCATCCTCACCGCGTCTTCCATTGGTCGAATCTACGATTACAGCATAGACATAGCCGACTTGGGAATGCCAAGACCCCTCTAAGCGTCAGCCTCTTTAAAGGCAAAATATTCTCTAAAATGCAAATGTGAATTATGTCTGGAGGGTGGGCATAAATGAAGGTTTACATAATGACAGACCAAGAAGGCGTGGCAGGGGTCCTCAATTTTGATGACTATGGTTCTCCCACGGGGCGCTACTATGAGGTTGCCCGGGAGTTGAGCACACGGGAGACCAATGCCGCCATTGAGGGTCTCCTTGAGGCCGGTGCAACGGAGATTTTAGTGGTGGACGGCCACGGACACGGGTCCATTAACCCCCTGCTGCTTCATCCCTCAGCCAAGCTTTTGGCTGGACGGCCGTTAGGGTACCCCTTCGGCTGTGACGAAAGCTTTGACGCAGCCATAATCATAGGCCAGCACGCTAAGTCCAACGCGGAGGGCGGCCACCTGTCCCACACGGGCAGCACCTCCATTGAAGACTTGTCCATTAATGGCGTCTCCGTGGGTGAGATGGGGTGTAACATGCTCTTTGCCGCCTATTTCGGCGTCCCCACGGTGATGATGAGCGGCGATAAGGCCGCCTGTCAAGAAGCCCGTGCCTTGGTTCCTAACATTGAGGTCGCCCCTGTCAAGTATGGCGTCAAATACGGTCCAACCTCCGGCCTCCCAGCCGAACAATATAGGCGTTTAACTGGCGCGGCCATCCACCTTCATCCCGAGGCCGCTCGAAGCCTCATTAAAGAGAAGGCAAAAAAGGGTTTGGAAAGACTTGGGGAAATAAAGCCCTTCTGGCTGGAACCCCCCTACGAATTGGTGAGCAAGCTACGACCCGCCAAAGAGGGCGAGCCAATGAAGGTGGCCATCTGCAGGTCCAACGACCTCCTAGAGTTGCTAAATATGCCAAGAAAACACGAATGAATGTGAAGAAGAGGCTGTTACAGTTTGGGCGAAGATGAACTCATCTTTACTCCTGAAGACTTCATTCAGTACGAGGCGCGCCGCCGAGGTGTGGATAGAGAATATTTCCAAATCCCCAGCCGGCTAATTTTACTTTACCAAAAGAGTGCCTTTAAATATACTAGGCAGGTGTTAAAGGGAAAAACCATAGATTGGCTCTACGGCAAGTCTCGTCCCTTCTGCATTGGCGTGGTAGATGGTAAGGAGATCGGTTCGTTCAGGGTATGGGTTGGGGCGCCAGCTGCCGCAGCTATGCTTGAGGAATTGATAGCCTGTGGTGCAAAAAGCGTTTTCGAGGTTGGAATGGCTGGTGGTTTGCAGTCATTATCAAAGCCTGGGGACATCATGGTAGTGACAGAAGCCATTCGGGACGAGGGTACATCAAACCATTACTTCCAGCCTGGAGTGAGGCTAGAGGCTTCTCCTAAGCTGAGAGACCTCCTGATTCAGCGGCTAAATATTAAAGGAATTAAGCATAAGGTTGGTCCTGTTTGGACGACTGACGGGGTTTTTCGAGAGACGAAGAGTAAACTCTTAAAGTTTCGCAGTCAAGGGGCCTTAGCTGTGAATATGGAAACATCAGCCCTCTTCGCAGTCGCTAAATATCATAATATAGAAGTTGCTTCAGCCCAGGTGATTTCAGATGTTTTGTCGGAAGAAGGATGGCAGCCCGCCTTTAGGCATAAAAAAGTTTCTGGTAGTCTGAGAACATTACTCAATACAGCGATTGAGGTTTTAGCCGAAGCTTAAAATTTCGGTCTTTTCGCTCATCCGTTATATGCACATTTTTAGAAAGGAGTTTTCAATAGCATCTGTTTTTCCAAGTCTTAAAATTAATATTATTTGAGGAGAACGTTCATCTACAACTAGGATTCTAGAATATCATGTAATGTGGGAGGAACTTGATGTTATTTGGCACCGCTGGAATAAGGGGCCCCATTGCTGAGAAGGTGACGCCTGAGTTAGGCCTTAAGCTCGGTTTATCCCTTGCCACCTTCCTCGGGAACAGGGGAACTGTGGCCACTGGATATGATACACGGACTTCGTCCCCCCTGTTGGAGTCTAGTTTGCTTTCAGGTCTTTTGGCGGGCGGCTGCGACGTTGCAGAGCTTGGGCTGGTTGCCATTCCCGTGTTAAGCTACTTCTGCGCGCATTCCGATGTGGATGCCGGCGTCATGGTAACCGCCAGCCACAACCCTCCTGAGGATAATGGGTTTAAGTGCCTAACCTCCGAGGGGATGGAGTACGTGCCCAGCGAAGAGGAGACCCTAGAAGCCCTAATTCTGAACGGTCGGTACCGAAGGGTTCCCTGGAACAAAATAGGCAAATCCGAGGAGGTTGAAGGTGTCACCCAGAGTTACATTGACGCCGCCCTCAGCCGCGTAGGCGAATTAGGGAAAAAGCCTTTTCGCGTTGTCGTTGACTGCGCTAATGGTGCCGCCTATGAGGTGGCGCCTAAACTGCTTCAAAAAATGGGGTGTGAAATTCTGATCCTTAACGGTCAACCTGACGGTCACTTCCCTGGTCGCCTTCCAGAACCCAAACCCGAAAACCTGGGGGAACTTATGGAAACTGTAGTTAGGGTTAAGGCGGACCTAGGCGTCGCCTACGACTCCGACGCGGACCGCGTCGCCATCATTGATGAACATGGCAAATTTTTAAACTATAGCAGGGTTATAGCCCTCTTTTCTAAGGAAGCTGTGAAAGCCCGGGGTGGTGGTACTGTTATCACCTCGTCTGATACCTCTTTCTGCGTTGATGAAGCCGTGGAAGGGGTTGGCGGGCGTGTGGAGAGGGCCAGGATAGGGCAGATTCACGTTCCCCTGAGGGCTAGGAGGGACATTGTCTTCAGTGGTGAACCTTGGAAGCTCATGGACCCTTCTTGGGGACCTTGGACTGACGGCATTTACTCCACGGCTAGGCTAATTAGAATGTTAAGTGAGAAGGAGGTGACCGTTTTCCAGCTTTTCTCTGATATTCCTGAGTATCCGTGGGCTAGGCTTAGCACACCATGCCCTGACGAGCTGAAACCCTCTGTTATGGCAAAAATTAAAGAGGCTCTTTCAAGGGAGCGGAGAATTAAGGAAATATGGACCTTTGACGGCCTTCGACTAAACTATGAGGACAGGTCGTGGCTCCTGATCCGCCCCTCCGGAACCCAGCCTCTAATCAAAATCTACTGTGAAGCAAGAACCAGGGGGCGACTAAAGGCGCTGATCAACCTTGGTATGCAAACGACAAAAGGTGCGGTGAAACAAGCGCGGTCTCAAGGTTTAACATAACATATATGCGCATCCAATACAAATCTTAAACAGCTTCAAATTTAGGAGAGGTTTAGGTTGGAAAAGAAGATTCTGCAACCTAAGGAGGTGCCGAAGCCCATAAGCTCCTATTCCCAAGGCGTCAAAGTGAAAGGAGGCCGTTTCCTATTCCTATCGGGGCCGGTTCCCGAAGACGCGGAGGGAAACCTAGTCGGTAAAGGCGACATCCGAGCCCAGACAAGGCAAGTTTTCGAAAACCTGAAGGCCCTACTGGAGGAGGGCGGGGGCTCCCTAGAAAACATAGTGAAACTCACCATATTCCTCAGGAATATAGAGGACTATAAGGCCTTCGCCGAAATCCGCTCCCAGTATCTAAGGAAGGACTTCCCTGCCTCCACACTAATAGCAGTTAAGGACCTAGTGAACAAGGATTGGCTAGTGGAAGTGGAAGCCATAGCCGTAATATAGCAGGTTAAAAACATGTTGATTAGGCTTCTTTTTCTCAAAGGTTTGTCGGTTACTTAGCTGGTGCACTTATGTGAGGAGTTAAGAAATTTCTGATCCCTTCTTTTCCCTTGGCCGTTAAGAAATAAACTTTTCTTTTCTCCACCCTCCTTGCTTCTATTAGACCTTCAAATTCTAGAAAATCTAAGAGGGGGTGGAGAACCGCGGAGCTGAGCACAACCCCATGCTCCCTAAAAATTGAGATAATTATATCCGAACTTGTGGAAGGGCTCCTACCAATTATTTCTAAGATTAGTTGGTCCAACTTTAATCTACATTTAAGGTTATATACTGTGTGATAAGAGTGTGTAGGTGTATAAAAAGACGGAGATGTGGGTGCTGTTAGATGTTAACTCGAGATGAACAGGTCCTTCGATTGTATGAGGGTTTGCGGGTAACTGATGTTTGCGATGCTATGGATGCTGTGGGTCTTCAAGATGTGGGAACTATGGACCGGGAAATTAAATCCCTTTGGAGGGATATTGAGGGATTTAAACATCGAATATATGGTTTTGCTCTCACAGTTCGGTTTGTGCCCACTAACAAAAGGGCTTCTACCTTTTCAAGCCTTGAGGACCATTTTAAATGGAAGCGAGATTGGTATCGTGAACTCGCAAGTGACCATTTGAGGGAGAACATAAAGCCCGGGGACATCATTGTCATAGACGCTACTGGAACAGGAGATGTCGGTTTCATTGGGTCCAATAACTCCCTTAGTTGGATAAAGGCGGGAGCCAGAGGAGTAGTCACAAACATGGGATGCAGAGACACAGACGAAATCATCAAGCAGAGGGTTCCAGTCTACTGCAGGTATATATCCAGAGGAATTCGTCCAGGAAGATTGGAGTTCGAATCCATCAACAATCCCATAAACTGCGGCGGAGTTCTGGTCCACCCTGGGGATGTAGTGGTTGCCGACGGTGATGGCGTCATCGTCGTTCCGCGGGAGAAAGCCCAACTTGTGGCTGAAATCGCCATTAAAATACAGGAAACCGACAAAATAGGGAGACGTAAGCTCTATGAAGCACTCGGAATGCCCTTAGACTTCACTGTAGAGGGTGGTAAGTCTGAGCAAACTTGAAGGCAAATCGCCTTCTTCATCAGCGGAAAAACCTGTTATCGAAGAAGGGGGGCAGTATCATATAGCCTGCAAGCCAAGGGACCTCGCCAAGTACCTCCTAATTCCTGGCCCCCCAGAGAGAGCGGCTAAAATTGCCCGCCTTTGGGACGAAGCCAAGGAAGTGGCTTATCACCGCGAATTCCGCTCCTTCACGGGCAAGTACAAGGGTGTGAACATTTCCGTTTTGTCCAGTGGCATAGGGCCCGCTTCAATGGCCATCGCCGTTAACGAAGCGGCCAACCTAGGCGTCGAAACCTTCCTGCGGGTGGGCAGCACCGGCGCCATTCAAAAGGCCATAGAGTGCGGCGACCTAGTGATCTCCACGGCTGCCGTCCGCCTAGACGGAACGAGTAACCATTACGTTATACCCGAGTACCCAGCCGTGGCTAACCATGAGGTTTTACAGGCCCTCATCGAAGCCGCTGAAGGTCTGGGCGTTAGGTATCATGTGGGAATAACCGCCACCACCGCCGACTTCTACGCCGGTCAAGCAAGACCTGCCTTCCGGGACTATTGGCAACCCAGCCTAAAAAACCTAATTCCAAGCCTACAAAGGGCCCATGTGCTCAACTTCGAGATGGAGTGCGCCACCCTCTTCATCCTATGCTCCCTCTTCCAACTAAGGGCAGGCGCCGTGTGCGCCGTCTACGCCAACCGCGGCACTAACATTTTCAAACCCGGCGCCGGAGAAGAGGACTGCATACGAGTAGCCAACGAAGCCATAAAAATCCTAAACGACTGGGACACCCAAAAACAAAGGAAAGAGAGAAGGTGACTATACCCAAGCCTTCTAAACAAACCTAAGAGAAAGCACCCTCGGTGTAAAAGGTAAATCTCGCTAGAGAAACTGTTCTATAAATTCGGATTGGTACCTTCCTGAATGCCGGTATATGGATCTGCTTCCATCTGGTCCGTGATATGGGTTCATGTATTCCCAGACAATCTGGCCTTCCAACGTGACCTCGAAGATTCTGCCTTTTCCGCCCTCACAGATCAACGTGTTTCCGTTGGGTAGCCTTTGCTGTCCAGAAATGGCGGAGGAGAAGAAGGACTCCGGCGGATAAGCGGTGTAGTTCCACACAATCTCTTCAGTCTCAGGGTTTAATTCAAGTATCCTAGAGTATTTTCTGTTAGTTCCATTGTCGAAGATCAGGATGTTGCCGTTGGGGAGCATAGTGGGCATGTGCTGTTTGTCGAGGACACCCGTACCCCAGGCCCAAACGATTTCTTTGTCTTTCTTTTCGATGATTCCTATGGTGTCGATGGTTCTGTAGCTGAACAGCACGTTTCCTGCCCGGAAGCGGGCGTTCTTTCGGCCAAGGGGGGTATCGGGTAACTCCTCCACGGTGTTGGCATGAGCCCAGTCCATCCAGGGAAGAGGAAATTTAACTCCTACAAGCTTTTTCAATTCGTCGATGTGTTGGTCGCCGTGCCATTCCCAGACAACCTCCCTTTCTGGCGTCACTTCAATGATGTAGGGACTATAGGCAGAGCGGTAGTCTGGAAACAGATAATAGATTCTTGGATTAAACACCTCCTCCCGACATAAAATCATGCTGTTTCCATTCTTCAACCGAGTGTGGTCGTGGTCGACAGGACAGTGGTAGTACCAAACTTCGTTCCCATCCCAATCTAACTCATACACTCCACGGCGCTCCTCCATCGTACGATCCGCCGTTGAATAGAACAGATGCCCATCCTCGAGGAGTTCACCAAAATGGATGGAACTGTTTGCCGGTTGCCAAGTGTGTACCACGGTTCCATTCATGTCGATGAGGTAGAAATGATCACCACGATTGCGGCAGAATAACGTGTAACCATTGTAGCATTTTTCAGGCTTGTGGGTGGTGACACCACCTTCTCCCTTCAAATCGGGACTCCTCGTCACCTTGCCGGGGTTATAACTTTCCAAAAACCCAGGGAAAAACCTCACAATCGGGCTCTCACGTTCCAACATTCCCACCACACTACTATACCCCTTCTGAACATTTTAATACCTTTTATATAGTTGGCTTTCAATACGCCAAGAACCCAAGCGAAGAGAGTAAAACTATACTAAAAGAAAGGGCAAAATCGAGATCCAGTGGGCCTTCAACTCTTTGGGGTGTGGTGAAGCCCATCTTTATAAATGGCAATGCCTTTAACTAGCTTGAGCGCCGGGGTGGCAGAGCGGTAATGCGCTGGCCTCGAGATCCTTCAGACTATAGGGCGCCAGATGAGAAAGCCAGTGGGCCTTTGGCCCTCAAGGGTTCAAATCCCTTCCCCGGCGCCTTTGAACTAATCATGGGAATGGTTATGGAGGAGATACGGGCAAAAATTAAACTTAGCAGTCTAAATCTACTTCCTATATAATTTTGTGGTTAGAGTGGGGAGAAAAAGAGGGGGTACAAAATGGGGGCTGAAGGTTGTTTTGACGGTTTACTAGCCGCTGGTTTTGATGTTGAAGGGCAGTATGGCATAGGCATGAGTTCCATGTGTTTTGTCGATTATGTCGTAGCCTATTAGGGTGTATATGCTGAGGCCTTCGCCGTCCGTTTTCAGGATGGTTTTTAGGGCCTTAACTGTTATATTGTCGCCAAGGCTCATATAAGTGCCGTTAAAGAGCCTTCCTGCTCTGATGGCTTTTTCGTCCACTATCCAGCCGGGTGGCATGAGAACCCTAACTTGGTCTTCGCCCACTTTGACTATCAGCATGTTCTTGACCAGGGCAACGGCTTTTCCATTGACCTCCGCGGGTGTTGAGTGGGCAATCAACCATTTAAGGAGCTTGGCTCTAGGCCCTAGCGCATTAGATTTTTGTTGATCTACTTGCGGTTCATTTGTCTGTGTTAGACTCAATGAGCCCATTGGGGCAGCCATTGTCGCATTCAGGGCAAGGGGAACTGCTATGGCTGTCAATATTAAGGCGATGCTTAGAGCCTTCATATGAGTCTTCATTTTCACAGTCCTCCTTTCTTTTGATCTACCATATTCTCGTCTCTATTAAAAAGGGCGACGCACTCCCAATAAACACCTCTAATGTGCACCAATAATGAAAGCCGTGGCAAATTACGAGATGTTATGTTTCGGTGATATCATAATTCTAGAGATGTACAGGACGAAGCCTAGGAGAAAGGAGACGCTACAAAATCCATATGTGTCAGGGGAACTAAAAACGCCAAAGAATGGGTTGGATTCTAAGGGGAAAAAGGGTCTCATCTCCTCATAGAGGAAGGAGTCTAGGAAAACGTGGGAGTAGACGCCGAACAGGGAAGTGAGGAGGAGTCTTCTGAAGGAGGAGGACTTATGAGGAAGCCTGAAGGCCGCCATGATTCTGTTGGACACGCCCCTTAAAGGGTATAGGACTACGGCTACTAAGACGCCCAAAATCGAGGCGCCCAGGTAGGAGTGAAAAAATCCGTGGAAGGGCAGGGAGGGCTGGAACGTGAGGGCGTAGAAGGGTTCCACATCCGGGATTACGCTCGATACTAAAAGTGAGGGCATGTCAAAGACTGAAAATAGTAATAGGCCGATGAGGAGGACTGGACCCCAGTGGAAGGGTGTAAAGGGCATAAAATCACTCCTAACTAATAAACTCCATGCACCGCCTTACCGTCACCTTATGCTCTTCCTTTAGGAAGTATTTCACCCTCATCCCCTCTGTTAAGCTTTTGACAAGCCCTGTCTTCTTCAAATGGTTTATCTGCCATGTCAGGGTTTGAGAAGAGATTTTAAGCTGTGTAGCCAAATCCTTGTGGGATACCGCCTTTTTCTCCATAAGAACATCGAGGATTTTCCCCGCGGTTTCATGTCTGAGGATGGAAATCACCTTCATCTCAGCCTCGGTAAACCTCTTGTTTTCAAAGTATCTCTTATATCGCCCGTCGCGGCGGACCGAAAGTAGGCCAGCCCTTGTGAGAATGTCAAGATGATACTGCGCAACACCAACAGGTAGGCTTAGATGGTTACATAGGTCCCTGAAGTGGGTTCCTGGATTGATTTTGACAAAATTATAGATGGACATCCGCGTCGACTGGTTAAGGAGACTCGACTTTCCATTAAAGTTTACCCCTACAATTAAGGACACGGGGAATAGGAATGCCTTAGCATTGTGGACATTTAAGTCTCGGTGCGAAGGTACCGCGTTATTGTGGGAGTAAACTACGGCGAAGAAGGAAACGACTATTATTAGGGCTGCGAGGGAAATGGACAGGGCTTCAATGCGTTTCAATTTCGACGCCACTACAGGTTTCGCTTTCAAGGATTTAACATTATTTGTAAATGACCGTACTAACGTAAAGAAGCGTACCATAAAGCCTATTTTTCCGATGCTCATAAGGTATATGAATGATATGGGGGCCTAGCCAGTGGAAAAACAGGAAAAGAAGAAAAAGAAGAAACAGAAACAGCTCGCCGTCCTTAAGGAGGAGGAAAGGGAAAGCCAAGCCCTTCTTAATCTGGTTAGCGTTTTGGAGGACCTAGAGACGAAGGGGAAATACATTGACATACAGGTTTGTCCCAAGTGTAAAAGTCCTAGGGTTCGAAGGGTCGCCGCCACGGCTGGTGATGTGTCAGGTCACATGGCCCTAACCCCCGTGAAGTATGAGTGCCCTGAATGCGGGTGGAGGGAACGCCTAGTCTTAAAGGCAACCAACAGACCCATGAACGTAAAGGACGTTGCCATAATGGCTGAAGGCCTAAATTCGAAAGAGAAAGAGTAGTCCTCCAGTTACTTGCCCCCTACGAGGATAAATTGATGGTCAGGGCTGAGCTTAGTTAAGAATATTAGGTGGATACCGAAATTATTAAGTGAAGATTCAAAGTCCCCCTAGACCTAAGAGGTTTCAGTTATGCCTCAACTAGCGATTAAGAGTGGCGAACCCATAAGGAAGAGACCGTTTCCCCGATGGCCTGTTTTCGATGAGAGGGAACTTGAGGCCCTCAAGGAAGTCCTATACAGTGGTGTGTGGGGCATAAGTGGAAAAAAGAAGAAGGCGTTTGAAGAGAAATTCACGGCTTATCAAAGCGCAAAATACGGTGTGGCGGTGACCAGTGGAACCGCGGCGCTGGAAATTGCCCTCAGAGCTGCAGGCATCAAGGCTGGCGATGAGGTAATCATGCCCGCCTACACCTTCATGGCAACGCCTACGGCCGCCCTTTACGTGAACGCCCTCCCCGTCTTCGCCGACATAGACCCTGCCACGTACACCCTTGACCCCAAAAGCGTTGAGAAGCGCATAACGGATAAGACAAGGGCGATTCTTCCCGTGCACATTGGCGGATGCCCAGCCGACATGGATGGCATCATGAAAATAGCGAAGGAAAACAACCTAAGCGTCATTGAAGACGCATGCCAAGCCTGGGGAGCCGAGTGGCGCGGTAGGAGGGTCGGAGCCATAGGCGACCTCGGAGGCTTCAGCTTCCAGTCAAGCAAAAACATCAGCTCCGGCGAGGGAGGAATCCTCCTAACCAACGACAGAAGGCTCTACGAATTGAGCTGGTCCTACCACAACTGTGGAAGAACCATGGAAGGGTCTTGGTACCAACACGACCTTTTGGGGGGCAACTACAGGATGACGGAGTTCCAAGCTACCATCCTTCTAGTGCAACTTACAAGACTGGATGAACAGACAAAAATCAGAAATGAAAACGCCCTCTACCTATCCAACCGGCTCTCAAGAATAAAGGGCACCAAACCCCTCCAGCGTGGCCCAGAGATAACAAGGCACGCCTACCACCTATACACTTTCAGCTATAGCCCAGAGGAATTTGAGGGCCTACCAAGGGGCAAGTTCCTTGAAGCCCTCAAAGCCGAGGGGATACCCTGCGGCTCAGGATACGTGCCCCTACATAAGGAACGATTCATGCTTAACCTAACGAAGGACCCCCTTTTCTCCCAACTCTATGGAAAGAAGATCGACTATGGCAAGGTGAGGCTACCGGTCACTGAGAGGGCCTGCTACGAAGAGGGTGTATGGCTGTTCCAGAGCATGCTCCTCGGGGTAAGGGAAGACATGGAAGACATCGTTAATGCCATCGCAAAGATAAAGGAAAACGTGAAGGAGATTCTGTAAACAAACACCACGCTTAATTCTCTAAGAACGTTTCGTTAAACGTTTCATTTGGTTTGATCTTTAGGTTAAACCGCATCTTATTTGAAGCAGATGTTTGTACTATGTAGACCGCGCAGAGGCAAAATTATGCTTGCAGTTGCTAGGGCTCTCATGTTGAGACCTAAGCTGCTGTTATTGGATGAACCCACAGCGGGTCTAGCCCCGAAGGCGGCAAACGCGTTGGCAAGGAAGATTGAGGAAATAAGGAACAAAGGAACGACAATCATGCTTGTGGAGCAAAACGCGAAGATCGCCCTAGGCATCTCAAACGGGGCTTACATACTTGTCGGCGGAAGAATCGTAGCCCATGACTCATCATCAAATTTGTTGGCAAAGAAGGACCTCGAACAGATATACTTCAAGTGAGCAAATAAAAAAAGAAAATAAGGGGCACCTGCCCGCCCAGAGAAGAAGTTTGAACTAGGGCTGTTGCTGCCCCGCAGAACTAGAAGCGTTTAAAATCCGTTCTTTTCTTGAAGTCTTTGAGAGAGTAGTGAATATCGTTGCCAAGAGGATTAGCAGACCACCCGTCCATTGAGCGATGCTTAGAAGTTCGTTGAATATGATGGAGGCTGTAGCAATAGATGTGACGGGTTCTGCTATGCTAAGAATGGAGGCTCGCGACGGTCCGATCAGCTTCAGCCCTTGAAAGAATGTTGTTATAGCAAGGGAAGTGCTGATTAAGGAAACCATCACCACCCATATCCATGCCTCAAAACTCCATCTCAAGTGAAGTTCTCCCACCAGTAAACCGGATATCCCGAAGCTTAAACTTGCAGCCCCCACGACGTATAAGGATCCCACTTCGCCACTAACCCCCTTCAATGCTCGTGTGCTCACTAAGATATAGACAGTGTAGGTGATAGCTGCACCAAGTGCTGTCAAAAACCCGACGACCGATACGTTAAATACAGGGTTCGCTAAAAGAGTTAACCCAACTAATGCAAGCAAAAGGGATAGGGCAACAGGTACAGAGGTTCTCTCCCAACCTAGAGCCAAGGAACCCGCCGAGACGAAGGCTGGATATGTGTACAGAACCGGAGCGACAACTGAAACTGGAATGTAGAGGAGCGCTGTGAAATAAAGGGTTGACTGGAGGAAATATCCGATTCCTCCTAGAGCCAATATAACCAATAGCTGTTTTCTCGATGGAATGGAGATCCTCCCGGTCAATCTAAGAAGAATGCCCATTAGAAGAAACGCTAAGATGAATCTGATGAAAAGAAGCTCCTGTACACCAACACCTGTTCCATAAGCAAAACGTGCGAATATTGGCATGAACCCGAAGGAAACCGCTGAGACTAAGACGAGTATACTTCCACGCCATTGATGGTTCATGTAGACCAGCCGATGAATTTCCCTTTGAGCTCTTAAAAACCTTTATTTCTCCTTTGGAAGATGGGGGGCTCACCTGTCACAGCCCTATCTCGTTTATATGACTCTGCGCAGTGTTGGCAGCAAAAAAGGGTCTCCTCTCCGTCTATTACCTCCCTGTATCCGCCCTCGTAGAGTTTGCATCCGCAGTGGGCGCAAGCCTCCAGGCTAGGCTCGATGGCGGTGGAAACGAGGGCGGCGAAACGTTTAAATAGGCGTCTACAGAGCTCCCTGCCCTCCTCCGTGAGCTCGTATACCTTCTTCTCTTTTTCTCCAACATATTCAATTGCGTGCTTTACGAGGCCCTCCTGCTCGAGCTGCTGTAGAAAGGGGTAGACTAGACTGGGGCTGACCTCCTTTCCCATTCCTTTCTTAAACCTGCTGAGTATGCTGTAGCCGTGGCAGGGGCCCTCATAGAGAAGCATGAGTATGTAGAAGCGGGAGAAGTCTGAAACGAACTCGTCGACGTTTACGTCCATCAATATCACTTCTAATGATATATCTTTAAAAGAAATATTTAAATCTTCCTTTTCACATATCCATAAAATGAGGAAGGAGGAAAATAAAGATTGAGCCTATGGAAGCTTCGCCTGTCCATGCTCGGAACCCTAGCAATAACAATTAGAGTATCAACTCCAATACTTTGGAACTTTAAGGTTGGTGGCTCTACGAGCTTTAGGAATTCGGGGATGACTTGATTGCCGAGGGATCCTGTTTGCGGAATGACCGTGGAGGAAGGGGAGGCGATTAAGAGGAAGTTAGGGGATAGAACCTACTATTTCTGCAGCGAAACCTGTGCAAGAACCTACGAGGCCCCAGAAGAAGAGCTTCGCAAAATGAAGCGCAGGGTCACCTTGGCACTTCTTGGCGTGGTGAGCGTTGCCGCCTTGCGGGTCATAGCCATATTTGGCTTGGCGATGGCAATAATGACCTTCAAAATAGTCGGCATCTCAGCCTGGGACTTGGCCTTCTTCATTTTGTCAATACCTATCGTGTGGATAGCCGGTTGGGGCATTCACAGCGGAGCTTACAAGGCCCTTACGCAACGGGCCATTAACATGGATGTGCTCATTTCCACTGGCGTCCTTGCTGGTTGGAGCTACGGCGCCGCTAGCACATTCTTTCCAGCGATCGGGTCTGAGGGATACGGATACCTGGAGATAGCCATCGGAATTCTGGCTTTTGTTTTGCTGGGCAAGTTTATAGAGGAAACCATCAGGAGGAAGTCGGCCGCGGCCATTCGGAAACTCCTTGAGCTTCAGCCAACCATTGCCAGGGTTTTAAGGGACGGGGAGGAAGTGGAGGTCCCCATTGACGAAGTACAGATAGACGATGTTTTGGTCGTAAAGCCTGGAGAAAAAATTCCGACCGACGGCATAGTCATCGGAGGCTACTCCTCCGTGGATGAGAAGATCATTACCGGCGAAAGCATTCCAGTAGAGAAAAATGTTGGCAGTGAGGTTATAGGCGCAACGATAAACAAAACTGGTCTGCTGAGGATAAGGGCGACAAAGGTAGGCGGCGACACCGCACTGGCGCAGATCGTGCGCCTAGTCGAGGAGGCCCAGGCCTCCAGTGCACCAGTTCAGAAATTTGCAGACCGAGTAGTTGCCCGCTTCGTCCCAGCGGTCTTCATCGTTGCCGCCATCTCGTTTACCTACTGGCTGTTCACTACGAACTTTGCATCCGCCTTCCTCGTGTTGCTCGCCGTTCTACTGATCGCCTGCCCCTGCGCCCTGGGCATAGCCACACCAGCTGCCATCTTGGCCGGAGTTGGCAAAGGGGCTGAGTACGGCGTCCTGCTCAGGGGTGGAGAATATGTTGAAAACGCCAGAAAACTGCGAACCGTTGTGTTTGATAAAACCGGTACCCTTACGAAGGGTGAACCGTCAGTAACCGACACTTTGGCATATGGGGGTTACGGTGAAGATAAGGTTTTGGAGTTTGCGGCCATAGCTGAGAAAGGCTCGGAGCATCCATTAGCAGAGGCTATTGTGAAGGCGGCGGTAGGGGCTGGCTTTAACATCCCGGATGCGGAATCCTTTGAGGCGATACCTGGCCACGGTGTGAGAGCCACCTACCAGAGTAAGGAAATACTCCTTGGGAATCGAAAGCTTATGAAGGACAACCATGTCCGCATGGAACAAGTAGAAAAAGTCCTCATGGAATTTGAGGAACAGGGGAAGACCGCCATGATCTTAGCTGTGAACGGGGAGGTTGCTGGGTTAGTAGCGGTCATGGATACGCCCAAGGATCATGCCACTAAAGCGATAAGGAAGTTGAAGGACATGGGGTTGGAGGTGGCCATGCTTACGGGCGACAATGAGCGGACGGCGAAGGCCATCGCCGAGCAACTGGGCATCGACACGGTCATTGCCAATGTGATGCCTTGGGGAAAGGTGGATGTCATCAAAAGGTTACAAAGCGAAGGGAAGGTGGTTGCCATGGTGGGCGACGGCATCAACGATGCCCCAGCCCTCGCCCAAGCCGACGTTGGCATAGCCATCGGCAGCGGAACAGACATCGCAAAGGAGACGGGCGGCATCATTCTGATTAAAGATGACTTGAGGGATGTGGCGCTTGGAATTGAGCTCAGCCGGGCCACCATGAAGAAAATTAAGCAGAACCTATTTTGGGCGTTTATATACAACACGGTTTCCATTCCAGTTGCCGCAGTCGGCCTGTTAAGCCCCCTCATCGCGGCTGGAGCCATGGCATCCAGCTCCCTTTTCGTAGTAAGCAACTCGGCGACGCTGAAGATGTTAAAACTCCAAGTATGAAGGTGCATTTTTATTTTAGTAAATTGCCATGTTTATGGGATGGGATGATATGACATGGACACGTGGTTGTACAGTTTTGTAAGCGTCTTCATAGTGAGTTTGCTTTCTTTAGTTGGTCTTCTAACCTTTTCATTGAGGAGGGAAACCATGAGAAACGTACTCCTATACCTCGTCAGCTTCTCCGCGGGGGGCCTCTTCGGCGACGCCTTCATCCACCTGATCCCAGAGGCTGTGGAAGAGGGTGGGTTCGGACTAAACACATCCATCTATATTCTATATGGTATCATATTGTCCTTCATTGTGGAAAAGTTTCTTCAGTGGAGGCACTGCCACATACCCACCTCTGACGAGCACCCCCACCCGTTCGCTTATATGAATCTCTTCGGTGATGCGGTTCACAACTTCATAGATGGTCTCATAATCGCCGGAAGTTATATTGTAGGCCCATCCCTGGGGGTAGCCACCACCTTGGCCGTGGTTTTCCACGAGATTCCCCAAGAGATCGGGGACTTCGGAGTACTAATCTACGGAGGTTTTAAGAAATCTAGGGCATTGCTTTTCAACTTTCTATCGGCTTTAACGGCCATACTTGGGGCTTTCACATCCCTTAGCTTAAGCCTTTACATGAAGGACTTCATCTTATTCTTGGTGCCCTTTGCCGCGGGGCAATTTATCTACATCGCCGGTTCCGACCTCATCCCGGAACTCCAAAAGGAATATGAGCCTTACAAATCCATGCTACAGCTGGCGGTGTTCATCCTCGGAACACTGATGCTGCTCTTCCTCGCCCTATTTGAATAATCATGCCGGGATAATAACGCCTAAACACCAGACAAGGACTAGCCCAAATATGAATAGGACGAATTGGATTAGGGATTTTCTGAAGTCCTTTTCTTGCTGAATTTCAGGAATCAGCTCAGAAGCCGCGAGGTATATGAAACCTCCCGCAGCGAAGGCAACGAGGAAACCTATAAAGCTCTCCGTGTGAACGGAAAAGAAGGCGGAGTAGAGGGCTCCAACAACGGAGGTGAGGGCGGATAAGAAGTTGAACAATAGGGCCCTCCTTTTTGTGAAGCCTCCAAACACTAGGACGCCGAAGTCCCCGATCTCTTGGGGAAGTTCGTGAAACATGACGGCGATGGTGGAGGTGATTCCCACTGATATGCCTAGAAAAAAACTGACGGCTATAATCATCCCGTCGATGAGGTTGTGGATTCCGTCTCCGAGAACGTTTAGGTAAACAAACTTCTTGACGATCGTCTTTTTCCCAATCTCCGATTCGTGGGCGTGTCCGTGGTACCAGTAAATGAAACGTTCGAGGAAGAAGAAGCCCAAAAACCCTAGGGCGATGTAAAGGAACGTTACAGATTCTTCAGTTAGCTCCACGGCTTCCGGGAGTAAATCAAAGTAGGCCGACCCCAGGATGGAACCAGCAGAGAAGCCGATGAGAATAAACAGGATTTTGTCCAGTATCTTCTCGTCCATGGATATGGCGAAGATCCCGATAAGGGAGAGAAGGCTGACCGCGATGACCGCCAAGAGCGAGTAGATTAAACTGTTCAACTTTCTTCGTCACCATTATTTGGCGCCCTTTTAAAGACAGAATTTTCCAACTTATTTATAGTTTCCTTAACTAAATCTTAAAAGGGAGCAGTTAATTTTTTAAAATCATGGTTTAGAATACTAGAGGCAGAGGTGGAAAACATGGTTAAGGTAAACAACTACGAGGTCATGGAAGACCTCTACTACTCTGAGGACTACATGTGGGTTCGCGTGGAAGACGGGAAGGCCAAAGTTGGCATAACCGACTACGCCCAAAAACAACTGAAGGAAATTGTCTTCGTGGAGCTCCCAAGCGAAGGAGACGCCGTTAAGGTGGGCGACCCCTTCGGAACCGTGGAATCGGTGAAGGCCGTCTCAGACCTAGTCGCCCCATTAAGCGGCACCATAGAACAAGTTAACGGAGAAGTGGGAAACAGACCGGAACTCCTCAACGAGGACCCCTATGGCGAAGGGTGGCTCATAATCGTAAACCCAACAAACCTAGAAAAGGAACTAAAAAAACTCATGGACTTCGAAAAGGTCGTGGAGTGGCACAGAAAAATAATTCTTGAAGGCTAAGGAAGGCTGAAGATGCCAAGGAAAATCGTCATCGTCGGGGCCAACGCCGCTGGTGTTGACGCGGCCTCAGCCGCAAGAAAAACAGACCGAACCGCGGAAATCATTCTGCTTACCAAGGAGAACAGGGGCGCCTACTCCAGATGCGGGCTCCCCTTCGTGTTGGGAGGCCACATACCCCACTTCGAGGACCTAGTGGTCTATCCCTCCTCCTTTTACAGAATGATGAAGCTCGACCTAAGACTTGAAACCACGGCAAAGGACATAGACCCAAAAGCCAAAACCGTGGAAATAGAGGACAAAACAGGAAAACAGGAAACATTGGAATACGACAGTCTCATCCTCGCCACAGGCTCCAAGACCTTTGTGCCCCCGGTCAAGGGCATAGACAAGGAGGGAGTGTACGCCCTTTATACCATTGAAGAAGGAAAAATGATCGAACAGGCCATTAAGAAGGCCAAATCTGCCGTTGTCATAGGCTCAGGTTTTCTCGGTCTAGAAGCCGCTGTGGCCCTCACAGAACAGGGAGTAAAAACCACCGTGGTGGAAATGCTCTCCTACATCCTTCCCAGAATGTTAGACCAAGACATGGCCCAAGAGGTCCAGGGAAGGCTCGAAGAAAAGGGCCTAAGGATCATCGTGGGCCACGCTGCCGAAGAGGTCCTTGGAAATGGAAGGGTGAGAGGCGTATCTGTAGCTGGAGAGGAAATTCCGGCCGATTTAGTCATAAACGCGGCAGGGGTCAGGCCCACCACCGAGTTAGCCCAACAGGCTGGTATAGTCATTGGTGAAACGCGAGGCATAAAGACCAACATAAGGATGCAGACCAGCGTTAAGGATGTCTACGCAGCGGGGGACTGCGCCGAGACCATCCATATGGTTACCCAGGGGCCCGCCCTACCCGCGCTTGGGACTACGGCTGTGAGGCAGGGAAGGGTGGCGGGCACCAACGCCGCTGGAGGATACGCCCTCTATCCTGGGTGTCTGATGTCCGCTGTTTCCCAGATGTTTGACTTTGAGGTGGGAGCCACGGGCTTGACGGAGTTTTGGGCGGCCCGATACGGCATAGATCTCCTAGTGGGTAGAATCACGGGGCACACTAGGGCAACGTACTATCCTGGAGCCCTGCCAATAAGGGTGAAACTCCTTGTAGAAAAGGAGACTAAGAGGGTGGTTGGCGGGCAAATCGTCGGCGGGGAGGATGTGACCCAGCGCATAAACGCCCTATCTCTAGCCATTCAGAAGCAAATGACCATTTACGAGCTGGTGAGGGCGGACACCTGCTACGCGCCATCGGTATGCGAGACCTGGGAGCCCATAGTCCTCGCGGCAGAAAATGTCCTCATGAGGCTCCGATAAGGAGATGAATCGTCATATCTTTAATACATGAAAAATATAAATGTCTGAGTTAAATTAGATAAAAAGCGATGGTGATTTGAATGGCGATAAGGGTAGGCATAAACGGATTCGGTAGAATTGGACGGCTCCTATTCAGGGCCGCTGTTGAAAGGAAAGCCAACATCGACTTTGTGGCGGTCAACGACATAACCGACTCAAAGACACTGGCCCACCTGCTGAAATACGACTCCGTGCATGGACGGTCGCCCTTCAGCGTAGAAGCCGAAAAGGACGCCATAATCGTCGAGGGGAAACGGATACAAGCCCTAGCCCAGCCAGACCCGGCGAAACTGCCCTGGAAAGACCTAGACGCATACCTGGCTGTGGAATCCACGGGGAGGTTCACCGACAGAGAAAAGGCTATACTACACCTGCAGGCTGGAGCCAAGAAAGTGCTGATTTCTGCACCAGCTAAAAACCCTGACATAACCATAGTCTTGGGCGTGAACGAAGACAAGTACGACTATGAAAAACATAATGTACTTTCAAATGCTTCCTGCACAACCAACTGCATCGCACCGGTAGCAAAGGTGCTACATGAAAACTTTGGTTTAAAGGCTGGGTTGATGACTACGGCCCACGCCTACACCAACGACCAGAGAATTCAAGATCTGGTTCACGCTGACCTACGCCGCGCACGCGCAGGAGCAATAAACATTATACCCACCACTACAGGTGCAGCTGTAGCCGCAACCCTCGTGCTCCCAGAACTTTCAGGAAGGATGAACGGAATAGCCCTTCGGGTTCCTGTTCCGAACGTTTCCATAGTCGACCTAACCGCGGTGCTGGAAAAGAATGTTACTAATGACGAGGTGAACGCCACCTTTAAGAAGGCCGCTGAAGGCGAACTGAAGGGGATACTGGACTACACCGATGATCCAGTTGTGTCTTCGGACTTCAACCATAACGAGTACTCGGGGGTTGTGGATGGCCAGTCAACCATGGTCGTAGGCGGCAACATGGTCAAGGTGCTGGCTTGGTACGACAACGAGTGGGGCTTCTCCTGCCGAATGGTGGAGCTCATCGAGCTCATCGGCGAGAAAGCCGGCCTGTAAGTCCCCCAACGTATCTAAAACTCCAGGCATAATCCCCGTTTATAAGTAGGTGAAAGTATGCCTAAAATCTTGACGATGGACGATTTCCAATTCAAAGGCAAGGTAGCCCTAGTTAGGGTGGACTTCAACTCCCCCGTTGACCCCCAGACAAAGCTTGTCCTCGATGACACCAGAATTCGAGCCCATGGGGAGACAACCATCAAGGAACTATCCCAGAAAGGTGCCAAAGTCGTGATCTTAGCTCATCAGGGCAGACCAGAAGACCCTGATTTCATTCCGCTGAAACAGCACGCTGAAATTCTGGGCAAAATCTTAGGAAAGCCAGTGAAATACGTAGACGATGTTTTTGGAGAAAAGGCAGAAAAGGCCATTAAGGGATTGAAGGGTGGCGAAATCCTAGTTTTAGAAAACGTTAGAACATACCCAGACGAACAAAAGAAGGGCACATCAGAAGAACATGCCAAGTCGGATTTCGTCCAGAAGTTGGCGCCCCTGGCTGACATATTCGTTAGCGACGCTTTCGCGGCTGCCCACCGAGCCCACGCATCCATTGTGGGCTTCACCGTGGTGCTTCCCAGCGTTGCTGGGCGGATAATGGAGCGGGAACTCAAAGCTCTGAGGCGGGTTTCAGAAGCGCCTGAGAAGCCCTGTGTTTACATTCTGGGTGGGGCCAAGGCTGACGACTCCCTGAAAATATCCAAGTATGTGTTGGAAAAGGGCATCGCAGATCACATTCTGGTGGGTGGAGTGGTTGGTCACCTCTTCCTTGCGGCCAAGGGCCTGAACCTGGGAAAGCCCAGCTTAGCGTTTTTGGAGAAGGAAAACCTCATGGGTCTGGTGCCTGGCATAAAGGGTCTAATGGAGGCGTATCCTGACAAAATTGAGGTTCCCGTGGACTTGGCCGTGGAGGCTGAAGGCAAAAGAAGGGAGATGAAGAATAGGGAGCTTCCGACAGATTATCCCATCTACGACATTGGGAAGGAAACCATTAAGGGGTACGCCAAGATCATCGGGGGCGCCAAGTCCATTGTGGTCAGTGGTCCCCTCGGCGTCTACGAAAGGGAAGAGTTTAGGCTGGGCACCAAAAGGGTCTTTGAAGCCATCGCATCTTCTAAAGCCTTCTCCCTGGCTGGGGGAGGCCACACCATAGCAGCCCTAGGTGAGTTTGGACTAACGGACAAGATATCCTACGTCAGCACAGCCGGCGGAGCCCTCATAGAGTTCCTCATGGGCGAAAAACTCCCAGGCGTCGTAGCCCTAGAAAAGGCGGCGGCCAGAGGAATCACCTGA
>Ga0315314_1001107_pt1 | contig 25395 bp, 24 predicted proteins | sample TDP9_MG_FD_203631 | JGI IMG/M metagenome (GOLD analysis project Ga0315314, IMG submission 203631) | Freshwater sediment microbial communities from Lake Towuti, South Sulawesi, Indonesia - TDP9 | ecosystem: Environmental > Aquatic > Freshwater > Lake > Sediment | place: Indonesia: South Sulawesi... | reverse complement strand
ATCTTAGAGATTTTCTTCACAATGCACGACCCAACCACGCTGAACCGTCAGGGTCCAGACGTAGGCACTCAGTATCGTTCTGTCGTATTCTACCACAACGAAGGGCAGAAGGCAACAGCCGAACAGGTCATCAAACAAATCACAGAAGAAAAAATCTGGGACAACCCCATAGTAACCGCGCTGGAACCGTTCAAGGCGTTCTACAAGGCTGAGGACTACCACAGAGACTACTTCAAACGCCACCCAGAACAAGCCTACTGCAAAGTAGTCATCGCACCGAAAATCGAGAAGCTAAGAAAACTCTACCTAGCCAAACTAAAGATACAATAGAGTAGGCAGGAGCAGAACTCCAACGCATCTTCGCCTTGTGCGATAACTGTTTATTAGTTGGCAAGGTCACCAGTATTATCTGAGAGTGCTCGAAATTTTTGGCTAGGCGACCCCTCCGGAGACCCAGACCCTTCCAAAACGCCGAGTGCCGAGGCTGCACCATGAAGGCAACCTTCTACTGCTGGCGACAATGCCCATACAACACCTGGCGACGACAACGAATAGAATAATAGAATAGACAGATAGCCTCATTGTTTTCACTTTCACCCAAGTCTCCCCAGAGCCGTAACCTGTCGACGTGCAGAAGGCTTTAAACGAAAAATCTCCCACCCCTGAAAGCTAAAGGGATGTGAACCTATATGGCTGATTCCTGCAAGAACCCGTGGAACGGCAGGTGCGACAACACCAACATCGAAGTGTACATCTGCTACAAGGACAAGGTCCTACCCATCTGCCGCCAATGCTGGGACGAAATCGCCCAAAAAGACATCGAATGGTGAAAAAACCCAAAATGCACACAATCGACCTCAACACGGCACGCTCCCACATAGGGCGAAAAATAAACCTCCACCTCAAAGACGGCTCAGTAATAGTCAACGTGCTAGTAACAAACGCCAGACGAAACCCCTACGGGCTCGAACCCAACCGAAGCGTGCTCCACTTCACTCCTGCCGTCAACAGAAAAACAAGCAAGATCCCACTGCGAGAAGTCGAGTGGATGGAACCCGTAAACAACTACTTCGCTTCTTAGCCTAGCCTGCTTCAAGATTCCTTCTTAAGGCTTGCCTGAAGCTGGTTCCAAAAGTCCTTGTTCAAGACGCAGCCAGGGTCGGGCGCCAAGATGTCCTTGAAGTAGTTGTAGGCTCTGGCTCGACAGCCACCACACCTGTACCGATACTGACAACTTCGACAGTTCTCGGTCAGATTGTCCTTGTCCCTAATCTTCCAGAACAGGTCAGAGTGACGCCAAATCCTCTCGAAGTCGTCCTTAAACAGGTTCCCAACCTTCATGGCGTCTTCGTGTGGGAAGAAAACACAGGGAAACATGTCACCGTTCGGCTCAAGAGACAGATAGAATCGACCAGCCCCGCAGCCACCGATGAAATCAGCAAGCCGCGTCAACTCGCCCCTCAACTTGGGGTTGTAGAAGTGCGTTGGAATCACATGCGTCCCCTCCCCGCCCACAGCGGAAGCGATGACCGCGGCGTCACCAGCCAAGGTGGGACAAGACTCAACCTCCTGCGCGATTCGAGCAAACTGGGGCGCGGTGGAGAGCACGTCAACGCCCGCCACCTTCATCTTGTTCCAACACGTTTTCAAAACGTCTTCGCGTTCATCAGGAGTCAGGTCAGATTCAATAATGTCGACCCCGCGACCCGTCGGGACGAAGTTGTATAGCATGAACCAGTTCACGCCCAGCTTAGCGGCGAAGTCTATCAAGGCTGGGATTTCCTTGATGTTGTACCGTGTCGCGGTGGTAGCCATCTCCACGAACAGGCCTTCAGCCACACAGTTCTTGATTCCCTGAACAGTCTTCTCAAACGTGCCCGGCACCCCTCGAAAACGGTCATGTGTCTGCGGGTCCAGTCCATCTAGGCTTATCTGAGCGAACTGGAGCCCAGCCTTCTTGAACTCTTTAACCTTCTTGCGCGAAGAAAACACAACAGCGTTCGTGGCAACCGCCGTAAACATCCCACGGTCAGAGGAACGCTGGACAAGCTGAAGAATGTCGGGTCTAATCGTGGGTTCACCGCCTGAGAAGGCTAGGATGAGCACGCCAGCGTCAGCGAGGATGTCAACTCCCCGAAGCGCCTCCTCGGTCGTCAACTCGTCTGCACCCTTCTGACCAGCGCTCTCGTAGCAGTGAAGACACTTGAGGTTGCAGGCGCGGGTTATGTTCCAAACGACTTGGAAGGGAGCGCCCGGCACGTAAGGCTGTCGAACGCCGAACCATGCGATGCCCTTTATGACGTTGACCAAGCCTCGGCGCCAGTACGGGTCTTGAAACTTGCTCTTCATTTGCTCCTGGGTTATTCCGAAGCTCCTGCAAGCCAGACGCAGGATGGGAGACAAAACCTTGCGCGAGAGTCGGCAGTAGAAGCACGCTTCCTGTCTCGCACCAACATAGAGTTCAAGCGCCACCTCCAGCCTGTTGGCGTTGTCCTTGGAGCAGCGTTTAGACAGCGTCTTCAGAATGTTCCGAGTGATGGCGTTGTCTGCCACAGCCTTGAAGGTCTGAAGCGTGCCAGCAGTGGCAGAGGTCTCACCCATAACGGTATTCACCAGGCACTCTAACTATATTCAGTAATAGAATTTCAAGGCTCATAAGGTTTATTTCGACAATATAAGCTAGGAGGCCTCCACGGTGTTTTCGAACTACGTATGAGTGTTAGCAGGATTTTTCGCAGACTTGTTGGTCTGTCACCGTGCGGGAAGTTAAGCCTTGTGGAGGCCGACGTTATGTCTCACTATTTTTCCTAAAAGGCTTGTTAAGAACCCGCAATATACTCGGTAAATATGCTTCTCTATTTTTCAACATTGCTTTCTCAGTTTTAGCTCTTGTCGAAAGAAGTTACGGAAAGAAATCTTCTTGAAATTAACATAGATATGACAATTCTTATCATAAAAGACAAAGGGGTTGGGTGGTCAAAAATTAAATAAGTTACGTCTCGTTATAAGAACGAAAACCCGGTGAATGCAAGATGAGCGAGAACGAAAACTTCGATAGACTCAGCATGGAAATGTTTCAAAAGCTGATGGAGAAAAGCCCCCACTACGCCACTTACTTTGGATTGCACGACCCTTATGATTGGTCACTGCCTGATGGAAGCAGCAAGAACGTGCTGGAAAGCCTCGAACTGCAAAAACAATGGACTGAAAGAATGAAAAAGGCAGTGAAGTATGAAAAACTCAGCGACGACCGCAAAATCGATTGGAAGGTGGTCGAGCACGCGTACGAAACGGCTGAGTTTTCTGTCCATGAGCATTGTGCCTGGGAGACTAATCCAGACGCCTTCGATGAGATTGGAGGCGTCCTATTCGTTATGTTGACACGGAACTATGCGCCCATCGAGAAGAGGGTTGAAGCAATCACGGCGAGGCTTGAAAAGCTTCCAGGGTATCTGGAAGAGTTTAGAACACGCTTCGAGAAGTCCAAGCCTGTGAGGCTGTGGACGGAAGTTGCCGTAGAAAGCTGTCAGCAGGTTCCTGGTCTGTTCCAATTTATTGTGGCTGCTACTAAGGGTGTGATTTCCGAAGAATTACATGAGCGATTGACGAAAGCGGTGATGAACCTTCAACAACCCGTGAAAGAGCATCTGCAATGGTTGCAGTCGCTGCTAAGGAGAACAAAGGCTGAGTGGGCTTTGGGAAAAGAAAAATTCGACAAGCTCTTGAAGATACGCGGCTTGGGCATGACCGCCGACGAGATTCAAAGGCTCGGAGTGAAGTATCTCCAAGAACTCAAGCAGCAGCGAGCCAAGCTTGCCGAGCAGATAGCACCCGGAAAGAGCATGAAAGAAGTGATGGAACTAATCGAAGCCAAGACGCCGAGAACCTTTGAAGAAGCTTTGAAGGCTACAAGAGAAGCCATGGAAAAGTCGAGGGAATTCCTAATCAAAAATGACTTGGCAACAGTCTTCCCCGACGACGTGCTTCATGTTGAGGAGACGCCCGCCTTCATGGCGCCACTTTTTCCCTTCGCCGCATTAATTGGAGGAGGAAAGTTTGACAAGACGCAGGAGGGAATCTACATAGTGACCCGACCGAGAGAGGCGGCGAATCTTGGCAGACACTTAAATTACGCCAGTATTCCTGGGACAGCGGTGCACGAGGGTTTTCCTGGTCACTTTCTGCAGAGCTCGATGTCAAACCGCGGTTCGCTCGTGCGCCTTTTTGCGGGAGGGCATGAGACCATCGAGGGCTGGGCTCACTACTGCGAAGAGATGATGGCAAAGCACGGGTTCATCAAGGGGTTGGAGAGCCAGTTCATGAAAGTGAACGATGGAATCTGGCGTGCAGTGAGAATAATTGTTGACGTGAAGTTGTCCAGAGGAGAAATGACCTTCGACGAAGCCGTGGACATGCTCATGAAAGAGGCTGGAATGTCTAAAGAAGCAGCGGTTGCCGAGGTTCGCAGGTACACGCTGACGCCTGGATATCCACTGTCATACCTACTGGGCAAGCATCTCATCTTGAAACTGAGAGAAGACGTCAAGAAGAGGATGGGCAAACGGTTCAACGAGAAGTTTTTCCACGACACAACCACGGCGAACGGTGAACTTCCCATTTACCTGCTCAGAGAAGTCTTCGACATGAAGCTGGCAGAACTCGGAATCAAGTAGCCGCCGTTTCTGCCACAACACTGTTTCTCAAGGTTCCGATGTTCTCAATCTCTATCTCCACCACATCGCCCTGTGAGAGAAACTTTGGCTCAGGCTTCATGGCAAAGGCTACTCCCGCCGGCGTGCCCGTGGCTATTACGTCGCACGGTTCAAGAGTCATGACGCGGCTGAGCTCGTGAACCACTTGGTAAACGTTGAAGACCATGTTGCGTGTGGAAGAGTCTTGTCTCAGCTCGTTGTTGACTCGTGTGCGTATCCGCAGGTTGGTTGGGTCGCCTGTCTGGTCTATTGTGCTTATGCAGGGTCCCATCGGCGCGAAGGTGTCGAAGCTCTTGCCCCGAGTCCACTGTCTGTCTTTGAACTGTATGTCTCTGGCGGAGACGTCGTTGAAGCACGTGTACCCGAAGATGTGGTCTTTCGCTTCTTCCTCCCTGATGTTCTTGCCCTTCCTGCCGATTATCACCGCCAACTCTGCCTCGTAGTCCAGCTTCTTTACAAAGGCGGGTTTGATTATGGGCTCGTCTGGACCGATGACTGCTGTGTGCGGCTTCATGAAGATGATGGGCGCGTCTGGAAGAGGCGCGTTCTGTTCAGCGGCGTGGTCACGGTAGTTTAGACCGAGACAAATTATCTTTGGAGGCGAGGCTACGGGCGCCAGCACTTTTACGTCGCCGAGTTTGACCGCTGCCTTACTTCTTTCTTTTTCGCTGGAAGTCTGCAGAAGGCGTTCAGAAGCTCGAAGGCTGCTGCTTCCGCTCGCAATCAGTTCGTCTAGACTGGGCGGTAACGTCTGTTTCAAAATCTTGGACAAGGCGGGTAAGTCTATGAGCTGGTTTTTGCTGACCAGAGCTCCATACGAGTCTTTTTTATTCTGAACGAAGCGAGCCAGTCTCAAGGGTTTCTACTTCTCTTTCCACCTTGTCACGACTGAGCCTAGGATGATGAAGGCAACTGCCAGCGCTGACACAACAGCCATGTTGGTGAGCACGCCCTCAGTGTACCTGTAAATTAAGGCGTATCTAAGCCCTTCAGAGAAGTAGGTTAACGGAAGAACCCTTGAGACAGACTGCAGATACGATGGCATGAAATCCATTGGGAAGTAGGTTCCAGACAGAAACATCATGGGGAAGGCTATGGCGTTTCCCAAAGCTGAGGCTGCTTCAACATCTTTCACCAAGCCTCCCAAGATCATTCCCAAGCCTGAGAACATGACGGACCCAAGGAAAATCATGATGACAGTCAAGGCGTCGGGTATTGCCTGAACATTGAAAACTATCCAGCCCACGACAATCATGATAGCGGTCAACATCAGGCTTAACAGAGTCTGGCTGAGGACGTTGCCAATTATCCAGTCAAATTTTGTCAAAGGCGTTATTGAAAGCCTCTTGATTATGCCTCTCCTCTTGAACTCCGTTGTGTTGCTAGTCAACGCGATTATGCCGTTGGTCATTATGAAGGCGGCGATGATTCCGGGCAGGTAGTAGTCGACAGCTCCATAACGGTTGCTGGTAACAGACTCATCCGTAAACTCGATTACACTCGTGGCTCCGATTATGTGATAGTTGAATGCGTTCGCCACATTCATTACAATGTTCTTGATCACTGCGCCAGACTGATCTGAAGCGTCAAGCGCAATGGTCAGAGATGTTCTCCTGTCAGCCAGGTTCTCGTAATACTGTCGCATCTGAGCCAAGCCCTGTTCATAAGCCCACTTCTCAGTGTCACTGAGATAAGGTGCAAAATACTGGTACGTTGTGTTAAGCGTACTGTAGGAGATTCCAACCCGTACCTTGAGCGTGCCGTTGAGCACATCGTCTTGAAAACCTTGCGAAATAATCACTATGCGTATGTTTCCTCCGAGAGGACCAAGGTTGTTCCTCGCCCAGACCTTGGCGTCGCTGTCGGCGGGTACGTCTTTGATGGTGAACGTCTTAGTTGAGTTAAGGGCGTCCACAAAGCCTACTGAAAGCTGCGTTGCGGTTCCGCCAGGGTTTCTGTCAAGGTTCTGCACAAAGAGGGTTGATGCTCCTCCACCTCCGCCTCCGCTGAAGATTGCTCCGAAAACAAGTAGCAGGAGCACAGGAAACATTATGCTGAAGAATAAGCCTGAGCGGCTTCTAATCCAGTTCTTTGTAACCGCCAGGAATATTACCACAGGTCGAATCACTTCAGTTCACCCTCCTCGGTTATTCTTCCTCCAACAACCTTCAGGAACACGTCTTCGATCGTGGGTGCCTGAATCTCAATCTCCTTGTCCATCTTCATCTCCGTCAGTGTCGAGAGGACCTGCCACATCTCCTTCACGTCATCAACCTTGACGATAACGTCTCCACCATGATTGAACATGGTACTGCCATACTTGTCTTGTAGGATTTTGGCTAGTTCCCTGCTTCCCTTCCTCACTACGAGGATTTTGCGACCGCCGTATTGACTAATCAAGTCTTGAGGTGAACCTATAACTGCGATTCTCCCCTTGTTTATAACTGCGATTCGGTCTGCAAGAACTTGAGCCTCTTCCATGTAATGCGTTGTCAAAAACACTGTCTTGCCCAGCTTCTTCAGGTTTTCAATGACAACCCAGACGTCTCTCCTCGCTTTGGGGTCAAGCCCAGTGGTGGGTTCGTCCAAGAAGACCAGTTGAGGGTCGTTGACCAAGGCTGCGGCTACTCCCACCCGCTGTTTCAGTCCGCCTGAAAGGGTTTCAAACTTCGCCTTTGCTTTGTCAGCTAAGTCTAGAAGTCTGATGACTTCCATGGTGTCGATTTTTCTCTCGTACATGCCTCCGATTAGGTCAATGTTCTCCTTGACTGTGAGTTTGTCTAAGGCGTTGAATTCCTGCGGTAGGACGCCGATTCTTTTCTTTATCTCCTTCACGTCTTCGCTCTTGGTTACGTCGTAGCCGAAGACCTTGGCGGTTCCCTTTGTCAGGGGTCGTATACACTCGAGGATTTCAACCGTTGTCGTCTTTCCAGCACCGTTTGGACCTAGGAAGGCAAAGACCTCGCCCTGGTAGAGGTCGAAGGAGATGTCGTCGACAGCGTTTAGGCTTCCGTATTGCTTGACGAGAGACCTTACTTCAACAACAGTGTTAGCCATCTTAATCTACCTTGAGATTTCGCTATGAAACGTGCCGCAGAAGTAGTGTTTATTTATGATTTAAACCCTTCTTAAACCAAGGAGACAGAGCAAAACAATGTCCACTGCGTCTGGGCGATTCGTGACTCAGAAACACCAAGCGACTCACTTACATTATGATTTTCGCTTGGAAATGGACGGTGTCCTCAAGAGCTGGGCTGTGCCTAAGGAACCCCCGACCACATCAGGTGTAAGAAGGTTGGCAGTTCAGGTTGAGGACCACGCGTTGGACTACATAGATTTTGAGGGCACGATTCCCAAGGGCGAATACGGCGAGGGCACGGTTGAAATCTGGGACAAGGGCACGTACACGCTGAAGAACCGAACAGACAAAGCCATCGAGTTCACGCTGCAGGGCTCAAGACTGAAAGGAAACTACGCGCTGATTAACTTCAAAGAGAACAACTGGCTCCTAATACGAAAGAAAACATGAAGTGCACAGAGGAGGAACTCACATGTCAACAACAGAGAAACCTGGTCAAGAAGAGGAACAACGTATCATGGGCATATCAGCAATGTTGACCCTTCCCATTTTGCTTGGAGGCGCTTTCTACGTCGTTATATATTTGCACGCGATAACCGACCTCATAGATATTAATCAAGCAATCATGTATCTATTCTTCCTAGTGGCTCCAGTTTCAACAGGTTTCTGTTTTGCAATTTACGAAGTTCTTTTCAGTCGAAAAATCGATAAAACCTTTTTATTCCACCTGAAGCGGTTCCTATCTCGTATGATAATTGTATTAAGTTATTTCTCCTGCGTTGTAGTTCTGTGGACTGCGTTCAACTTCTTCCTCTCGGCATTAATATCATGGAGATACCTTCTAATCTTGTCATTTTTTATACCATCAGTGATTCTGGCCATATTTGCTGCAATCCCAAAAACCAGACGAATCGTTGCAAAATTCACCAAAGTGAGTAGTTGATTAATTTCAAGGCTGAGAGTGCGCTTCAACAACCCTTGACCCAACGTAAGCCCAGCCGAGACCCAGCCAATAGTCAAAGTCAGCGCTTATGTGCCTAATCGTCGCCTGAAGCGCCTCAGCGGTGAACTGAGCCACAGTCACTGTGTCAGGCTTGAAACGAAAACCCCACTTGTTAGCGTATCGTTCAACGATGCCTCCCACCCACATGCTGGTGCCGTTCTGATGAAGCTCGACCAGAGTCGACCAAACCGTGTTGCTGCTCGGCTCCACTGCCATGCGGTCTCCGTTCACGTCTTCTATGACCGCCCATCGGTTTGTCTCATGTTTCAAGGCGCTCAGGAAATCAACATAAGTGACCCAGACTCCAACGCCTGTTGCCACAACCACCAAGGACAGGACCACGACAGCCACGTGCCACTTCTTCATTAAGTGCACACTTCCAATTGAGAAAAAAGGGTTAAGAGGCATTTAATTCCACTGTTTAGAACGCTCAGAACGTGCCAGAGTGTCTTTGAAAAAGCTCAAATCATAGCCAGCGGATTATCTCTCTGACAGGGGGATTGGCACTTGCCATCGGAAGACGTCATCTTCGGATTCCATGTTCCACCAGAGGGTCGAGATTTCAAGGAAATGAAGAACCTGTGTCTCAAAGCAGAAGAACTAGGGTTCCACCTGTTCACGATCAGCGACCACTTCATGAACATGACTCAACCCGACGGTCCAGGTCCGCACCCTCTCGAATGCTGGTCAACCCTTGCAGGTCTCGCAGCTGTGACCAGCAAGATTCGCCTTGGACCACTGGTGTCGTGCTATTACTACAGGCTTCCAACGGTTCTGGCAAAAATGGCAACGACCGTTGACATAATCTCTAACGGTCGACTAATCTTCGGCATAGGCGCAGGCTGGCATCAGAAAGAGTTCGAGGGCTTCATGGGTCAATTCCCATCTGTAAAGGACAGGATGACCGGACTCGAAGAGGCAATCCAAATCTGCCGCAGCATGTTCACGAATGAGCGAACAAGCTTCAACGGAAAATTGTACCACTTTGAAAACGTGTTAAACTCTCCCCTCCCAGTGCAGAGACCGCTGTCAGTAATGGTTGGAGGAGGAGGCGAGAAGAAAACCCTTCGAATCGCCGCCAAACACGCTGACATCAGTCACTTCGCCTTCAACCCAACAGAAGAAGTCTTGAACCAAAAGCTAAACGTTCTGAAAAAACACTGCGAAGCCGTAAAAAGAGATTTTGATGACATCAAGAAAGGCATCAGCGTTGTTCCCATAATGGGTTTCACAGGGGATGAGATAGAGGCAAAAATAAGACAACGCGCTCAAAGAGCAGGCTTAACCTTGGATGAATACAAGAAGAGGCTTGGACCGGCAAAGGGAACCCCTGAACAGTGCGCTGAAGCGATAAAACACTACATCGACAAGGGAGTAAGCCTCTTCACGATAAGCCTTCTCAACACGGAAGAAGCTGACCTATTCGCCAAAGAGGTTATGCGAAAACTTCGATAAATTGTCAATGGCAGCTTGCTAATAGCTTGCGTGTAAACCGAATGCTCTATTTTATGGCGGAGTTATACCGATTCTTGTCACTGAAACTCCCTTCTTCTCGAGCGCTGATAGAAACGGGTTGATTCCAACGCAGTCGCTTGCGATGTGTCCTGTAACTATGAGGTTACCTACGCCGTCTTTTTTGAGCAGTTCAAGGTCTGCTGGGCTGATGTGGATGTAGATTAGTGTTCCCACGCGGTGTCTGAAGTAGGTTTTAGCCACATCGTAACCTCCATTAGTTCCAGCCCCGTGAGAGACCATCACCTTTCCAGCCTTGTTGGAAGCCTTTCCCAAACGCACCTTGATTTCAGTCTTGGCGTGCTTGAACTCTGGAAGGTTTTCTAGAGCCGTGACGACGTCGCCGACAGTTGCTTCAGGTTTTTCCTTCAGGGCAGAATTGATTTTTTCACTCATCCTACGTCTGCCTATTTCGTCGAGGGGCGAGTGAATACTCATGTAGGGCATTCTTAACAGGGTTGCGACGGAAACTGCGTGGTCATAGTTTCTAGCGTGCATCTCAACCTCCAACGCATCCCGCTTTTTGCGCACAGCCTCAACAGCCTCTTTGTGCGGCACTCCAGCCTCAACCATCTGCTGAACGTGACGCTCAAACACCTTCCAGAAATCTATGACCGTTGACCCACCCTGTGGATGATGAGAAATCAAGGCGTCGAAGCCCAGTTTCTTAGCCAATAACAATTCTGGAACCCCAGCGTCGATGCCGAACAGTATCTTTGAAATGCCCCTTCCCCTGACGTGTATTGTGGTGTCTGCTGGAGTCTTCTTGAACCCCGCCATCTTCAGGGTGAGTTTCATCACTTCTTCTGTGCTCATCGTTCTCTTCATCCGCATTCCCTCTCTCCAGCCACTAGCTTGCCTCGTTTTCTATTCCAAATTTTATTAGTTTTTCTATTCCAGTGATAGCGGAAACTCAAATCAAAATAATGGAAAAATAAGGTGATAATAAAAGAGAATGAATCGCTGTTTAACTAAAAGACCTTTTAATATCTTCTTCGCTGTGTTCGCCTTTTCGCCCAGCAGTCTCGACAGTAAACAGGTCTGCTCGGATCGGGCTTGAACGGAACTTCGCATTCCTTACCGCAGTCCGCGCAAACAGCCTTGTGCGTCTCTCTGGGCTCTCTTCCATACGCCATCTGATTGTTCACTCCTATTTTTTGATTCAACAAGAACGAGATTTCTCAACGAAACCCAGTTCTTGTATAGCTCAGTATCAGTGCAAGGATACTTTATAAACTTATCCAGCGAAGCCCCTCCACCGGCATGGAAACGCCTTCACATGCCCATAGAAAACGTGACTGCTTAACATAAAACTAATAAAACATGAAATCAAAAATCAAAACCGGAAGTCTATGAACGACCTTTATCAAAAAATCGCGGGAACGCTCTTGTTGCTGGGCGCCGCACAATTTGTTGTAGCTATGGTTGTAGCAGAAGCTGGTTACCCTGGATACAGCGTGGCAGACAACTACATAAGCGACTTGGGCGTAGGACCTACAGCGCTTGTTTTCAACACGTCTGTGTTTTTGCTAGGAGCAGCCATTCTTGTCAGCAGCTATCTGATCTTTCGCGTCTTCAGAAAGCCAACGTTTTCTGCCTTACTCGCCTTGACGGGAGTAGGCGCAATGGGCGTCGGAACATTCCCAGAAACCTATGGTTCGCTACACACTGCAGCGTCGTTCGTGGTCTTCTTTTTCGGAGCGCTGTCAGCAATAGCTTCATACACGAATCAGAGACACCCGCTCAACTACTTCTCAGTGGCGGCTGGAGTTATCTCATTATTAGCTCTGATTCTGTTAGCGTCGAAGCAGTATATCGGCTTAGGACCAGGTGGAATGGAGAGGATTATAGCCTACCCCACGCTGCTGTGGGGCATAGCCCTCGGAGGCTACTTGATAGGGTTCACAGGAAAACATGAAACTTAACCAAGTCTCTTATGCGCTCGTGGTTCACATTGAGTCGGTGCTGGAATGACAATCCATGTGAAGTGGCTTGGTCACTCAAGTTTCCAAATCAGGACGACGGACAAAATCATCTACATTGACCTGAAGAAATATGGGAAAGTGGTTGAAACCTCAGAGAAAGCAGACATCATCTTAGTGACACATGGACATGGTGACCACTGCAGCCCGCCCAAAATCAAAGGTCTAAGCGAGAAAGACACTTTAGTAATCGCTCCCAAAAACTGTGCTAAAAGAATCAGCGGAAGCATAAAGTCCATCAAGCCTGGAGAAAAAACCTCTCTAGACAGCGTAAACATTGAGGCGGTTGAAGCCTACAATCTCAAGCGGTTCAAGCCTTCTGGAAAGCCTTGGCATCCAAAGGGATATGGAGTAGGCTACTTGATCAAGGCTGAGGGCAAGACGATTTATCACGCAGGAGACACGGACTTCATTCCCGAGATGCGTCACCTAAAGGGTGTGGACTTGGCTCTGCTTCCCACTGGAGACAAGTACACTATGGACAATTCTGAAGCCGCGGAAGCCGCCATAACGATTAAGCCGAGAACAGCGATGGCTATGCACAATTGGGAAAAAGACCGCGAGGAATTCAAGAGGAAGGTAGAAGACAAATCGAACACTAAAGTGGTACTGCTGCAGGAAGGCGAAGAGTACTTGGTCAAATAAAATCATCGTAACATTGACTTCTCGAAGGAGCGGGTGAACCTAGGGTCATTTTTATCGGTGTCTGAAAAATCGAAAATAACGAAATAGAAGTCTGAGGCTGTTTGGTCAAAGGGCAGCAATAATATTTCAAAGCTGAAAAAAGGAGAGGTTAGGTGAAGGCTCACTCTATCTTTATGGGTTCGCCCTTTGGTTTCTTCTCTTCTTTTGTCTTTGTGAGCGTGACTTCAAGGACACCGTTCTTGTAGGCGGATTTTGCGGATTTTGGGTTGACGCTGGCTGGCAGTTCAACTTCCTTGAAATACTTCCTCTGAGGCGTGTCGACCGAGATGTTCAGCGTTCTCTCGGTTGCGTAGAGTTTGATGTCGTTCTTCTCCACGCCTGGGAGCTCAGCGACGACTTTTAATTCATTGTTTGTGCTGATGACGTCGACCAAGGGTTCTCTTTCCTCCTTTATGTCTAGGCTTGGTTTCCGTGGACCAAAGGGTGCTTCAGGCTTCAGGGACGGCTTGACGTTGCCGAACTCTCTTATCTGCGGCTTCCCGTCTGGTCCAATGGTCATCGAGTACCCGTAGACGAAGGGTCCCCACTCTTTTACCGTTGAGCCGTCAGGCAGGCGACGCTCTCTCACAAAATCTTTTGGCAGACGTGTGGTGAACTCCTTGAACTCCTTCTGCATCATTTCCTCCATGTCACGAAATATCTCGTCTACGTCGCCGAACAACCAGTCTCTGAAGAACGGTCGACGAGTACGCCTTCGGAACCACTCAGGCTCGTCTTCGTCTGACAAGTTTTTTCACCTTCCTTACCTTAAAAATCCCGCATGGGTTTATACGCTTTTCTTTTCACTCACGTTGCCAACAGGTTTGCGAGTAAGAGCAGGTTTAGGTCTAAGGGCTTCTCGGTCTTGCAGGATTTTTCAAGGCTTATTGTTGACATCTGTCCGTTCTGGAGTCCCACTATCCTGTTGCCCTGTCCCTTCGCGAGCTGTTCAACCGCTTTGTTTCCGAAGAGGCTTGCCAGGAGCCTGCTGCGCGCCGTGGGGCTTCCACCCCTCTGGGCGTAGCCTAAAACGCTGATTCTAACCTCGGCGCCGGTTTGTCCTTCTATCTCTTTTGCGAGCAAGCCTGCGTCTCCTGCGCCTTCTGCCTTGACGATTATGCTCGATTTCTTGCCCTTTCTGCTGTTCTCTTTCAGGGTTTGAAATATGTTCTCTCTTTTTGATTTGATTTCTGGGACGATTATGACCTCTGCGCCTGATGTCAAGCCCGCTTCGAGAGCCAAGAAGCCTCTGGTTCTGCCCATGACCTCTACAATGAAGGTTCTCTCGTGGGAAATCGCTGTGTCGCGAATCTTGTCGATTTCGGTGACCGCCGTGTTTACCGCTGTGTCGAAGCCTATGGTTTCTTCGGTGCCGTAGACGTCGTTGTCGATTGTCGCGGGCACGCCCACAATCTGCGTTTCGGTTTCTCTGCTCAGGTCAAGGGCGCCGTGGAAGGAGCCGTTGCCACCTATGACGATGAGTCCATCAACTCGGTTGTCTGAGAGAGTGTGAGCCGCCTTTCTCACCCCCTTCTTCGTCGTGAATTCGGGACACCTTGCGGTGTGAAGGGTTGTGCCCCCCTGCTGCAGGATTCCGCCGACGGAGCGAGGTGTCAGGGGTCGAGACTCGTTTTTCATCACTCCTTCCCAGCCTCTCACAAAGCCGACCACTTGGAGATTTCGCGAAGAAGCGATGCGGACAACTGCTCTTATAGCCGCGTTCATGCCGGGCGCGTCTCCGCCTGTCGTGGCGACGCCTATCTTCTTCAAACTGGAATTCTCTCCTTGTCTGGGCATCTGTGCTTAAAAGAGACATTAATTGCGGACGTTAGAGATAAGGTTGGGGCTTCTTGTCGTGATAGAAGCCATTCTGAAGAGCTTAATTCACTGTGGCTTCTTGTTTCAGGTGTTGTTGTTGCGTGACAGTTACAAGCTTTTAAACGTTAGAGGCTACATAATTAGAAGCCAAAAAAGTAAGAAGATGAGTGAAAATTGGAAACAGCCAAGTTTTACGCTCTGCCAAAATTTTCTTACGAGTACAAGGACTTGGCGCCTCACATGTCTGAGGAACAGTTGAGGATACACCACTCTAAGCATCATCAGGCATATGTAAACGGCGCAAACGCCATACTCGAGAGGCTGGACAAGGCGCGGAAAGAAGGCGTCGACGTGGATGTTAAGGCTACTTTGAAGGAGCTTTCATGGAACATAGGCGGACACCTGCTCCACTCGATGTTCTGGGCAAACATGGCTCCCGCGGGCAAGGGTGGAGGTGGAAAGCCGACTGGCGCCCTAGCTGAAGCCATAGAGAAGGAGTTTGGAGGTTTTGAAAGGTTCAAGAAGGAGTTCACTCAGGCTGCGGCGAGTGTTGAAGGCTCGGGGTGGGCAGCGTTGACTCTGTGCAGGCAGACTCACAGACCTTTGATAATGCAGGTTGAGAAGCACAACACGAACGTTTATCCAGCGTACAGGATTCTGATGGTTCTCGACGTTTTTGAACACGCGTACTACATAGATTACAAGAATGAGAGAGCCAAATTCATCGAGGCGTTCTGGAACGTCGTCAACTGGAGCGAAGTCAACAAAAGGTTCGAAGAGGCGTTGAAGAAGTAGGTTGAACAACAGCCTTTGAAGAAGCTCGCTCGCAGTTAACCATTTATTTAAATTCACACAACTTTTTCCCGATGCTATGATATCGATAATAGGCGCTGGAAAAGTCGGAAGCTCTGCTGCGTTCAACCTGCTCAGGTTCAGAATCAGCGACGTTGTTCTGGTTGACCTCGCCGAGAATCTGGCTCACGGCGAAGCACTTGACATGATGCAAGCTGCTCCTGCCATTGAATTCGATGGAAGAATCATGGGAACCAGTGACTTCAGTGAGATTGAGGGCTCGGAACTTGTGATTGTGACGGCTGGAGAGGCTAGAAAGCCTGGAATGAGCCGATCGGACCTGACGTTGAAGAATGCGCGGATAGTCAAATCGGTTGTGAAGGAGGTTCGGAGGTACGCTCCAGACTGCAAGCTGATGTTGGTCACGAACCCAGTGGACGTCATGACGTACATAGCCCACAAGGATTCTGGGTTTGATAGACACCACGTCTTCGGGATGGGCAGCATCCTGGATACTCTGCGCTTCAGGTCCTACATTGCTATGGAGTTGAATGTTTCGAGAGAGGACGTGCGTGCCCTCGTCATCGGCGAGCACGGAGACTCGATGGTTCCCCTCGTGGATTACGCCTCTGTTTCCGGGTTACCGATAACCGATTTGCTTTCTCGAGTGCAGATTGAGAAAATAGTGGACTTGACGAGAACCTCGGGTTCTGAGGTCATTAGGCTCAAGGGGTCGACGGTCTATGCGCCTGCTGCTGTGATTGCTGTCATGGCTGACGCTGTCCTCAGGGGCAGGAATCGGGTGATGAGTGTTTCCACGTATCTCCAGGGCGAGTATGGTTTCTCGGACCTCTCGATCGGCGTGCCCGTCGTGTTGGGCAAAGACGGTATGGAGCGAATCTTAAAGCTTAGATTGAGGTCTGAGACTGAGAAGCTTTTTGAGAATTCTGTCGCAACTGTAAAGGAAGCCATAAAGAGACTGGACGAGCAGGAATTTACAAGCGAGTGAGACGCAATTCTACAGCATGAGCCTGTTGTTGTGTTTCAACAATCACAGATGCTTAAATCTCTTTGGGGGCCTCTTTTTGTTGAGAAGTGAACAAGGAATCCTGTTTGAGGAAAAACACATGAACGCTCCATTACCGCCTGTCTTGAGAGAGGTTTCTATTCCCGATGCCTTCATGTTCTTCGAGGACGCTGAGCGGTACACGGGTGAGTTTGCCGTTAGTCTCGTCGAATTGTTGGAGAAACTCAAGAAGGTGCCCTTGAAGTCTGTGGAGTTCCACTTTCAGCGGCGTGACTTTGAAAAATGGTTTGGGCGAACCTTGGAAGACACGGAGCTTGCCAGCAGGGTTAGCCGCATTGACAGCTCACTTCGCGGGGAACAGTTGAGGGCAGTTCTTCGAGAGATTATTGAGAAACGGTTAGAGGAATTAAGAAAAGGAGCCCAAACGTGAGTTTTCTGTGTGTGCTTTAGGCGGCTCAGGTTAGCGTTGTTCTCTCAGTTTCTCGTCGATGATTTTGAGTAGTTCTTCTGGTTTTACGGGTTTTATCAGGTAGGCGTCGGCGCCTGAGTTCATGGCTTTCATGCCGTTGTCGATGGAGGGGAAGCCTGTGAGGATGATTTTGACCATGTTGGGCTTTTCCTTGTGGAATTTGCCTAGTAGGTCGATGCCGTCTGTGTCTGGGAGTTTTACGTCGATGATTGCTAGGTCGTAGGGTTTGTTGCCGTTTTTCTCTTCGGCTTCTCTTCCCGTTTCGGCTGTGTCAACGTTGTATCCCTGCTTTTCAAGTATGCGTGTGAGAATCCGTAGGATGGATTTGTCGTCGTCGATGATTAGGACGTTTACTCCCCTTTTTCCCATTGCTAAGTTGCCTCTTTGGCTACGGGTATTGCCACCGTGAAGGTTGTGCCTTTTCCAGCTTGGCTTTCAAACGTGATTGTGCCGTTGTGGGCTTCTACGAGGCGTTTGACGACTGCCAACCCGAATCCTTGTCCCTTTGCCTTGGTGCTGAACAGGGGTTGGAATATTTTAGGTTTGTTCTCTTCGGGTATGCCCGTGCCCGTGTCTTGTACCTTTATGGACACTTGTTCTTCTTTCTTTGACACCTGTATCGTTAGTTTGCCCTCGTTTGGCATGGCTTGTACAGCGTTTGTGATTAGGTTGGTTAAGATTCTTTTCATCATCGTTGGGTCAACTACCACTGTGCAGCAGTCTTGTTCAACTGTCACTGATACCTCGATGTTCTGGGGCAATGCGTTGTCCGCTAGCGTGCCGTTGATGAGCTGTTGGACGTCTGTTTCTTCAAGCTCTGGCGCTAATGGTCTGGCGAAGTCTTGGAGGTCTGAGACAATCTTGTCGACGTACATGGTTTCTTCTTGGATTGTTTTCAGCATTTCTTCGATGTTGTCTATTTCCTGTGAGCGAGAAGGTATGGATTTGATTTCTTCTCTGGCTAGGTACACTGCTCCCTCCACGCTTTGGAGTGGGTTGCGGATGTCGTGTCCAACCATGGCGGCTGTTTCGCCGATTGCCGCTAATCTTTCTGCATCCTTGAGTTTCTTGGTTCTCTCTTCAACCAGGCGCTCTAGGTGTTCGGAGTAGCTTTTGAGTTCGTTCTCCAACTGTTTGCTTCGGATTACGTCTCGAATGATGCCCCACATCGCCACGGGTCTCCACTTTTCGTCCCGTGTCAACCAGACTCTGAGGCTTATTGGGAAGATGGAGCCGTCTTTTCTTATGTACTCCTTTTCGAACAGGTCGGAGTGTCCTCTCTTGATGATTTGTTCGCGTAATATCTCTTCATCTATCTCATGCCATTTTTCGGGTGTGAGCTGTTGATATGTCATTTCTTTCAGTTCGTCTTTGGAGTAGCCTAGCATGTGGGCGTATGCGTCGTTGCATTCGAGTATGTGTCCGCTCATGTCGACGGAGACGATTCCGTCCATCGTGGTCTCGTAGAGGGTGCGGTATTTCCTCTCAGACTGGATGACTTTTTCCTCGAGTTGCTTGCGTTCGGTGATGTCTTGGACAGTTCCGAACCCTCCGAGCAGGCCTCCATCCTTGTCGAATTCTAGTTCAGCCTTTTCACGGACCCACTTGACTTCTCCGTTGACGACTATTCTGTGTTCGATGTCGTAGGGCTTGCCCTGTAGAGCTGCCTTCCAGTTTTGGTCCACGTGTTCGCGGTCGTCGGGGTGGACGGAATCGAGAAACTTCTCGTAGGTCATGGGTGTTCCTTGGGCGATTCCGAACATTCGGTAGGTCTCGTCGGACCATCGCAGTTCGTCCTTTCGAACGTCTAATCGCCAGCTTCCAGTATTCGCCACGGCTTGAGCACGGTTCAAGTCGATTTCGCTCTCACGCAGTGCAAGTGCGACCTGTTTGCGTTCGACTATTTCAGCCTGCAGCTTCTCAGTAGCATCTGAAAGTTCTCTGGTGCGTTCCTCTACGCGCATTTCTAACTCGTAGTGTGCCTTGCGCAGTGCCTCCGCTGCTTTCTTTTGTTCGGTTATGTCGAGGCCTACTTCCATGATGAGGGTGGAGCCGTCGGTGTCTGTGAAGGGGAAGTCGAAGATGTGGTAGTTGCGGTCGTCTGGACCCGTCCATTCCCATTCAAGCGGCGAGTTGGTCTTCAGAGTCTTGTATGTGTCGCACTTCTCACAGGGTTCATTCCGATTGAACAGGTACTCGAAGCAACGTCGACCGCGGTCCTCCCCGAAGCGTTCACGGAAGAAACGGTTGGCATACGAAACGTGATAATCTGGCGTCAACAGCACCAAGTAAGCGGGCAGCATGTCCAAAGCGTCTATGAAACGCTTGCGTTCGGCTTTCACAATCTCCTGTGCACGGCTGCGTTCAGCCATTTCGGCTTGGAGCTTCTCACTGGCTTCTCTCAGTTCTCTGGTGCGTTCCTCGACACGCATCTCTAGTTCATCATGCGCTTTGCGCAGCGCCTCCTCGGTCTGCTTGCGTTGGGTTATGTCTCTGGCGACGTGAACCGAACCGATTATCTTTCCTTGCTGGTCAAACAGAGGCGTAGTGCTGATTAGGAAGTCTCCGCCTAGGTTGTCTTCATGGATTTCTGCAACGTGTTCTTTCCCGTCTGCTATTGTTAGAGAATGGGGACAGAACGACGGCGGAGCATCAAACTTGTGCACAGATTTGAAGCAGTTGAGCCCCACGCACTGGTCAGGGTTCACGCCTAAACGTTGCGCCATCGCTTTATTAGCACGCACAATCCTGTGTTCATTGTCCAAAATGGCTACGAGGTCAGGTATGCTTTCAAAGGTGCGTTCCCACTCGTTCTTCGCCCGCAGAGTTTCCTCTTCGGCTCTCTTGCTTTCTGTGATATCTCTTCCATAAATGTTAACGTAGTCAGCGTCTTTTATCGGCGCAAGCATAAACAAGAAAGTCCTATCGCCTATCTTATCTTCAAGCTCCTTCTTGAATGAAGAGTCGTATACATCGGCGACCCTTTGCCGCCATTCTTCCGGGGCAAGCTGTCCGACTTGGCATTGCCACTGGTTTAGTAACGGTGCACTGGCGGGGTTGCCGTACAGGATTTCCCCATCTTTCGACACTCTGACTACTGGGTTGGGGTTTTCAGAGGGAAAACGGGAAAGAACCCTGATTTCCTCTTCAGTCTTCTTGCGTTCAGTGGTCTCCATAAGCGAAAGAACCAGTCCCTGCACTAGACCTCCTTGATCCTTCACTGGTGCGAGTGTCCAGTCCCAGTACGTTATTCCTCTTTCAGGCTGATCTGCGAACTCAAACGGCTTATCGAAGAATGTTACTGGTTCACCAGTATCTCTGACCTTTTCGAATATGACTTGATTTTCCTCGCTGGGGAAAAGAGCGAAATGATTCCTCCCAACAAGCTCCTCCACAGAGTGTCCCGAACCCTTTGCATACGCGGAATTAACTGCAACGAAGTTGAACTCAGAGTCAAAATACGCCATCATCGTACCCGTATTTTCCATGATAGCCTTGAGAACATCTCTTTCTCTCGCCACCGCCTTTCCATTCTCGACGACACCGGCAGGAGCATCCGCCACAGTTTTCTTCTTTCGAGTTTTCAAAACACTCTTCCTGCGGGCTTTCTTCACAGGCATACTAACACCAAGCCACGAAGCTGTACTATGAATCATACCCTTTCATTCCCATATAAGTGTTAAAACGCGAGAACGAAGACGAAAAGGCTGACCTGTTCAGATTCTCAGGCAAACAGCGTCGCAAACAAAAAAGTAAGGCAGCTACATATAAATGTATAAAAGCACAGAAGAAACCATAGATTATCCCATATTCAACCAACCAGCTGGCTTGACAACCCTTGAGCGACAAAGGAATAATAGACGCCCTCCAAGAGTTCGGCTTGTCAAAGAGAGAAGCTGAGGCGTACATCTTCTTATCGAAGAAAGGTGCCCAAGGAGTGCGCTCGGTAGCCACAATTCTCAGGATGGACAGAGTCCAAGTGTACCGCACGCTTAAGAGTCTACAGGAAAAAGGAGTCGTGGAAGCCACCCTCGAAGCCCCAACCAGATTCACAGCCATCCCCTTCGAGACGCTCATCGAATCACTCATAAAAACAAGGAAGAGCAAAGTGGCCGAACTCGAAGCGGAAAAGGACAGCCTGATAGACTACTGGAAATCCCTCAGCTCTAAAACACCCGAGTACCCAATCGCAAAGTTCCGCGTTCTAATGGAGCAGAGAGGAATATACGACGAAATCAACCGCATGCTCAACCAAACAAAAAAAGAATTCCTTGAACTAACCACAGGCTTAGGCGTGGTCAAAGAAGACCTAGCGGGAATCTCAGATGCCATAATCGACTCCGCAAGAAAAAACCCAAAGGCAGAGTTTAAAATCCTAGCAAACATCTCCAAAGAAACCTATGTTACAATAAGGCAGATAATCAAAAAGACCACTGCCCGAAACCTCAACGTTCAGTGGCGTCACATTGACTCGGGCTCCAGGCTTTATCCCCAGTTCGTCCTCAGAGACGGCGAAGAAACCATCCTGTACGTAGCCTCAGGAGGAGACGAATTGCCCATGGTCACCCAAGCCGTCAACGGTCTATGCATAAGCAGCGAAATCTTTGTTTCAACCCTCAGAGAATCCTTCATGGAAATGTGGCACAACGCCATCACAGCCGAACAAAGAATAAAGGAACTGGAAACGGGAAAACCCGTAGAGCAGTCAACCATCATCAGAGACGCCAAAGAGGCACAGACAAAACTAGAAAAGGCGCTTGAAGCCGCAGAGAAGGACGTAATAGCCATTACATCATCAGACGGAATAAACACAATCTCGAAGGACAACCTCTTCGCAAAACACTCCAAACGAGCCATAAGGTTCCGAATCATGGCGCCCATAGACTTGGACAACCTCGAAGCAGCACGGAAGCTCTCGGAGCTCTGCGAGACGAGACATGTCCCAATCACGTACCTGAACATGATACTGAGCGATGGTCAACACCTGTTCATGTTCAAGGCGCCCTCTTTCGATTCGAAAACCGTCAAGTCCATGTTCAACTTCGAAGAGGCATTCTACACAAACGACACGAGATACGTGGAAAGGGTGAGCGAAATGCTGAACGACATGTGGAAGAGAGGCGTAGACATCAACGAACTAACCGCGGGACCAGTCGACCAAACAAACAGGCTGCAGGTTTCATGCTCGGACACCGTGTCAAAGATAGTCGACATGATGCTCAAGAACAACGTAAACTCCGTCATCGTGACAGAAAACAACCACCCGATGGGAATAATAAGCGAGAGAGACCTTCTTGAAAAAGTGGTCAAGCCTCGAAAACACCCAGCCAAGATCTGTGCGAGAGAGATCATGTCAATGCCCGTGGTGACGATCGAGTCGAATAAGCCTTTAGTAGAAGCCCTGAAGACCATGCGGAGCACGGGGATAAGAAACTTGGCTGTTTTCAGGGATGGAAGATTAGTGGGAATGCTGAAATTAAACCAGCCCACAACTCGCAAAGCTTAGTTTTCTAACGAACACAGACCGAGAGCGATGGCTGACTGAATGGTAAGTCATTGCCTCTCTGCTTTTCACAGCTTGAAGACGTATACTTTTGCCATCATGTGTTCCTAACAGCAATGTTAAATAATATGATTTACATGAATTACATGAAAAGTGGATAAAAAATGAATGACATCTGGGAAAACTTCGTTATTTACGGAACCGTCAAGGTTGGTGAAAGAGGACAAATCGTCATTCCTTCCAAGGCGAGGAAAGACTTCGAGCTAAAACCGGGTGACCTGTTGCTTGTCGTAAGAGCTCCTGGTCCTGGTCGCCGTGGAATCGGACTGGGACTGCTCAAAGCGGACCTGGTCAAAGAGCTTATGGAAAGGATAATGAAGGGAATGGAAACTCAAGGAAGCCGGAGGGCAAAAAGACAATGACGAATGGGGCAACCTCCGTTGTTGAAACGATAAACCTCAAAAAGACCTACATGCTCGGCAAAGTTCCCGTTGACGCCCTTCGCGGGGTGAACCTGAGAGTTGAAAGCGGTGATTTCCTCGCCATTTTGGGGCCTTCTGGAAGCGGCAAATCGACGCTGCTGAACCTGATTGGGGCTTTGGACAAGCCGACCCAGGGGAAAATGCTGATTGAGGGTGTTGATGTTTCTACGCTCGGTGACAATCAGCTTACGGACCTTAGGCGCCGAGTTGGTTTCGTGTTTCAGTTCTTCAACCTGATTCCACGGTTTACAGCGAGAGAAAATGTTGAACTGTCCATGGCTATAGCAGGCTTGAGTAAAACTGACAGGAGAAGGCGTGCTGAGGATCTCTTAGAAACCGTGGGATTAAAAGAACGAATGAATCATAAACCCACCGAACTGAGTGGGGGTGAGCAACAGCGAGTAGCCATCGCGAGGGCTTTGGCGAACAACCCGAAGTTTCTTTTGATGGACGAGCCTACGGGAAACATAGACTCCAAAACCGCTAACGAGATAATGGGTCTGATTAAGAGACTCAACGAAGAAAAAAACGTAACAATAATAATGGTTACGCACGACCAACGTCTGGCAGGTCTATCGAAGAGAGTCCTGCAGATGTTCGACGGGCTGATAGTTCAGGAGACTGTGAATTAACTTGAAAGCGCAGGACATCATGTCTTACTCATTCAGCGCAATTAAACTGAGGAAGCTTCGCTCGGGTCTGACGACCTTAGGGGTGATCATCGGCATCGCGGCTATCGTTGCTCTGCTTTCAATCACTCAGGGTCTTCAGAACACTATAACTGTGCAGCTTCAAACAGGGCTTGCAACTGATACGCTTATTGTTTCTGTCGGAGGAGGCTTTGGAGGAGGATTCGGTCCAGGCGGAGCTGATTCCGGCTTCAAATTGCTGGTCAATGATACGCAGACGATCGATCAAATCGAGAATGTCGAGACGTCGATTGCCATAATTCAAAGGGTAGGTCATGTCGAGTCTGGAGCTGGAGAGCGTCTTGCCACTATAGTGGGTGTGGATTTCGCTAAATATGCGAGCATTTACAGCAGCACCTTTGTGGCTGAGAGTGGAGGCATACCCTTGAATCCGGCAAACGAGAAGGTTGTGGTTGGAAAACGGGTGAGTGACCCTTGGAGAAACGGAACGATACTCTTCAAGGTGGATGACAACGTTGAAATCATCTGGACTAACGCGACTGCACGCCCACCGAGAAATGAGACCTATACAGGTAGTGTTGCGGCTGTTCTCAAAGAGGTTGGGGGCTTCGGCATCGGGGGTCCTTCGGATTCGAGTGTTTACATTCCGATTTCTCAGGCTCAGAGTTTCTTTAGAACCGATGAATGCAGCCTGATAATCGTGAAGTTGAAGGACAGTGAAAAAGCAACGATTGACAGTGTTTCCGAAGCCATAACAGATGCGTTCAGCAACGAGGTCTCTGTAATCTCTTCAACAGCCGTGCTCAACATTCTTTCAAGCGTCTTCTCGATTATACAGCTTTTCTTGGCGGGAATCGCCGCCATCTCGCTCCTAGTGGCAGGCATAGGCATAATGAACATAATGATAGTTTCTTTGATGGAACGCACCAGAGAAATAGGCATACTGAAAGCGTTGGGTATGAAGGGGCGAACAGTGCTTCTCGTCTTCCTGTGCGAATCTGTGATAATCGGCCTGATCGGCGCGGTGATCGGCATAGCTTCAGGCTGGGGGTTGGCAAACGTGGTTGCAGTAGTCTTCCGCGGAGGAGGCGGCCTAGGATTTGGGAACCAGACATCTCAGGCAGGAGCCTTTGGTTCAATGACGATAACTCCAGTCTTAACCCCAATGGTGTTCTTGGGAGCCTTGGTCTTCGGAGTGGGGGTCAGCGTTGTCTTCGCACTCTACCCAGCTTGGCGAGCTTCAAAACTCAAGCCAGTAGAAGCACTAAGATACGAATAGCAACAAAGCACGATAAAAGGCGGCGAACGAGAAGAAGACGTGGAATAGCAATTATGTTTTTATGATGTCGTCTTCTATGGTAAACTCATATCTGTGAACTTGAAGTAGTGAAGGCTTCCATGGAAAGAAATGAGGTTTTCAATTCCAAGCTTGCTTCAATCAAGGATAGGTTTGAGAAGATAGGAGTTGAATGGGTCATTTTTGCTGGAGCTGCTGTCTTCAGTTATGGAAGCAGTATGGAAATCACAGACGTTGACATATTGGTTAGATGTGAAGATCTGGAGAAGGCAAGGACGGCATTGAATGACATTGATCTCAGAGGCTTTGACATTGGTTGTGGGGCTGAAATCAAGACAGCTCAAGGAGCATGCTCATTCTTTTTGGATGACAAAATGATTGAAAG
>Ga0315314_1001106_pt1 | contig 25398 bp, 29 predicted proteins | sample TDP9_MG_FD_203631 | JGI IMG/M metagenome (GOLD analysis project Ga0315314, IMG submission 203631) | Freshwater sediment microbial communities from Lake Towuti, South Sulawesi, Indonesia - TDP9 | ecosystem: Environmental > Aquatic > Freshwater > Lake > Sediment | place: Indonesia: South Sulawesi... | reverse complement strand
TTATTAAATCGTATTGCGTATGGGTAAGTTCTTGAGAGCCCTTTTTCAGAGATCCATTCTTTCAGAAGGCTGAGTAGTTTTTCCAAAACCTGCCTTTGTTCACATTTTTCCATCTTTCGCGTACGGTGTATCTTGGTAAGTTCTGTTCGGCATTCTTTTATGGAATCTAATTCCCGGAGGTGTTCTTCTTTGATAAAGTGAATTCGCCTGAATGCCCTGTTCATTAACGCTCCGACTCTTTTTTTAGTCTTTGAGAATCTATTCATGTTTGCTAATAACCCGCACAGATCTCCTAGAGTTAAATAATCAAATTGTTTCTTCAGCTCGAAAGTTTTTCTAATCCAGTTCTTTGTTTCGACTTCCCACATCTCTTCTTCGATTTTTTTCAGGTCTTCTTCAAGCAAGACGCTTCCATAAAACAGTGTGAGATCTTCCAAAATTGTTTCCAATGAGTTGTAAACAAGATTCCAGTTGCCTTCAGTCAGTGTTGCTCCGTTTTCGACCTCTTTTAGATAACCTTCTATTTTAGAAGCTAAGCTCACTATACTCTTAAGTTCAGGAGGTACTTCAAACCCAAGTTTTAGGAGTATTGATCGGACGAATAACTTCTCATCCTCGATCTTATCAAGTCCTACTAAGCCAATACTTTGGGCAATCTTCGTCAAGTAGGGTCCAGAACCGAAGAACTCTGTTAGGATTTTGTCCGAGGGATCGAGGATGCATTTTTGGAGGATCAGATCTTCTATAGTCCCGCTTCCTTTTATTCGTAGACGCAATTCCTTTTCTTGGAATGTTCTTAGAAGCAGCTTGGCAAGGTTCTTTTCTCCGGAATATGGCGGCTCAAAAACACCGAACGGAGTGGCTACAAAATTCCAGTATCTTTCGATGGATTGAATCTTCACTGCACCCTCATCAATTAGCCTGTTGAAAATCTCGAAGATTTCGCTATCGCTAATCGTTACAAGGAGAAGGTGGCATATTTTCTCTTTTAGTAAGGGATCGTGTTTACTTAGTCTTAGATCAAGTTTGTCTCCGACCTTTGCCTTAAATTCCAAATATGGAGATGGATAATCAATGTGGGCGAGGAGAAACTTGGTCATATCTTTTATCATAGTGGACTTTCTTTGAACGACTGACTTCAGAAGACCTAATGGCCCCAAGACCCATCCTGACTTGTTTGTTTGGATCAAGGGGGTTTCTCTTTTCCGTATGCTTTTCTGGACAAAATCTTCGGTTTCTTTAACGGTAGTATTTTTAACGATAGACTGAATAAGGGACTTCCTGTTCTTACTAAACTCCCACTTAGTTCGTCGCTCGCTAAGTTCATCTGCCATTTGAACTAGTTCTTTTACACTGAAGAAGCTGAATAGAAAAACAACCTTGTAAATGCCATATGCTTCCTCCAAATTAGTGACTCTGACCTCAAATCCTGCATCTTTGAAAATGAGCTGGCAAAACTCTTGTTCTCTACCCTCTTCGATAATACGTTCTATTACCTTGTCTGTTTTGGTGCTTTTGGGCAACTTTAAATTCAGTCTTTCTCTAACGAACGAGATTAATTCTGCGCGACTGGCGAAGATGTCATTGATTATTTGCAAAGCTATATTTTCTTTTGAGGTCATAAGAACAAATGTACGCGATTCCAGTCAGATAAATCCTTGTGCGTGCACAGTCTAAGCATGTATGCAGACATGACTAAACATGTCTGTCACACATAGGACTTGGAAGCTAATTCCACGAACACAGTAATTATGATTAATTAACGTATCTTCAGTAATTCCCTTTTCGGGATGCTGTTGAAGAGAGTCATTGTGAGTAGCATTCATTCCGATTCAATTAGTTTTATCGAAAATTAGAGACTGGAATCGTAATTTCCCTCAGCGCTCATCCAGAGCTGGGGCATTGGAATAATCAAGAAGTTGTTCGTTCGATTCGATTCTTAAGTTAAACATTTCTCGGAGAGTTAAGAATGCTTACTTAGAACAAGGATTAGCTATCTTAGTCTTCCTTGAGCGACTAAGCACCTAATGGGTGACATCGCAAACTCGGTATTCGCAATCTAACAACATTGCAATTGTTGAATGGCCATAGTTTACGATCGCTTCTAGCCTGTTCGCGTTGAAATTGCGTGAGAAATGTGCTCAGTACGTCTTAAACGCCTCAATCTGACGCCAAATTTGTCTTACTCACGTTTAAATAGCACTGAATCAACTCTAAATCTCAGTTGAATAAAGCTGAAATGACGGCTCCATATGGGTAGGCTCACTAAAGTCAAAGTAGATCAAATTCGGCAGTTGTACGAGCAAGGATACACTAAGAAGGAGATAGCTGACAAGCTCGGCGTGAGCAGAAGCAGCATCGCCAAATACGTAAAGGAGACGTCTGAAGGGGGAGGGAGGGAAGCCGCAACTCACATTCCCCAACTCGTTCACGAGCTAGCCAAGACCCTCTTCGAGCTACTCGCCCACATCAACGTCATGCCCTGGCTGGACGACAATTGCGTGGCGGACGGAGCTGACCAAATGGCGCTGAAACTCCTGCAAAAGATAGCTGAGATAAACCCAGAATATGCCAAGAGCCTCATTAAAGAGAACCCCTACATCGAATACTTGCAGGACAGAATTCTCGACCTATCGACGACGCCGGATGAACAGCTAGATGAGGAGGAACAGAGGCAAAGAAGGGCATGGGTCAGCATGATGAAGAATTACTACCCTGAAAAGCTTGCACAACTCATATAGAACCAATTTGAGTGTAGCCACCATTGAATTCGTTTAAGGAGAAATAACCGAATAAGTTAGCGTCACGTGGTCCATGCGACATCACCTAGAGCCTAGCGCGATTGGTTCCTTGCCTCTCAACCTTCTGACACACACCTCTCAGTCTCTTGGGAAGGGGCCCAGAGCTTGCTAGTCCATTGCCTATTTCTTGTGGAAGGAACAGTAGGAACTCGTTTCTCAAGGCGTTCACCTAGTCTCTCACAGATTCTATCTTCCCTCTCAGCGTAGCGCCTACTCTTGCGCCCATGTTCCGCGCAGATCGACCATTCGTCTCAGATTCAGCTTCCAGACCTAACAAGAGTCCAGTAGCCTTTTGCCTCACGGTCGAAACCAATTCACTCATTCAAAACACCTTATGGCCTTTTCCGGGCGATTGGGAGAAAGGGTAGGAACGCGTATTCATCAATGCTGCGACCATCTGGTTGCGGCCTTTTACCTCTAACGACCCTAGGGTCAAGCATAACATAACTCAAGGCGGTGCGAACAGAATCTTCCTTTAAGCCTGTTTGCGCTGAAAGCTCGGTGATTGTAAACCACTCTTCACGCCGCGTGCTAAGAAACTTGTGAACTGTCCTCGCTGAACCGATTAGTGGGAACACAAATTCCTTGTCCTTTTCGCTCATTCTAACCCCAAGAATATTAGATAAAGGGTCTTATTTAAACTTGCGTTTTATAATCAATTTAAAGTTTAAATAGACCTTTCAACAATATTGGAGTGAAGCTTCTGAAGAAAGGTGATGTGGAACTTGACAGCGAGTCCTGAAGGACCCGCCCCAAAACCAAGCAGCAAGAGAGAGCCTTATAAAATATTTCACAGTGCTTCTCAAGAAACACTGCTTAACAACGCAAAAAAGAAGGCAAAAATCGTTTTTGCCAAAGGCATTGTCACTCTTATTTCTCAAGGCGTCAACAATGAATCACGGATAGCGAAAAGCGCGGGTTTCAGTCGTCAGCGCGTTCATTATTATATCGAGAAGCTTGAACGCGGTGGCCACATCGAGAGAACCACACGGAAGAAACCATGGTTCTTTGAGGTCACGGAACGAGGAAGGCAAAAATTTCTCGATACCTACGAGGGTGCGGTTGTTGGTGGGCAGCCTTTGTTTCGGTTGAATAACTGCCGTTGGGCGTTTCCGATTGTTGAGGGTGTGGTGGATGTTTCTAAGGTGACTATACGTTGGAAGACTGTTCACATGGCTGGGTGGGATTGTTTTTATGGGCGTGCGTTAAATGTTGCGTTCAGGTATTTGGCCTCTTCTAATGCTGTTGAGGTTTATGATATTGGGCATAAGGGTAGCGACGTGGCTGAGTTGGAAAGGCAGAGTCTTTTACGGAGTGTTGAGTTCAGTCGCTATTTGGAAGATGTGTTGAAGGTGAAGTTTGGACAGCCCAGACCAGCTTGCACATTTCATGTGGCTGTTGTTAACGACCCTATGGCGCCTTTGTTTAAGAAGACTGTGAGCGTTGGCGACATCTGGGTTGACCGCAGCAAGGGTGAACCCGAATTGGAGTTGAGAGATGAGAAACTGCTTGAAGCTTATGTTTTCATGGTTAAGAATTTTCCTAAGGTTGTTGAAGGTCTCAAAAAGGTGGACGCTATGTTGGAGAACCAGAAGAAGTTGAGCGAGCAAGTGGCTGATCTCAGCGAGTCGTTGAACCAGAAGCCTAAACCCCTCAATCGTGACTTAGAGCGTCTCTATGACAGTTAGGAGATGAAAGGTTGACTGAGTGTGGAGACCATTGCCAAGAGGCAAAAATGTTACTTGTATTCTTGTAGTTTAGCATCAAATGGCCGGTCCTGTCATGACAGGAATTTTTGAACCTCAATTATACGATGTTTGGAACGGGAATATGAGAAATTCGTCAATATTGACGCGTTGCGGGTTACTAATTCGCACATATGTGCGAATTTTTCCATAATAGTTGCGATGTACTCTGTAGCCAAGGACCCGTTGCAGCGGTAAAGACCCCCTTTTACTACGTACATTAGAGGTTTCTGTGATGTACGTAGTGATCGACTCTCGGGTTGCAATGATTTTCTCTCTAGAAAAAGGGTTTAGCCTAGGCTTTTTGCTACAAAAGTGCCTAGTCTTCAGATATCCATTTCTTTGGAAGTTTCTCAGCCAGTCGGTTTCTTCCCTTCAGTATGTCCTCAATCGCTTCATCGGTGAACCGCTTCTCAAAACCACCAGCCAAAGCTGCGCGTAAGGCAACTTCTAGGCGCTGAACCTCCTTCCCCATTTTTTCAACGTCTTCTTTGAGTTTGTCTTTTTCCTTTTGGGTTTCAACGGCTAGTTTGACGGACATGACGCTGCCGCAAGCAAAGCACGTTGTAGCGTTCAATGGGTTGGGCTTCTTACATCGAGGACAAAGTCTGAGACGCACTTTTCCCTCATCGACAACTATTCCAGCCTGCTTGAGTTTCGCCAATTTTGCGTCTTTGCCGCTTAAATGTTCGTAGCGGCTTGGGGTCTTTGAGGTTTTGGTCCATCCGTAAATCTTTCTCATTATGGGTTCGGTCAGTTCAACTGAGTCGTTGGTTGCTTCCGTGTGTCTGAAAATATACGGGTAAATTCGCTTTCTGACTCCCGCTTTGGCCGCAACTCGTTTCAGCATTTGTCTTAAGCCTGCGTATGAGAGAGGTTCGCACGGTTTCTCGAAGTCTGGCCACAATGGTGCGTTGGGATTGTCACGTTCACTGTAGCTGTCGAGCCACTGAGACAAATAGGCAAGATTCCTTATGATGAATGAACCTCGTATACCTGTCTTGCCATCCAACGATAATTCGCCGTATTGCTGTTCAACTGTGACGTTGCCAACTCTTAAGCTCAACAATTCCCCAGGTCTCATGCCAGCCTCATCGAGACAGGCAATCAAGGCTTTGTCCCGAAGGTTCTTAGCCGCGTTGATCATCCCTTGTTTTTCTTGTTCGGTCAACAAGTCCGATGGCTTTACTGTCTCTTCTGGCTCCTTGATTTTGATGCCTTTAAAAATCGTTGGATAGCCATGTTCCTTCGGGTCATAGGCTTCCTCGCTTCCGCTCTTCTCGTGGAGAACCCAACCGATAAAGAATCGCGTCAAAATCTTGAAATCTCGCTTTGTCGATTCCTTCAGACTTGAAGCCTCGAGCTTGGCGAATTCGCTCTGAACATCTTCCTTCGTAAACCCCTCAAAGTTCTTACTGATTGGGGAGAAGCGTCTTGGTCTGCGACCTCGCCTCTCATACTGGCCGATGGCGAACTGTTTTAGGGTCCAGAGGGTCTTTGCACATCGCCCGGCGCTCGTTCCTTGAGCTCGCTTGAACTCTATAAACTTTAATATCATCTCCTTGTTCTCGGGGCTTATGAGCCTGCACTTTTTTACGCTCTCTAAGGCTCTTTCAAGCCTCACATCGCAATTATGTATATCCATTCGATTCACCCCAAGAACGTCTGCTACAGGATTAGAAGGGTGGGGATTTAAACAATTTGATTGGTGCTCCGGCCGGGATTTGAACCCGGGTCGGCGGCTTTCTCCCCATAAAATCGAGAGGCCGTCATACTTAACCGGACTATACTACCGGAGCCCTAAACTGTGCTACTTTCTTCTTTTTCGTTTCCGATATATAGCCACTCCGTCTTAAACATAATGAACCTATTCGAATCAGCTATGCATTGCAGAGGGTGCTTCAAAAAGCATATTGTCATGGGATGGACGTTAGCTTGTTTTCAAGCATCTGGCTGTCAGCCACTACTAAAAAGGTCCACTTCTTGAGATTTTTAATTGGATGAGGCTCCATGGTTGTGGTTTTGTTCTTAACGTTTTAGAGGAATTCTTGAAACGTAGTAAAAAGTATCAACCTTTCTCCTAGCCTCTTCTAGGATCTGAATAATATCTTCTAAATCTGCATCGGCTACTGAAAATTCAACATCTGGAAGACCGCAGAAAGCCTTGCGCCAGATTGCAATGTTTATATTGCTACGGTTGGAAAGTGAAACTTCTATTTGACCGTGAATTGAACCAGCCTTGCGACCTATAAGACCGCTGGCTAATGGAATCTTAGTTTTCGACTCTTCCATTTGAGCACACCCCTCAAAGAAGACTGTGTTCGAAGAATCGTTTAAATCTTACGATTCAATAAACTCTATTACGCTGACAGCTGGCTTTGGCATATCGGCAGACTGAAGGGAAACTGAAAAAACGCATAATTTGATGTTTTTACTTTGGAAAAGAGTGAGAAAAAAGGGGTTTAATATTCTTCTTCCATGCCTTCGCCGCCGGGCGCAGGCCCCTTTTCTTTGGGCTTTGTGGCTGCTATGACATCGTCGATGCGCAGTATCATGGAAGCAGCTTCAGCAGCGGATTTCACTGCTTGCTCCTTAACTCGCAGGGGTTCAATCACGCCTTCGCCGTACATGTCCATGATTTTGCCCGTGAACACGTTGACGCCTTTGGCTTCTCCCCGCGCCTTCTCGTGAGCCGACCTCAACCCGACTAGTATGTCGATGGGTTCTAATCCAGCGTTTTCAGCCAGTGTTTTGGGCACGATTTCCAAGGATTCCGCGAAGGCTTCGATTGCCAGCTGCTCTCGTCCGCCCACTTCAGTGGCAAAGCCACGTAGCTTTCGGGCGATTTCGGATTCGATGGCGCCTCCGCCTGGCACTATTTTGTTGTGTTCGATGACGTCTGAGACCACAGACAAGGCGTCGTTCATGGCTCGCTCAGCCTCGTCCACCATGCGTTCAAGTCCAGCTCTGATGAGAATGGCGACCGAGCGGGGGTGCTTGCAGTTTTCAACGAAAACCATCTTGTCGTCGCCGACTTTGCGTTCTTCAACTAAGCCTGCTTTGCCCAAGTCTTGAGTTTTCAAGTCGTCTAGGTTGCTGATTATTCTGCCGCCAGTAGCTCTGGAAAGCTTCTCCATGTCAGACTGTTTGGCCCTTCGCGCTGCGAGAATGCCCTCTTTGGCTAAAAAGTGTTGAGCCATGTCATCAATGCCTTTCTGACAAAACATCACGTCGGCGCCTGAAGCTTTGATTTTGTCCACCATCTCCTTGAGCATGCGGGTTTCTTGGTCTAGGAACGCCTTCATCTGTGTGGGATCGCGTATCCTGATTTCGGCACTGAATTCTGTTTTTTCCACCTCGAGCGCAACGTCTAACAGGGCGATTTTGGCGTTTTCGATGCGTTTTGGCATTCCTGTGTGAACCACTTCTTTGTCAACGATTATGCCTTTCACCAACTGTGTGTCGAAGAGGCTCTTGCCCTCCTTCTTTATGATTTGAATCTGGTCGATGTCGGCAACCCACTTGTCGCCGCGCTGTTCTGAAATCTGTTTTACGGCGTCAATGGCGATCTCTGCCAAATGCTCTTTAGCGTTTCCCACGGCTTTGCTAGCCATAGATGTCATTGCAACTTTTTTCAAAGTCTGTCTATCATTGATGTCAACGGGCGTTCCAAGTTTGTCTAAGGTTCCAACCGCCATCTGCGATGCCTTTCGGAAGCCGCTCACGATCACGGTTGGATGAATGTTCTGGTCAAGCAATTCCTCTGCTCTGCGTAGGAGTTCGCCTGCTAGGACCACGGCGGTTGTGGTTCCGTCGCCCACCATGTCGTCTTGGGTTTTAGCCACTTCAACCATCATTTTGGCTGCTGGATGCTCAACTTCTACTTCGTCTAGGATGGCGGCGCCGTCGTTGGTTATGGTGATGTCGCCTAAGCTGTCGATGAGCATTTTGTCCATGCCGCGAGGTCCAAGCGTTGTGCGCAGAACCTCTGAGATTATGCGTGCTGCCATGATGTTGTTTCTTTGAGCTTCTCTGCCCCTTCTGCGCGCTGTTCCTTCTTTTAAGATTAGAACTGGCTGTCCAGCCTGAGTTGTTAAGTAAGCCATTTCTCTCATACTCCCTCGAAACTACTCTATTTTTTGTGAATCTACCTACTGCAATTTTCCTCAAAAATATAAACTTAACTATTCCAGCTTTCAATTTAAACGAGCATTGATTGTTTTCGGTTATTCTCCACCAAGCTTCTAAGATTTTTGATATATGTGGTATGGTCGTATATCCATGATCCTTGCTTGAAGAGCTGATATGGGATTGTCTCTCGTGACCATTTATTAGGTCGTAAGTCTTGAATCACATAGTCATAACTTCCCACATGCCCCGCTTTAGCGAGTTTCGAGAGGCTTTCAATAAAGTTTCTGAATTCATGTCGAGGCAAGTAGATTTGTGCGATTAACGCATTTTCGCCAAGTATTTTGCCCAGAATACCTATGAATGGCTTATCCAACAGAGACAGGGCAAATTTCGTTAACTTTTCAGAGTCTAGGAATCTGAATCTTACGAAGAACATATCTGACAGAGCTTTTTCAAAGGGCAAAAAGCCAATCTGAAAAGTCTCAATCAGTCCCCTTTTAATGATATGCTGCTTGTAATGATAATGTGTATTCTGCAATGTTGTTCCCAGCTTCTTTGCGATTTCCCTTAAACTGATTGTGGCATCTTTCTCCAATTCCTTTAAAATGAACAAATCGGTTTCGTCAGCCTTTACTGGAAAGTCTGGAGGGTCAATAAGGGTATATGGCAAGTCCCTGTCTTCCATGGGGACCTCTTCAACCCATTTGTCCCATTGGAAAATCCATTTTTCAGAACCTTTATCAAACCAGTTAGATGTTCGGTTGACGGTGTGGAAACAAGTCGACCAGTTAAGCTCTACGTCCTGAGCGGCTCCAAGTCCTTCAATCTCTCGGATAAACTGTTCAAACTTATCATTGTGGCCTTTGGGGATAACGTATATCCCAAGGCAACCTTCATAGTTTCCGTAAAATCGAGTCAAGTAAATATAGAATTTGTTAACTTTCAAGCAGTTGAATAGCAACTCTTCGTTACCTGGAGAAGCCTTTGCTAGGACAACAGATTTTTTCAACCCTAAATTGGTATGATAAACTGTTGCGTGGGTTCTTAAATAAAAAAGGGAAGACATGCGTTTCATTCTGGAAATCAAGGTTACTCTTGGTATTGCAAGCTTTTTTGCGACTTTGGCTATGTTTCGAGGACCGTATTCTCCTAAGCCTTCAATAATCCTTATGTCGAGGAGATCAGGTTTATCCCGCATCCGTGTTCACCGTAAGACCTAAGATATCTTGGTAGATTTCTTTTATCTGACTATTTTATATATTTATTTGGGACCCCATGGGTCGTCAATGGGATCAGCGAGAACGTGTCCCGTGGTTAGAGTAATCATCAGTATGCCTAATTGGACGAGCAAAAGAATCAGTTTCCAATTTGAAGCGAGCGCCATTTTCCAGTTCAAATAAATCACCTCCTTTGATTTGTGTCTGGAAAATGGCGGTATTCCAGACGCAAATAAAACTTAAATAGAATCTTAACCTGAATTCAAAGTCTCTTCGGTGGTGGAATTGGAAACAGAAGTTTTAGCTATGATGCACAGAAGAATGGTGCAAGATTTCCTAGATGTGTTGGTGATGATAGAGTTGAGGAAGCGTCCGCTAAGCGGCTATGATGTCATAGAATTTGTCCATAAAAAATTTAGAATCTTGATGAGTTCAGGCACTATTTATGCTTGTCTCTATGGTTTGGAGAGAAAAAGACTAGTGAAGGGTGAGCACGCTTCAGCTAAAAGAATATACACATTGACTGAGAAAGGGAAAGAAATTACCATAGCGTTTCTTAAAGCAAAGGACAAAATCACCCGATTCTTTCTTATCCTTTTTGGCGGCTAAAAAGAACTTTCAGTTAACCTCGGTAACAGTAACTTTCTCTACATTTGCGAACCATGGAATCTTAGTCTCGCCTTTTGAAAGTTCAGATAAGATTTCTTCCTCGATTTCAAAATTGTCTTTTTCCATGCATTCATCCACTAAACGAATAACTATGACGGCTCTCTTACCCAAATCACGAATCCTCATCAAACTAATCAAGAATGTTACCTGTAATAAAACTTATGAATCCAACATTCAACCCACTCATAAGCGGTCTGTTTCACTTCTTCAGTCGCTTGGTAGAATTGCAAGCTTGACAATTCGGCTACTAAGACTGCAGGATTTAAAGAAAAATCGTTATTTGTCCATGACTTTTCTGGCGGCGATTTCTACGTCTTCAGCCTTTATGGTTTTTCTTCCAGCGTGCATGGCGTAGTCCATGGCTTCTCTGGCGATTTTCACGCCTATTTCGTCTAGAACCTTAGCCAACGCTTTCGCCGCGGTTTCGCTGACTCTGTCTGCTCCTGCTTTCTTGCATATTCTGTGCATTGGAGCCACTGCTAATTCGGGACCTGCCATTTTAACCATCTCGCAAGCCTCTTTTTCTATTTCAGCCACTATTTAACACTTTTGAGTGAACAGTTTTTATGATTTGGCGTGGTTTTGCATGCAGTATTAGCCATATCAATCAGGTCGTGATTATTTATGGTGTCTTTAAGGTGTTTTAAATACGAGGACATAGTGAAGATATTGCGGCCAAAATAGGGGAGAAACCAAAGCGTGAGCAGAGAATATCCCACTCGTCCATTGGTTGGCACTGGCGCCTTGATTTTACAGGATGGTAAGCTGTTGCTCATTAAGCGTGGAGCGCAGCCGGGTCAGGGCAAGTGGAGCATCCCAGGCGGGCTGGTGGAGCTGGGCGAAAACGTTCAAGACGCCATGACTCGCGAAGTGAAGGAGGAAGTCGGCTTGGAGGTAGAAGCCGTCAAACTCATGGACGTCTTCGACAGCGTCACACTTGATGCCCAAGGACGCATACAATACCACTTCGTAGTCGTCAACTTCCTCGTACGCATCGTAGGCGGCAGCTTACAGACAGCGAGTGACATTTTGGAGGCACAGTGGGTTCCTTTCGAGGAAGTGGAAAAGTACAATTTAACTAAATCTTTTCGAATTTTTTTTGAGAAACATAAGGATGCTTTACTGCGGGTTCTTAGTTCTCAATGATGGCTTCGTTGTGAAAATGACTTCTGCTTTGACACTTTGATTCATTTCTGCCTGAATTTTATCTTGAGTTATTCTTTTAAGATTGTTCATTGAATACAAATGTAGACAAGAGGCTACTCTGGAGTAGTTTGTTTGCCGTCTCTTACGCATTTGCAGAATGGCAGATACGCTGTTTTAAAGAAGCTCGGCGAGGGTGGAAAAGGCGTCGTCTTCAAGGCTAGAGACACGGTTTTAAACCGTGTTGTAGCGATTAAGATGCTTAAGACGGCGGTGTCAGGAGAAGAGGCGTACTCACGGTTTATGCGTGAGGCTCAGGCAGTGGGAAAGCTAAACCACCCGAACATTGTTTCCATCCACGATATTGGCAAGGAAGATGACAAGCAGTTTTTTGTTCTTGAATTCGTTGATGGAATGAGCCTTCGCGAGCTCATGGGCACATACCCTGAAGGCAAGTGTGACATTCAGACGGCTTTAAGAATTGGCATGGATGTTTGTGGTGCGCTTCAATACGCGCATTCTCAGGGGGTTCTGCATCGAGACATTAAGCCTGAAAACGTCATGCTTACTCGGGAAGACACGGCGAAGTTGATGGACTTCGGCTTGGCTAAGATGCTTGGTCAGCCGAGCTTAACTCAAGAGGGCATCATTGTTGGCACTGTTGCTTATGTGGCTCCAGAGATAGCTCTGGGGCGAGGTGCTGACATTCGATCTGACTTGTACTCGTTTGGCGCGGTTCTTTACGAGGCTTTGATTGGTAAGCCTCCGTTTGTTGGGGAAGACTCGGTTAAAGTTATTTTCAGTCATATTCATGATTACCCTGCTTCGCCGAGTAGGTTGAATTCGAAGGTTCCGCAGGCTTTGGCTGATTGTGTCATGAAGCTGTTGGAGAAGGAGCCTGAGAAGCGGTATCAAACAGCTGCGGATTTGCTTACAGCGTTGCGGGATGTTGCTGAAGGCTTTTTGAGGGAAGCTTATGTTCCTTCAACTAAACCCGCTGTGGTTGTTCCAACTCCGCGTCCTGTTGCTGAGAGGGAGATTCAACTCATTGACAGAGCTGACGAAATGGTTGCCTTAAGGGAGGCTGTGGATAGGGCTGTTCGAGGAGAGGGTGGTCTTGTTTTTCTTTATGGGGAGGCTGGAATTGGTAAGACTCGCTTAACTAGAGAACTTGGAGCTTATGCTCGTCTACGTGGAATGCAGGTCTTGTACGGTAGATGCCCAGCCTTGTTCAGGATGGATGGTATGCCGCCTTATATTCTGTGGAGCGAGGTCATCAAAAATTATCTGGAAGTCTGCAATCCTGAACAATTGTACAGGGTTGTTGGCTATTATCCAAGTGAAATTTGCAAGCTTGTTCCCGATCTTGCGCAGAGGCTTAGGTCGATTCCGCCTTCTATGCCGATTAGTCCTGAGCATGAGCGTGACAGGCTTTTTGAGGCTGTTTCGCAGTTTGTCACGAATATTTCTCGTGAAGCGCCTTTGTTGGTTGTTCTTGATGATTTGCAGTGGACGGATCAGTCTTCGCTTTTGTTGATGCATTATTTGGCTAGAGGCGTCTACAGGGCGCCAATGCTTATCTTGGGCGCTTATCGTGACACTGACATTGACGAAAGGCATCCTTTGTCTTCAGTTTTAACGGAGTTGAATCGGGAACGCTTGCTCAAATCTGTTCCGTTGAAGCGTATGTCTGCTGATGATGTTTTAGAGATGATCAAACGGCTTTTAGAACAGGATGAGGTGCCGGCGGATTTCTGTGAGGTGATGTATGAGAAGACGAGAGGGAATCCGTTCTTTGTTGAAGAAGTAGTCAAGTCTCTGAAGGAAGAGGAGGTCATTTATCGAAAGGAGAACAGATGGAAGGTTAAGGAAGTCTCTAAGATAGAGTTTCCGAAAACCGTGAAAGGCGTAATCAAGGCGAGAATCGGACGATTAGATGATGAATGTCAAAATGTGTTGACTTTGGCTTCTTTTGTTGGGAATGATTTCAGTTTTCCAGCGCTATGTGGAGTAACTGGGCTTGCAGAGGATAAAGTGCTTGACTTAATGGAGAGGATACTTAAGACTGGTCTTGTTAAGGAGAGAGTGATTCGAGGTCAGGATGTTTACTCATTCGCCGATATCATTGTGAGAGATGTTGTACATGAGGAAGTTAGCCATCTGAGGCACAAGAAGCTTCACGGCGCTGTAGGATGCGCCCTGGAGAAGGTCTACGAGAAAAAAACTGATGAACATCTAGGAGAGTTAGCCTTACACTTTCTTGAGTTTGGAGACGAGGAAAAAGCGCTGGGTTATTTCCTGAAGGCTGGAGATAAAGCTGCAAGGATTTATGCGAACAACGAGGCTGTTTCCTACTTCCAACATGCTCTAACCCTTCTCGAAAAGAAAGAAGGCGAACTTCGGGAAAAAGGACGTGTTCTTGAAAGGCTTGGGGACATCAAGAAGATTGTTGGGGAATACGATGCTTGCACAAAGTATTGGAACGATGCGTTGCTGTTGTGGAAGGAACTGCATGAAAAAGCAAACATTGCGAGACTGCACCGTAATATGGCGAATGTTTTTTGGGAATTTATGGGCGATACTGAAAAAGCGAAGGAGCACTATGACAAGGCTTTAGTGATGTTAGAGGCTGAGCCTGAAAGTGTTGAGTGTGCGAGCCTTTATGCAGATATGTCCCGCATGTATTATCGTATAGGAGATATGGCTAAGGCTCTATCCTTGGCGGAGAAAGCACTTGAACTTGGCAAGAAACTGAACGATTATGAAGTCATTGCTAAATCGTACTCCCGCATAGGCACAATATCTTCTTTCAATGGAGATTTCAAGAAGGCTGTTGAATGTTTGGAGAGAGCCTTGAAAATAGCACTTGACAACGGGTATGTGGAAACGGCACTGCTTGCGTATACTAACCTGGGCGGTGCTCTTTCAGCTGAGGAATATGAGAAAATAGTGGATTGCGATGAGAAAGGACTAGAACTCGCAAAGAAAGTGGGGGATGTTGAGGCGATTACCTGGTTTGGGAGTGGTTTGGCGTGGATGTATATTGGTATGGGAAATATGAACAAAGCAGTTGAGTTGTATGAGGAATCAGTCTCCTTCGACAAGAAGACTGGAAATATAGTTCAACTTTCCATGTCTATACGTAACCTTGGGTTAGCCTATCAGATACTTGGAGAATGGGACAAAAGCGAGCGATATTACAATGAAGCGCTGAACATCGCAAAGAAACTAAATGATTTCCAAGCAATCGCATACGCTTATGCGTTACTTGGATATTTCCACATAGACAAAGGCGACTACCTAAAGGCAAAGGAGCTTTACCAAAAAGCGTACGAAATCGTCGAGAAAACAGGAGCAAGATACATACAATGGCTAGGCACCCACTGGATAACCCTAATCAACATAGAGCTTGGAGAAATCGAGAAAGCCCAAAACCAATTTGACGATCTATACAAGTTTGCCCTCGAAATAAAGGAAAAGGATACCATCCGCATGGTCAATACACTTAAAGCGATGTTGCTTCGCGCACAAAAGAAATGGGAGGAATCAATCGAATGCTTCGAAAAGAACCTTCAAGAGTACGAGGCTGTTAACGCCAGACAAAGAAACGCCTACTGGTTCTCCAAATGGGTCCTCTCTGAATATGCTCGAGTTTACCTAGAAAGAGACCAAGAAGGCGACAGAGAGAAAGCGCATACCCTACTCAACCAAGCACTGGAAATATTCCAGAAGTTAGGCGCCAAGAAGGAGATTGAAAGAATAATTGCGAAAAAGAAGTTGCTTACTGCTTAGAGCTTAGATTATGCGTTTGGTTTTGGGCTGAAGAACAGTCGGGTTTGCCCCATCGTTTGCACGTTTAAGGAGCGCACCTTGGCCACAATCGGAAAGTCTCTCACAGCGTTGCCTAGAAGGAGGCAGCTTTGAGCTGGCAAGTCAAAAGCGATGGATTTGACAGTTTCAGCGTCCACTTTGGCTGCTCGGCTCACCGTCTCCAAATCGTGTTCGTTGGTGAAGTTGAAGAGAAAAATATTGTCGGCTTGACGATAAATATTCTCTCTAATCGTGTCAGGCTGGTTGGTTATGAAAGTTGTGAACACGCCGAAATGCCGCATACGCGTGACTATGTCGTCCCAGTAGGTTTCACGCAGGTAGAGATGCGCCTCCTCAGCGAACAGGAAGACCGCCCTAACCTTTTGCTGCGTTAACAGGTCTACTAGCTTGCCCAATATGTATTCGACCACGATTTGGCGGTCGACAAGCGACGTGTCCTGAAGGTTTACAACTAGGGCGCCGCCGTTCCGCATCAGGTGAAAGCATTCTTCTAGGCTTGTGGCTTCTGACGGGTTGTCTGTGAAGAAGCCAGAATTGACTAACGAGTAGTAGCGTGAGAACAGTGCGTCTTTGACGTGTTGGTTGCAGCGCCAGTTGCGTATGGCTTCACCCAACTCATGAAGGGTCAATGAAGCATGTTCGTCAAGGAACTGCCAGATTCGGCGAAATTCTCTGGCTGATGTTCCTGGAAGGTTGAGGGCGTTTAAGAGGATGTTGAGCATGACGCGGAGTTTCATCTGTGCCAACGTGACTTTGAAGTTGACGCTTGGAGTCAACACGTGGACTTTGCTGTTGTATTCGTTCTTTTTGCCGTCGCCTCCATAGCCTAGATTAGCGTATTCGCCGTTTAGGTCGAGCACAATCACTGGCGCACCGTGTTGAATCAATCCTAGAGCGAGTAGTTTGGAGAGATGCGACTTGCCTGTTCCCTTTTTGCCTGTGACGATGTTTAGTCTGCCGTCTAGGGAGGTTGCGTCGATGTTGAAGGTTGCTGAGTCTTTGGTTTCGCCGAGGTTGATGGGCAGTGTGTGGTTGATTTTGATTAGGTTGATGAGTGAGGCGGTTGGCAACTGTTTTATTGTTGATTGGCTTCGTGATGGCAGCCATGTGCCGCCTGTGCTGATTTTGCCTTTTTCTAGGCTGGCCCGTATCTTGCAGATTAATGTTCGTGAGTCTTGTATGTAGGCTATGTGGCTTGCTACTTCCAATGGGTCGAAGTCGTGTCCGTTCAGGTGGGCGCTGTCTTCGTTGTTGGCGGTGTCTCGGAGTAGTTCTTCGATTATGCCTGGTACGTTGGCGAATTGGACGTCTATGACTTGGACGATTAGGGCTCGGTTGGGCTGTCGTGTGTCTTCGATTTGGAGGTAGTCGCCTTTTTCTGTGTTTTCGTGTGGGAAGCTGAGAATCTGAATGGTGTTGCCTTCTTTTCTGTACAGGCGCATGCTGGTCAACTCTCTGGTCCTTTTCCGTAGGGTCCGAACAGTAGCCTGCGGATGTTTGGGCGTTGAACGATTCTTATTCTGTAGGTCTGAGCGAGGAAGCGTTGGATGCCTATGACTTCGTTGGCTGTGAATGTTGAGTATATGTGGGCGAGGCGGAGGGTTTCGGGGTATCCGTCTGTGACGAGGTCGTTGGCGATTAGGTGTTCTACGGCTTCAATAGCCTGTGGGGTTGGGGTGTTGTTGTCTATGTCTAGGCGGAATGCGCATCCGTGTGGGTTTGAGCCTAGTTTGGCTATGTAGATTGAGCCTAGGTATCGTATGTGTGTGTATGGTGTTGTTGGGTAGCCGCCGATTTGGAGGAGGCTGGGGGGCGGGGTTTTTTCGATTAGGTCGGTTATGTTGATGCCGTTTAGGCGTAGGCGGGTTGTTTTTGTGAAGGCTAGGATTGTGTTATGCTTGCGGTGGGCTGTTTCTAATAGTTGGGAGAGGAGGCTGATTGGTGTGTCGTTTGTGCCTGCTGTGAGGCTGCCGTCGAGTAGGATGAGGCTGTTTTGGCTTTGGGCTGCGATTTGTGTTTGTATCCAGCGTTCTAGTAGGGTGGTCATGCGTGTTTGCATGTTGATGAGGCTGGGTGTGTTGCTGGGTGTGTTTGTGAGTGGCCCGTGTTCCTGTTGGTTGCGGCTGTATTGGTTGAAGAGGCTGTAGATTTCTTGTTTGTTTTCTTCTGTGATGTGGAATGGGAAGGGTCCGAGGCGGAGGTAGCGGTAGCCTGACCCATTTTGTTTCCAGACTGTTGCGGCTCTGAGGGCTAGGAGTATGCCTGTTTGGGTTTCGCCGATTTTTATGCTGGACACGTCTATGGCGATGACTGGTTGTGGGTTGGGTTGTGGTTTGAGCTGTATTGTGTGGGGTTTTAGTGTGGTTTGTCCTGTGAAGGCTGGTGTGATTTCTTCTGTTGGGTTGAGTGTTTCTTCTGTTTGGGTTTCGTATGGTTGGTAGAGTGCTGAGTCAGCGTTGTTGTGTATGTTTTTTATGCTGCGTAGGCTGAGTTCTATGAAGCGTTGGGGTAGGGTTGTGTCGTTGAGGGTTGGGGGTGGAAAGTTATATTTGGATGTGGCGCCGCTATATTGTGGTTGTTGAATCAATTGAATTCACCAATAGGCAATATATGCCTTGTTGGTGAGTATATAAGTGTTGCGCATGAACAAGATGTGCAATTCAATATGCAATAGGGAATCACGATGACGGAGACGGAGGCGGCAGGAGGCGCAGAGAAACCCATACGGGTAAAGATGAAAGTGGGCACGGTAGAATTCGAGATAGAGGGCACGGTGGACCAAGCCAACGAAGCAGTGGGCAAAATCTTGGCAACAGTAACAGAAAAACTAAAAGAAACACCCTTGATAGGCGCAGAGAGAGAACAGACAGCGCCCAGAGCAGAAACATGTAAGGTAATCATACAGCGCTTATGGGGGGAGGGGTGGTTTTCGACGCCTCGCGGGTTAAATGAAGTGCATAACGAGATGGCTAGGAAGGGCTATCATTATGATAGGACTGCCGTGGCGCATGCTTTGATTGATTTGGTTAAAGAAAACGTGTTGACTCGTGAGGGTGCGCCTAGGCGGTATAGGTATATGCAGAAGAGACCGCCTCAGACACGTTAGTTATCGGGTCTAGTTTACTTTTTATTGGTCAGGTGCAGGTGCGGGGGCAGGCATGGGCATTGGCGGGGCTGTTCTGTGGCTTCTTCTTACGAGGACTAGGGCGATTACGGCTACTCCTGCGGCTACGGCTGCTATGGCTATGACGGGTATGAGCATGTTCATGACTGGGTCTGAGCTGAAGTTGAAGCCGCCGAAGATTCCGCTTGACCACATGTTGGTTTCTGTTGCTAGTACTTTCATGTCCATGGTTTGCTCTGGCGTGGACATGTTCATGGAAAGTTCAGTGAGCACGCCTGTGGTTTGGTCCCAGTAGGCTGAGATTGTGGCTGTGTATCCGTTTGTTGGTGGCATGGAGAGGCTGTACATGTTGACTGTTCGGCTGGTTCCGCAGTAGGTTTTTGACATTGTGTCTGTGACTGTGAATGTGGTTGTTTGGTCTCCGAACATCATGCTTGGAAAGGCGTCGTTCTTTTGCATTCCTGAGGGTACGATGAATATGGTTAGGTTGCCTTCGCCTGTTGCCACGTTGCCAGTGAGTGTCTGTTCAATGTCGCTTCCGTTCTTCATGTGCATTATCATCTTGGCGGTTACGATTGTGCCTTCGACGGTTAGTACTTCGCCTTTCATGTATTCGGCTTCGCTTAACTCGCCAAAGTCGCTTGTGTCGGGTTCAGTGCCTGTCCATGAAAGGGTGACTTGGTATTTCATCCAGTCTCCTGGTTTAACGCCCACTGTGTACGCTGCAAAAGACGATTGCACAACGGATAACAGCAGAGCTATTGCGAGTCCAATAAACACGGTTTTGTACAGTTTCATAATTTTCGCCTTAGCCCAAAAATGAGAACAAACTCAGCATATCAACGTTGCCAACCCAGAATACGAATTCAAAATACGTACTAACAGAGGTGCACAGCGAAATGGCGAGAAGAGGGTTCTACTACGACAGAACAGCAGTAGCACACGCATTGATAGAACTGGTCAAAGATGGAGTCCTAAACAGAGAAGGACGACCAAGACGATACCAATACGTACAGAAAAGACCGCCATGACTTATTTCGTTGATATTCGACCCTCTTATGGTTTGGAAGTTGATTATCGTCTTGTATGGAAATCTGAAAAGAATAAAACAATGCCTTGTAGGTCTCTCTTTCATGATATTCAATATATGCATTGCGCAAGTTATGAAAGGCTAAAAAAATCTTTAGACCTTCGGCTGATTTGCCTGTCCCTCCTACTTCTCGCGGAGTTGCTCATAGAGTTTCTGATACCTATGTCTAAGCTCGGTTGGAATGTTCCCCTTCATTATAGCTTGATGCTGAATATGGAAGATTGGTTCTCCCATTTCATCAAAAAGCTTTGTCTTGCTAGCTTTCGTTAATATGATCTTGATTGAGAGCCTTGCGCCATCCTCAAGCTCATATTCATTCCAGTCTTCTTGAATTGTTTTTTCCACTTTTACATCATCTTTCACAATTGAATCTAAGATCTCAGCGCTTGTATACTTTCTATCCGATGGTTTCCCAAGAAACTCTTTAGGAGGAATAATGCCAAGTATTATTTGATAATTCGTCATATACCCAGGGTTTCCAGCTTCGCCAATATCTCTTAAAAGAACTTTGATTAGGACTAACTTCATTTTTAAGAGAACATTTTCCTCCAGCAGATAGAGATTCCAGTCTTCCCTGATTGTCTTGAAATTAATGTACTCTCCTACCGTTATCATGAGCATCATTTTCTTTATAGGACTAAGTAAGTTTATTTAGGTTACTGTCTCACAATATTCATTAATAAGAAGCAATTGATAAATTCATAGAGATATGAAAAATGTGGTGTTCACTATGCAAGAACTTCCTCAGATTTACGAAAAAATGCTTGTAAGAATCCAGCCGGAACATGTTACAGACAACATAGAATGCATCTTTAGTAGTAATTTTAGTGACACCGCAGTAAGAACTTCGCGCAAGATGCGGGCATCAAAATACAATATTTTTGTTTCAAGTGTTTCTGCGCAGACAACAACAATAAGCCATCCCTGTTCGTGGAAGCCGCAGTTTATAGAAAGCGAAACATATTCATGGACTCCGAGAACTTGGTTCGTCTATCCCTTAAAGCAGGATCTAAGAATAGACTCTACTTTTGACGTAAAACTGCTAGCAGATGCAAGAGATATGATGCGGTCTCTTTTTGAAGAAGTCGAAAAATTAAATGTGGTTGAGAGTGCTTTTTACAATTTTGAACCCGTTGATCGTCCACCAGGTTTTATTATCGAAATTCTTGTTGTTATTCCGGAGAGCAACAGAGAAACCGAATACAAAATCTATTATGTTCTTGGAGAATTGATGCGTAGAAACCGTAAGATGTTGATAGATTTACATATAGTCAAAAGAAGAGGACGAGAAATCAAAAACTTGATTCCTACCGAGTTCCAAAGATGGCGTGAATGACCTTGAAATTTCGCTTAAGCTCAATTGAACACTTAGAAAAAGCGAGAAGAAATCAAGAGATCCTTTTTAATCATCTCCTAAATTTCGTTGAAAAATGTCCGGAATGGGTCACAGTGGTCGCTTTTTATAGCGCTTTACACTTCGTCGACGCATATTTCGCGAAACTGAATTTGCACTTTCAACATCATCAAGAAAGGAATAGCGAAATCAGCGAATCCTTGAAAGAGATTTTTGGCGCCTACTACAGACTGTACGATCTCTCTGTTAACTCTCGATATGGTTCAATGAAGGATAATCCAACGGCTGATGAAGCAATGGATACAGTCAGAAATGACTTGCCTAAAGTAGTAGAATTCATTCAAGGTTTTGTTCATTAGCCTCTCTTTTGTTGTTCTTTCTGACGTTTAGTTTTTTCTTGGTGCTTGGCAGTTGGGACATTGTATTGCTGTTGTGAGTATGAGTTCGCGCATTATTAGAGAGGAACCATCACAACTTCTCTTGGCAATCATTTTTTGGCTCGTTCTTTTGCTGGTTCGTATTCTGCGCTGTGAAACAACGGGCTGGAAATTATCAGGTCCGCCGTCGCCCTGTTACAGGCAGTAGGCACATTGTACAAGACAGCTATGCGGAGAAGCGCCTTAACATCCACATCATGAGGAAGACTCTGCAAAGGGTCCCAAAAGAAAATCAAATAATCCAACCGCTCATTAGCAATCAAAGCACCAATCTCCATGTCCCCACCATAAGACCCACCCTTGAGCAAAGTAACCCTCAGACCCGTCTTCTCCATAATCCTCTTCCCAGTGTCACCCGTCGCAAACAAGTTGTGAACCGCCAAAGTGCCCTTGTTGAAATCAACCCACTCCACCAAATCATCCTTCTTATTATCATGCGCCACCAAAGCAATATTCCGTTTAGGAATCAAAGTCTCACACACCAAACCCAACCCAATACAGTCAAGAAGCTTAAACATTTCTAAAAACACCAACCCCACAGCACTTGGTGATGACACTAGAGCGCATTTGACACCACCACGCACACAGAAAAAGAAGTCAAACAGTCTGCGTTTCCGTGTTCAACTACTATTCACACAAAACCACACAGAGTGATAGTGTTACTAAGGCAGGGTCAACACCAACAAGCACACAAAATTTCTAATCAACACCGCTCTTAACAATCTTCTTCTGCATCGCCTTAAGCCAGTCAATGTCCCTTCTGAAACGCTGAAGCTCCTCACCCTCCCTCACCAGACTGGCAACCTTACGCCGAAGCTGCTCAACCGCATCACCCAACACACAACCCACAAAAACCATACTGCCAGCCTCACGAAACAAAACCATTATGAAACCAAAATCAATACCCACAATCAACATTCAACGTTATCAAGAACGCTCGGGCAGGAGCTCGGGCAGCGTCTCCTTCTGCAATTTCAACATGGCAACTGTAGTAATCCTAAAGTTTCCCCCCTCTGTCCTAGTAACCAACCCCTGCTTCACCAGCTCACCAAGCCGCGTAGCCGCAATTTTCGTGTTCTTCCCAAGCTTAGCCGCCAATTCCTCTTTCGTCATGCTTTCATTCGGCAGCTTTCCCAGCCGATAACCAATGTACGCCGCCAACAAAAAGAGCTGGAGGGATTCGCTGTCCGTCAACATCTCCTTCTTCACCAGCACTTCGGGTCCTTCAGCCGCAACAGCAACCACACCCTTAAAATCTTCAACCAGCTTTGCAAAGTCAACCGTCAACGTCACCTTGCGGGCTATGTCAAACGCGGGAATCATCTGAGCAAAGAATTTGTTCACGCTGACCCAAACATCGTTCACACTGCCCGTAAACGTCTGCTCAACCCCACCATACCTAACATTCACCGTTACCTGCCCTTCTCCACCCATCTCCAACACCTGTTAATCACAAAATTTCGACCAGTCAATCAGACGCCTCCGCCTCCACGCAGCCTAGGCAACACTTCATCCTCAACCCATTTCTCACCCTGCACAGTCAACCTAAACTCCGGCCTCGCCGGGTCAGGCTTGAACACCAAGCCTCTTTTCGTCATCTCGTTGAGCCTCGCAGGCACCATAGATTTGATGCCGCTCGACTTGAGCAACTGACTAACCTGCGTCGCCGTGCTAGTTCTTCGCTCAGACGCGTATAAAACTAAACCAATAGCCTCGTAATGCGACAACCGTTCACGAGTGGTCACAACAGGCCCTTCAGTGGTCAACTCAACGATGCCCTCTAAACCAGCCTTCATAGGCGCAACAAATTTGCTCGAAACAACGTTGTTGACTTCACTAACAAATTCGGGAGTCACCGTCTTCAACGCTTCAAGCAGTTCCTGCGCTGACTCGCCCTCAACCTCAATCTCTCCGAAACCAGTTTTGATGCGCGCTCTAATCTTCTTCATGTTGTTTCATTCTCCGCTCGGCAATGTCACATTTGTCTCTGTCTGCGCTGGCGACAACTCCGTGGATTGATTCGACTTCAGATGAGAAGCAGCCAAAACATACACGTATCCCTTGTCGGTTTTCCAACGTTTAACCTTGCCCTTCCGTACCAACCAGTTCAAGACACCCGACAACGTAGTGGTTGGATAGTGAACCGCATTCGCCCGCATAGCCTCAACCAACTCGGGCAAGGTTCGAGGCGTGGCTCTGCCCCAATCCGTGTCCAACAACTTCAACACGGCGTCACTGCAGTTACCCGACGATTGAATGCTGGGATAGACCGAAGAAACAGCCGTGGAAGATGAAGACTGAGACAGAGAAGACTCAACTTTAGGCGTAGTTGACGCTTCAACTCCTGCCTGTGCAAAGGCTTCAGAAACCGCTGCAACAAGGTTGGGTAAATCTTCAAGCGTTTGCAAGACTTCTTCTCGGCTGCCGCTGATTTCCACTTCGAATTGACCCAGCCGAACACGCAACGAGAAAGGCGTTGGCATAGACAAAGCTCAATCAACCCAAACGAATACTGTCGATATGTACTTTTAGAATTTACCGTTCTGCGCCTACCCGTTTAGGGTTTTTCTTCTTGTAGCTTCTTATTGTTTAAGTTAGCCTCAACACCGAATAGTCGCATCACAAACTTGAACACGTTAAACGCTGCGCCCTTATCCGCTTTTAAACCTGAAGTGGCGCCTAAGAGGCAGACGCCGTCCCAGCCACGTTCCTTAGCCAGACCCAACAACAACCCAGCTGCGCCAACAATTCGACCTGAACCGTAGAGAACCGCGCCTTTCTCCATGGTTTCAACAGCCAACTTTTCAGAGGAAGCGGCTACATAGACCTCGCCAGCTGGCTGAGACGTTGGCACGCCGCCCATGGTTGCCAGAAACTTGCAGCCAAACTGCTCGGCAAAGCCTAAGATTTCGTCGCAGAGCATGTAATGGGCTACAACATCCTCACGCGAAGGATGAGTGTTACCCGTGAGAATCAGAAACTGGGTCTTGCCAAAAGTAGCCGTGCGAAACTCGTAGTGAGGCGGACGACAAACCCCATCCTTGTTAACAACAACGTAGTCGGGAAAAGAAGGCGAATACAACTCGGCGAAGACCTTGGCGCGTGTAAACTCAATCAGCAAACGAGCTGCGAGCTTACCGACGTTGCCAAAGCCAGGCAAACCCTCAACCAACACGGGGTTCTCTAAGGTGGGTTTAAAGAGGAAACGGAAAACAGGCTTATCCAAACATTTACCACCTACTCAAGCTGAGGCAACGACTTATAGCCATGCATGTTCCACCATAAAAACATTTAAGCAACGCATCACCTTCAATTTGGGTGGCGGGGAAAACCGTAGCGAGAAAGACAGACTTTCCTATACGGGTGGGGTAGCCAGGTTAACCCGCTGGGCTCATAACCCAGAGATCGGTAGTTCAAATCTACCCCCCGCTACCATTTTATAGGTCAAAAGTCATGCTTTAGAACTATTTGTAGTGAAAATCATGAAACCGAAGATTAGGGAACTGAAGAAAGAGGACTTTCCCACATTGCGCAAACTGATTCTTGAAGCCGAAAATTTCGGCGAGCCCTTTCTAGAATCTGAACTTCATGCTCTTAGATGGAACTCAATTCCAGATTTGGGCGCAGTGTATGTTGCAGTCATCAACAACCGACCAATCGGCTACATTACGTTAAGGAAGAATATATTTGCTGTAGTTATCGTTTCGATTCTTGTTACTAAAGACCTTCAAAGGAAGGGTGTTGGAAGGGCATTAATTGAAAAGGCTAAACAATACGCCAAATCACATGAGTTTAAAGTGCTCAGGGTAGATACAGGCAACTTCATGGACTATGCCATAAAATTCTATCTCGCCTG
>Ga0315314_1001105_pt1 | contig 25403 bp, 28 predicted proteins | sample TDP9_MG_FD_203631 | JGI IMG/M metagenome (GOLD analysis project Ga0315314, IMG submission 203631) | Freshwater sediment microbial communities from Lake Towuti, South Sulawesi, Indonesia - TDP9 | ecosystem: Environmental > Aquatic > Freshwater > Lake > Sediment | place: Indonesia: South Sulawesi... | reverse complement strand
AGGGTAATGTCTTTAATAGAGAAGCTATATAAGAATGCCAATTTAGTTCATGCAGATTTGTCTGAGTATAACATATTTAAGCATGGAAAGAGCCTTATTCTTTTTGACTTTGGATCGGCTGTAGATGTGAGACATCCTCTCTCAAAGGAATTCCTCATAAGAGACATTAATAACATAAACCGCTTCTTCATTAAGCGTGGCTTAAGGGTGGAGCCTTTGGAAGATTTACTAAAAAAGGTGATCAGAGCTTGAGCTTTCAAAGAAATCTGAAGCTACCATTGGATCGCATAGGCGTTCTAGTTGGAAAAAATGGAGCTGTAAAGAGCGAGATAGAGCTTAGATGTAATGTAATATTATCTATAGACAGTGAGATAGGAGAAGTTACAATAGATTTGAAAGGAGATATTAATCAATCACAACCCTTCAAAGCCATGGATATAATAACGGCAATAGGGAGAGGCTTCTCCCCTCAAAGAGCATTTAAGCTCTTGAACGAAGATACTGTCTTGCATGTAGTTGACTTAAGAGATTATGTAGGAAAGTCTCGCAACTCTCTTGAGCGCATAAAGGGAAGAATAATAGGTCTAGGAGGCAAGTCGAGAAGGTTCATAGAGGAGCTAACCAATGCATACATCTCTATCTTTGGCCATACAGTTAGCATCATAGGAAGAACTGATGAGGTTAGATTGGCTTTAGATGCTATAGATATGCTCTCATCAGGAAGTACTCATAAGACTGTTTATAGTATGCTTCAAAGAGCAAGGACAAAAGCGAAGATGGATCGTATGAAGCTCTGGGAGGAGTCTTAATTGATGGATGAATTCACTGAGATATCCCCATCAGAGTTCTTCTACAGAAATAGAGATCTAGCTGGTTTCAGTAATCCATCTCGTGCACTATATTCGGCTGTTAGAGAATTTCTTGAAAATAGTTTGGATGCATGTGAACTTTATGGCATACTCCCAAACGTCTTTGTAAGAATAACACCGATGGATTTTGACGAAAGTAGCCCAGACCCTAAGGCATACGTGATAAAAATTCAAGATAATGGTTCTGGCATAGAAACAAAATACGTTCCAAAAGCTTTTGGGCAAGTCTTCTTTGGTTCTAAGTTTCAATTAAGACAGTCAAGAGGTACGTTCGGCATGGGAGGCAAAATGGCTATACTCTACGGTCAAATAACAACCAATAAACCTGTCAGCATAACTACATCTGTTGATGGAATTCAAGCCTTCACCTTTGATCTACTCATCGATGTTCAAGAGAATGTTCCCATAATCCTAAGAAAGGTTTCTCATCCAGCTGAAGGCTCTACTGGAACCATGATAAGATTAACTTTAGAGGGAGATTACTCAAGAGCTTCTCAAAAGATTTTGGATTACTTTAAGCAGGTAGCCATGGTAACGCCATATGCTAATGTTACCTTCATAGACCCTTATGGGCGATTATTCCTTTACGAGAGGGTTACAAAGATTATGCCTATTCCACCTAAAGAGACATTATTGCATCCTTATGGAATGGATGTAGAGGCTGTTCGAAGGTTGATAAAGCAATCAAAGGAGGATAATATGGTCAAGTTCATGTCGAAGAATTTTCATAGAGTTGGCAAGAATATAGCAAAAAGGTTCCTTGATTACGCTGGTTTTGATCAAGAAAGAGACCCTAAGACCCTATCAAATGATGAGATTACAAAGCTAGTAAGAGCCCTTCATAGATATGATGATTTCTTACAGCCAGATGCCAGTTGCCTCTCTCCCCTTGGAGAGGAGATTTTGATGAGTGGTATCAAAAAAGAGTTAGAGCCAGAGTTTATAGCTACAACTACTCGCCCCCCGTCTGCTTACTCAGGCTTCCCTTTCGTAGTAGAAGTTGGTTTGGCTTATGAAGGAAAAATTCTTCCAAAGGGTTTGAAGCTCTTTAGGTTTGCCAATAGAATACCTTTACTTTATGATGAAGCGAATGATGTTGCAAGCAAAATTTTAAATGAAGAAATAGATTGGAAGCGCTACAGAATATCAGAAGATGCTCCTTTAGCAATAATAACCCATGTCTGCTCTACCAAAATACCTTATAAGACTGTCGGCAAAGAGTATTTGGCAGATAGGCCTGAGCTTGAGAGAGAATTGAAGAATGCGATAAGAGAAGTGCTTAGAAAGCTAAGCCTCTATCTCTCAAGAAAAGTATCTATGGAGATGGATAAGCGAAGGTTCAACGTATATGGTAAGTATTTGCCATTGATAGCTAGATTCTCTGCAGAACTATCGGGGGCTAAGAGATTACCAGACTATAAGAGACTATTGGATAAGAAATTTCAAAAGGATATTGAAGAATACATCAGATAGTATCATCGAGAAAAAATCTTATATTGAAAAACATCGATAATTCGTATTAAAAATATGCTCTATGGCTTCTTTTATGACTTTTTGCTTTTGATAATGTAATCTTCCTTAAGTAATGAAGACGATCTTTGCATTTCATATCTTAAACCTCACCATTTCTCTGAAAAAGGCTGGGTTAAGGCAAACTGGGCACGGAATTGAATTTTTACGGAGTTCTTCACCGATATTGTCAACTCCAAACCTATGCCCTTGCTTACACTCATAGAAATCGACGAAACGCTCAATTGACGTTCTGCCTTTTTTGAATTCTGTGCAGAATATTATGCTATTTTCGGCTATTTTACACGAATCCTTTTTTTGACAAAATTTACAAATAGCACTTTTGTCTATAATTTCTTCCATCTTTTCTAAATGTCTGCGCTTCATTTCTTTGTTATTACCTCCTGGCAGTTGTGCCCAACAAACGATACGAAAAATAACTTAAGACACTTATGAAACTGAGCAATATACGATTATTCTATCTAAAGGAGCCTCGGTCATATTCACTATAATTGCATTTTCGAATTTACACTAAAATACAATTTATGCTTTTAAGCTCTTTCTTAGATTTTACATGATCTCCATCGAGCCACTAAAATTAGTCCATATAATAAAGTCTAAATAACTCAAATTTTGATAAAGTAAGAAATGATATGATTTGGTCAAGTGTAAGAGATGCAACTTTGATAATCCAGAAGGGTTAAAGTTCTGTGGAAATTGTGGTGCTAGACTTCTTGGAAAAGTTTCTATTACCCCAAGATCACTTTTAACTCTAGCCTATTTGCACATATTGGGTGGGTTATACCTAATCCTCTTCATAATAACCTTTGGATTGATCTCAATTTTGATAACCATCCCTTTTGTTGCAGGTTTTCTAAACCTCTACATAGGTTGGAAGTTCTATCAAGAGAAAGTTCCTAAGATGGCATGGGTTATTTCTTTAATAGCCATCATGCTAGGCTTATCTTTTACTCTTTTAATATATAGAATACCTGCTTGGCTTATCTTCATAATAAATTTTATAGCACTTTGGCAAAGCTTAAAAGAATTGAGAGAATTAAGCACAAAAAGTTAATCTTGATAAAATAATATCAGATTATCTCGTAAATTTAAATATCATCAAAAATGGAGTTGAACCTATCTTCTTCACTGCATGCTTTGAAGCTAATTCAGCTTTTATGACCTCTATCACTATCTTTTTTCCTACTAAGTTTGCTACAGAAGATGATTTTATCAAAAAAAGAGCTTCCTCTACATTTATAAGCTCTCCTTTAAAATAGCTTGGCGAAATGTGCATCTCTATCTTTTCATCTCTTATAGTCTTTCCTATGAGATCTTTATCACAAATGTTAACTAATTTCATTCCTTGCCAATCTATTATCCTTGCCATGTAGCACTTCTCTTTCTCCAAAATTATCACTTGGACTTTGTTGGTGATTTCGCACCACAAGCCTCACAGACTAAAAACTGTAATCTCCTGACCTTTTCAAGATGAGTGTCTGGGCTTCCACAGACAGGGCAATTTACAAAGTCTTTCATATACCGATTGATCAAAACTGAGAAGGATTGAGGCACCTTTCTCCCTATGAATATGGCTCTATCCCCATCCAAAGATACAGCTGTTGCCAACTCCTTAGCTAAGAACATCAATAGATGGTTAGGATTCCTTCTTATAAGGCGAGAGAAATCCATGAAGTTTCTGAAAATTGTTTTTTTACCTACCCAAAAGACATCAGGCTTTGGAAGCTCAAGCCTTGCAACCTTAGCCTTGGGCTCCATGATAGTTTGGCTGCTCTTCAGCCTCTTTAATAGATCATCGTATGATAGGGTCACTTCCATCTACTCCTAAGTTATAGTTCAATTAAGAAATATATGAGTTTTGCATAATAAAAAGAAGCTATTCCTAAGCAATTTTTAAATATAAAATTTAAGAACAATTCTAGCTATAAGGGTAAATAGAAAGGCGGTAATTTATGAGTTTTTTGAAGAAGCTTAAGGAAAAGATGACGAAACCCAAAGCTAGCATATCTTTAAACCTCAGCAAGAACACGTTTACATTAGGAGAAGATTTAGAAGGTACCCTTGTCGTGGCGTCGGAAGAAGAATTTGACTCAACTGGGATAAGAGTTGAATTTCAATGTGTTGAAAAGAGAAAGAAAGGGAGATTTGAGTGGAACGAGCAAACCAAACGTGGAGAATGGAAGGAATTTTGGGAAATGGCTACGCTATACTCTACAGATGTAAAAGCATCTGAAGAAATACATCTCACACAAGGTTATAAGAAAGAATTCTCATTTAGAACAAATATCCCAGCAGGTGGACGTGAAAGCTACGATAGTGTGGATGGGAGTGTTACTTGGTCTGTTAAAGGGGTTTTAGCTATAGAGGGGCGTCCTGATGTCACCAGTGAAACAGTTGAAGTCCAAGTGATAAAACTGCCAGTAGCACCAACGATTGTCAAGGAGATCGTACGCGAGATAATCATGATTCCATGTGCTTATTGTGGTAAATTAATGCCCCAAACATCAACACTGTGCCCATATTGTGGAGCACCTAGAAGGGCATGAATAGTAGCGGAGCCATGCTTTTACTTATCAAAGAGAGCATCGATCTTATATTGGTTTGTATTCAAGAGAATTTGACGTCAAAGTAAATCATCCTTGTCCTTTTGTAATATATAGAGCTAATATGATGCTATAACGATAGCTATGGGCAGAATTAGTGTAATGATAGGACTATGGTTAGTTGGTTTCGTGGTAGGCTTTATTGGTTTCATACTCTTCAGTGCTCTCGCTGAAGCATTAGCGAGTCTCCTTCCCTTCCTGACTAACATGGACGTCTACCTCATAAGGGCTACTCTATCTGGGTTCGTAGCTTCTATAGTAACAGTCATAGCAGTAATTGTCTGGAGCTATTCTTCAAGACGCTACTAAAACAATACTTTGATAAGATGATGGGGCCAGAGTAATCCTGAGCCCAGCTTTTATTATTACTGAAAGATATTCGTAGTAAAGCTTCAACTTTTATTCGGATCTTTTAGGATTTCTTCTATAACTTCTTCTTCTACATCTATATTGAAACTTTGCTTTAACCTTGATTTGATCCTTTTAGTACTCATCTCTCTAAAGTCATCAAGATTATTGTAGATTATTTTTCTTATGCTATCTACGAAGTTCCAAGGAAATATAACTAATTTATGAGAGACTTCTTTAGCATAATAATCTGGCTTTATCTTTCCTTTAATGTAAAATAATGCTAAAATTTTGATTCCATCTGGTTTTAATGATGCTATGTATTCAATGGCTGTCTTTATGCTCTTCTCATCTATTATGTCATCAACAATGAGAACTTTCTTCTCTAAAAGATTTATGTTGAGGGAGCTTAAACTCAATTGCTTATAGAGTTCCCAGTGCTTTACGTCTAAGCTAATAATATCTTTACCATCGATATAATCACAGAGCAACCTAGCTACTGCCCATCCTCCCTTTGAGATTCCAACTATTATGTTAGGCTCATACTTTGATTCTTTAATCTTCTTTGCTAAAATCTTCGTAAAACCTTGTAATTTGTCCCAGTCAACTATCTCATAATTGAATTTTTCTTCATTCATGCCTAATTATTAACGATTGAAGTCTTTATAAAAGGTTTAAAAAGTTTTATTCTACTTTTTTCTTAAGAGCGTGAAAAAATTGGAGGGAGAAAAAGCAGAAATAGGGATAATAGGAGGTACTGGCATTTACGATCCTGGCTTATTAGAAGATTCAAAGGAGATAAAGGTCTTCACTCCTTACGGCAAGCCCTCTGACTTCATAACGATAGGATTCTTTAAAGGCAAGAAGATAGCCTTCATGCCAAGGCATGGCAAAGGTCATCAGATACCTCCTCACAACATAAACTACAGAGCGAATATTTGGTCTTTAAAGGAACTTGGCGTTAAGAGGATAATAGCTCCAGCTGCTGTAGGAAGCTTAAAAGAAGAGTTAAAGCCTGGAGATATTGCCATACCTGATCAATTCATAGATAGAACTTCAGGTAGAGTGAGCTCCTTTTATGATGGTGGTCAAGTATGTCATGTATCTACAGCGGATCCTTTCTGTCCAGAACTATCTGAGATTGCCTTCGATGTGGGAAAAGACATGAATTTATCCATCCATAAAGGTGGCACTTGTGTAGTAATTCAGGGACCTAGATTCTCAACAAAGGCTGAGTCTAAATTGTATAGAAGCTGGGGAGCAGATATAATCAACATGACTATGGTTCCTGAGTGTGTATTGGCAAGAGAGGCAGAGATTTGCTATGTACCAATAGCAATGATATGTGATTACGATGTATGGAAGGAAAGGTTGGTCAGTGTTGATGAGATAATAAAGACATTGAAAGAAAACGTTGACAAGACTAGGAAGCTCTTAGAGTTTATGATACCTAGAATTCCTGAGGAGAGAAGTTGCATATGTAAAGATGCATTGAAGGATGCTGTTCTGTAAAAATTTTAACTTATTAATAATGAAAAAGCATTAAATCTTATTTTACTAGGAGATTTCTTTTTAGCTCCTTTTTAAGAAAAATTTATAGAAGATTGCGCCTAATCCTATGACAAGAGTAGCTATCGCTACGATTAAAAGGTCAAATTGTAATAACATAATGAAAGAAGACAAGGCTCCGAAGACTGCTAGGACTGGTACATTCATTATTGTGAGAGGTGATTTGAAAGCTTCTTTTTTATTAATCCTTTTACGCCTCAGGCTGATCAGAGCCAGATTCACTGCAAAGAATACGAGAAAGGTTGTAAAGTTAGTGACATTTGCTACGAGCTCTATATCTCCAATTAGAGCGAATAGAGATGAAATAGCCATAGTGAATAAGATGGCAACCCAAGGCGTCCCTCTTTTCTTGTGAACTTTTGAGAGAATGTTTGGGAGCGATGATTCTTTAGCCATGCCATAAGCTATTCTTGAAGTTGATATTAAGATGATCAATACAGTATTTGCAGTAGCAAACAAGGCGATTATAGATAGGATAAGGTAGGCTTGAGGTCCTTGTGCTTTCAGCGCTACATCTGCCAGCGGGGACGTAGATAATGCAATTTGATCATAAGGTATTATGCTAACTACAGATAAGGCGACTATGGCATATAATATAGTTGAAATGATTAAAGCTAAAATAAGGGCCCTTGGGATGGTGCGCTTAGGATCCTTGGTTTCCTCTCCTATCTTGGCAAGACTTTCAAAACCTATAAAGGCGAAGAAGATAAGGGCTGCTGCTGAGACGATGCCTCTTGCACCTGAAGGTGCCTCAAAGTAGTTCACAGACCCAAAGTATCTTGCCCCAAATAAAATTACAAGAACAAGTCCTGAGACCTCTGTAAGAGTAAATACCACATTTAATTTTACTGACTCTTTTATTCCCCAGAAATTGACTAAGGAGAGAAAGAGAATAAGAAGAATGGCTGTCAAAGCTTCAGAAATGCCTATGTAAGACATAAGATATCCTCCAAACCCGAGTGCAACTGCAGAACTAGATATGACTCCAGATAGAAAAACTAGCCAACCTATAATGAAAGCCCAGAATTTGCTTCTGAAAGCTTTTTCCACATACACGTATTCTGCACCACTAACTGGAAACATAGAAGACAATTCTGCATAACTGAGGCCAGTGAAAGATGCTACAATAGCTGCTAAGATGAAGGATAACCAGACAGAATTGCCTGCTTGCCCCGCAGCCCTTCCTATCAAAGCATAAACTCCTGCTCCAACTATGATGCCTACTCCATAGGCTACTGCTCCAGCTAAACCGACTTCTCTTTTAAGTGCGCCAGAGTCCATTTTAACTCCCTACTTATAAAAATGATATTGATAAATGCTTAGAGTAATTCAATCAATTAGAGTCGATAAATCAACATAGAAAGGTTGAAATTTAGATATAATGATATCAATTGGGAAAGAAATTGCAGGGTAAGATAGCAAATCCGTCATTAGCTCCTGAGGGAGAGAAGTCATACTCATGGGCATATAGGAACATGCCGGCTTTAGTTAAGACGATAGATAGCTTTGGCGATGATAAACCATTAGTAGGAAAAAGGATAGCTATGTGCTTGCATGTAACAAAAGAAACTTCAGTTCTAGCTATGGGGCTGAAAAAGCTTGGAGCCGATGTTTACTTGAGTGCAGCAAATCCATTAACTACACAAGATGATATAGCTGCCTACCTATCATCTCAGGGTATAAAGGTCTTTGCATGGAGAGGAGAAAATACTGATGAGTATTTCGATTGTATAAGAAGCATTCTAAGAGCAAATCCAGACATAATAATGGACGATGGCGGAGACGCTCATGTAACTTTTCATGAAGAGTTCTCAGATAATAAAGTCATAGGCGGGACTGAAGAGACAACTACAGGGGTTACTCGCTTAAGGGCTTTGTCAAAGGCTGAAAAGCTTCGCTATCCTGTGATAGCAGTAAATAATGCTTACACAAAGTTTCTGTTCGATAATCGCTATGGAACAGGTCAAAGCACTTTTGATGGTTTGTTAAGAGCTACAAGCTTACTTATAGCTGGTAAGAAATTAGTTGTAGCAGGCTATGGATGGGTAGGAAAAGGAATAGCAAAGAGAGCTAAGGGTCTCGATGCTCATGTGATAGTGACAGAGGTCGATCCTCTTAAAGCCTTAGAAGCTCATATGGATGGTTTTGAGGTAATGCCTATGAGTAAGGCAGCAGAATTTGGTGATGTATTCATAACTGCAACTGGTCAAATAAATGTGATAAGAGGAGAGCATTTAGAAAGGATGAAGGATGGAGTGATTTTAGCAAATGCTGGACACTTCGATGTTGAAATCAATGTTAAGTACCTCGAGCAAAATAGTTTATCGAAGAGAAGTGTGAGGCAATTTGTAGATGAGTATAAGCTAAAGAATGGGAAAAGACTTTACTTAATAGGCAAAGGTAGGATTGTTAATCTTGTGGCTGCTGAGGGTCATCCACCAGAGGTAATGATGATGTCCTTCTCAAATCAACTTTTATCAGCAGTTTACATATCTGAAAAATATCAGAATCTAGAAAATAGAGTTTATGATGTGCCTGAGAATATAGATAAACAAGTAGCAAAAAATGCATTAGAAGCAATGGGCATAAATGTAGATGAAATCACTGAAGAGCAAAGGAGATATATGAGTGAGTGGAGAGTTTAAGAACAACTACTATTACATTAAACTCCTTTCTCATATTCTTATTCAAAAATCATTCCCAAAGACCATATCAACAATATGCCCAGTGAAAGGACTGTTAGTTGAACGATGGAGTCTTTCATCTTCTCCCTCTTATGCAGTTCAGGTAGAAGGTCTGTAGCTGCAATGTAAATGAAGCCTCCAGCAGCCAAAGGTAAAAGTAATGCTGCAAAATTTTCTATGTGTTGAATGAAGTAATAAGTAAAGACTGCTCCAAGAATAGCTGTTAATGCCGATATAAAATTGTAGAACAATGCCTTTGTCTTCTTAAAGCCGCCATAAACTAATATCCCAAAGTCTCCTATCTCCTGTGGAACTTCATGGGCAACTATAGCAAAAGTAGTAACGACGCCTAGCTCTATGCTTGTAAGGAAGCTTGCTGTAATTATCATCCCATCTATCCAGTTATGTATTCCATCTCCGATTAAGTTAAGATAAGTGAAGGCGTGAATATCACACTTTCCATTGTGACAGTGCCTCCAGCGTAGAAACTTCTCTATGACAAAGAAAAGTATTATGCCCAAAAGAACAAAAATAAAAACTTCTTCGCTTCCTGATGCAAGGGATTCGGGCAATAAGTCCAAAAAGGCTGCTCCCAGCAATGCGCCAGAAGCAAAGGCAATCAATACTAAAAGAAGCTTGTTGAACAGCTTATCATTTAAAGATAAGAAAAGAACTCCTATAAGGGATATCAAGCTAACTATTAATGTAGCGAAGAGAATCAGCAAAAGGACTGACATGCACTCACCCATCACTAAATAAGGCATACAATCGACATCATTAAACTTTTCTTAACATTTAATCAATTATATTATAAAAAGACGCTAAATGAAATCTTAGATAGGAGATAGCTTTTTAAGGTATTTATCAGCACTTTTCCTTCAATTATCAATAAATAAGGCTCGTGACAATCTTGGTGAAGTGGATAGTAACATCAGCATGGCCATACTCCTCTGATACACCACATCTAGGCAACCTCATAGGCTCTGTATTATCTGCAGATGTAATAGCAAGACATCTTAGGATGAAGAAGCATTCCGTAATCTTCGTGTCTGGTTCTGATGAGCATGGAACACCAGTTGAGATAGAAGCAATAAGGCGTAATGTCCCAGTAAGGGAGTTTGCAGATGCTAACCATACACGCATAAAAAAATTATTTGAAGAGTGGAAAATATCCTATGATAACTACACAAGGACAGAGAGCCAAACTCACATAAGTTTTGTAATGAATCATTTTAAGGAGATATATGAGAATGGCTTTATATTTGAGGAAGAAGAACTTGTGCACTATTGCCCTAAAGATGATAAGATTCTTCCAGATAGATTCGTTGAAGGGACTTGCCCATACTGTGGAGCACCTAAGGCAAGAGGAGATCAATGTGATATTTGTGGTAAGCCTTTAGACGCTGTGAAGCTTATAAATGCATATTGTGCTATTTGTAATGGCAAGACCGAGATTAGAAGTACAAAGCAATGGTACTTTGATCTACCGAAGCTAAGTGATAGAATAAAGCATTATCTTTTGAACAATAAAGAACTTTCTGAAAATGCTTTAAGCTTTAGCCTGAGTTTGATTGAAGAAGGGTTAAAGCCTCGCTCTCTCACAAGGGATACTCAATGGGGGATACCTGCACCATTCCCAGGGGCTGAAGGTAAGACCATCTACGTATGGATGGAAGCTGTTCTAGGCTACATTTCAGCAGTTATAGAGTACTTCAAGGCTGGAGAGAATGAAGATGAATGGAAAGATTATTGGCTTGATGCAGATACAAAGACAGCATACTTCATAGGTAAGGACAATATACCTTTTCACACGATAATCTTCCCAGCTCTTATTCTTGCATCAAAGCAAAACTATACTTTACCAAATGTAGTTAGTGCTACTGAATTCCTTCAATTTGAGGGGAAAAAGTTCTCAAAAAGCAGAAGAATAGGTATATGGATAGACGAAGCCCTTAAGATTTTACCTGCAGATTATTGGAGATATTCTCTATTATCCATTAGGCCTGAGAGTGGAGATGTAAACTTTACCTATGAGCTATTAGAGGAGAAGGTGAATAGTGAGCTTAACGATAAGATAGGGAATTTTATCAACAGAACCCTCTCAGCCATACAGAGATTCATGAGTAGCGAAATTGCCAAAAGACCAAGGCTAAGCCAGCAAGGGGAAGATATGATAGAGAAGATAAATCTAAGGCATGATAGAATCGATGAACTGTACGAAAAATTTAGGATTCAAAGAGCTGTAAGACTAACTTTAGAGCAGGCTGAAGAAGGAAATGTATACCTCAATTTAACTGAGCCTTGGAAGACATTTGAATCGAATCTAGATGCAACTTATGAAGCTCTTTACGTAGTAGCAAGGATGGTCAAGGCTTTATCAATAGAGCTCTATCCTATAATCCCTAGCACTGCTGAGAAGATATGGTCTTTCCTTGGCATAAAAAGTAAATTAGATGATGTTGATTGGTCAGAAGCGAAAGAAGATTTCGATTACCCAGTCAAGATAAGTAAGTTTCATTCATTATTCAATAAGATAAAAAAGGAAGAAGTTATAAAAAGTCTTAACAATTTAAGAGGAATTAGAGGCTGAAGTCAATAGGTTGAGAGAGATTGTATTAGACCCTAATACAAAGGAGCTTGCAATTATCAGACCTTATCCTTATCCTGCATACTTAGATAACCCTGATGGAGCTTATATCATTGGTTTAATACTCTCCGATGGCTCTGTAAAGTGGAGTGGATATGGAAGCATCTCTGGTTATTTTGGTCATATACCAATATGGAAAGAAGCATTAGCCAAAGTAATACCATTTACTTCTGTAAGTGAGAACTTGATTGGTAATTATGGCATAGTTGCTTGGACTAACGTAACCCTTGCTCGAACCATAATAAGAGATCCGTTAAGGCGATTTAATTGGATAAAAATGCATCCAATCATCTATAAGTATCCAGAGCACTTTGTAGGAGGAATATGGGATGGGGATGGCACGATCATATTCAGACCTAAAGTAAAATGTGCGGATATAGTAATAAGGATGCAATCCTCAACGATACTTGAAGAGACTGTAAGATGTCTTAGATTGATAGGGATAGGGGCAAAGGTTACTTATGGAGCGCGCTCATACATACGCATACATAAACATAATTATTACGCCTTTGCTACTAAAGTTAAGATGCGCTATCCCGAAAAGATACGTGAAGCAAAACACATAGCGGAAGTATATGTTCACCCGTAGTGTGAAGGCATGTTCAGTATGTGGGAAGGATAAGAGTATTATCCCTTTATAGGATATGTAAAATAACAATGTCCAAGATGTGGCTATAAGCATAAGAGCGAACAAGTTGCACAGAAGTAGGCTTTATGAGAGATTGGATGTTAAATTTGTGATTATTGCGGTATGATGAACATTAATCCTAAACAGATAATAGAGCATGAGAAGAAATGTAAAGAGGAGATAAGCATAAAAGGCTTAATGAGATTAGGAAGAAGTAGGAGGGATAAAAATGTCAAAAGAAGTTTCATTTGAAGAATTCTCTAGGATAGACATAAGAATAGGCAAGGTAGTAGATGCTCAACAGATAGCTGGCTCTAAAAAGCTCATCAAGCTTATGATAGACATAGGAGGAATGATAAAGCCTTCTGTAGCTGCTATAGGGGAAAACTATAAGCCAGAGCAACTATTGTCCAAGCTTGTAGCTGTAGTTACAAATCTCAAACCAAGAAAGGTCTTTGGGGTTGAGTCTGAAGTTATGATACTTGCTGCCCTTGATGGTCCTAATGTTTCTATTCTTCAACCAGATAAGCAAGTTAGCGCAGGGAGCAAAGTGACTTGATTCGATTGTTCATCTAAGATATTTGTCCATCATTTTGATAGCACAGTATGGACCACACATCGTGCACACTCCATTTTTCTGCGGATGTAGAGCCATTGCTCTTTCTGGGTAAAGCGCATAGCGAAACTGCCCCTCCCAGTCTAGCCTCCTCCTTCTTTTTGCCAATTCTAAATCTCTATTAGAAATTCCATATTTTATAGAGTCGCCAATATGAGCAGCTATTCTAAATACGATAACGCCTTCTTTGACATCATTCACAGTTGGGAGGGAGAGATGTTCACTAGGTGTGATGTAACATAGATAGTCTGCCCCAGCACCGGCAGCGATGCTAGCGCCAACACAGGCAGCTATATGATCATAGCCCACTGCAACATCTATAGGCAGAGGACCTGCAACGAATAAAGGACGATTATCGATCATCTTCTTATGGTATTTAACGTATCTCAAAATCTCTCCAGCATTAACATGACCGCCCATGCCTTCGATTATAACTTGCACTCCTTGTTCATTCGCTTTCTTAGCGAGTTCACTATTCATCTTTATTTCAAGTAGCTGTGGTTCATCTTTCAAATCATGAATGCAACCACTACGCATACTATTGCCTAGAGATAATATGACGTCTCTTCCCCTTAATATCTTCAAAATTTCATCAAAACTTTCAAGAAAAGGGTTTTCTGCTTGGTGCTCAATCATCCATGTAGCAGTGAGGCTTCCGCCCTTAGAGACCATGCCCATAACTCTCCTCTGCTTCTTTAACTTCTCTAATATCTTAAGTGTAAAGCCAGCGTGAATAACAATTGAACTCACACCTTCTTCAGCATGCCTCTCTATCATAGTAATCAAATCTCTACGACTAACTTTATGGAAAGAATGGCGCTTTGCAACTGCTTGGTAAATGGGCACAGTAGTAATTGGCAAACTTGTAGCATCAAATATACTCCTTCTGATAGCATCTATATCTCCACCCATAGATAAATCTGAAATCGTATGTGCCCCATACTTCTCGGCAACCTTTGCCTTTTCTACCTCTTCTACGGGATTGACTGCTATAGGGGATGTTCCTATATTCGCATTTATTTTCGTGCTTAACCCTTTCCCGATTCCAATTGAGCCATAACCCTTACGAGTCATGATCACAATCTCACCCTTCTCTATGCTTGATCGAATCAACCTTACATCTAACTTCTCAAACTTCGCTACTGTCTCCATTCTTTGCGTGATTATACCGGCAAGGGCAGCCTCTAACTCTGTCTCCATATCTTAAACTCTCTTCTTACCCATTCTAAACATTTCTAACCTTATCTAGAATAGATTATTTCAGTCTCATTCTCAAAAGAAGAGAATTGCTAATAAATCCTCATCCTTCTCTTATGGTCGATGAAGGACTTTATGACAAACTCTTTAAGGTTTAATGGGTCATCGATAAAAGCAACAGTAGAATTCCCATTCATCTTTGCCATCTCATCACATATATCCCTTAGTCTAGGATTACTATCTAACATCATTATGTTCATCCTTATGCCCTCTCTTCCTGCTAAATAGGAAGCCCTCAAAGCGCTTTGCACTGGTGTTTGCCCTGGATAATATGAGACCGTTGGTTCGCTATCTGTTATTAGGAAGATGTTTCTGTTGCCATCCTCTTTTGCTAAGATTTCTCTAGTAAAATCCAATGCATGCCCGATATCTGTCGAGCCATTGGCTCTTAAGCTTATAATCTCACCAGAGGATGTTAGATAGGGCTTATAATCAAAGGCAATAACATGAAGAGCATCTTCTTTGTAATTCATTTCTAACAACTCTTTTAGCCCTAGTGCAGCCATTATAGCACCTTTAATCTTGCGTCCATACATAGAGCCTGACTTATCTATTACAATAGCGTTTGATAATTTTGCCTTATGTAAGGGAATTCTGGCTTTAAGGTCACTCTCAAGAATTTTCATATTGACTGGATCTCTTGAAGCAGTTGAGATCAATGTCTCTTGAATTTCCAGATTATCATAAGAATGTAAGAATTCATCATACTCACGTATTATGTATGATGGATAGATGCCAATTCCTGCCTCACTCATTTCATGAAGACCTATGCCACATCTCTCCAGATGAATAAAGGCTTCTTCAAGCACTTTTTGGGCTATTATTTTCTGACTCTCTGGAGTGAATGTATAATGGCGTTCATGAAGATCCTTATGAAGATGCCTCTCATATATGAGTTCAATTAAATTTTCCTTTCTAAGCTCTTCTGTTAATATCTCAATGAGCTTTTCTATCAATTGCTTTAAAGGTAAATTCGAGGGTTTTAGCTCTCCTCTTCTTATCTTCTCAACTATCTCTTTCCATGCTTTCTCTTTTGCCTTCTTCAGCCTTATGCACTTTTTATAATAATTTTCTAAGTAATGGTTTGTTAGGCTTATTACGTAATGCTCATTAGACTTTTCCTCACTCTCTTCTATCTCATCTAAATGATTTTGAATCAAAGTTTCTATATCTATTTTCTGTTCTTCTTGGGAGGGTAAACTCTCAGGATTGAATAAGCCATAAACAAGCTCATCGACGATTTCTTTCCCAAGAATAGAAGTGAGGCTTTTATCTTCTCTTTCACATATCTTACATTTTGGCTTCATCTTAGATCACTTATAACATAACCATTATCTTTTCTTTCAATGTACTTTCTTTCAGGAGTATTCATGCATCTAGCTATGGATTCTAAAATGATTTCAAAAGCAGAGAGATAGAGCCCATCACTGTATTTTTTGTTTTCCAAAAATTTATTTATGACTGAACTTAATTCCAGATGCATCCTTAATTTTGAGACTATCTTCTGATTTATTCGTAAGTAGCTTTGCCCGTTTAATGGTTCTCCTATCTTTCTTAATTCTTCATAAAATTCTTCAAATTTATCCTCTGGAATCTTCTGGTATAATTCTCTGCAAACATCATTTATAGCCATCTCTACAAGTCTTTTTATTATTTCTTCTTTTGTCTCCCTTATACCATATATGAGCTCAATTCTACCCATGAGTGCTAGTTTCACAGTATCATAAGAATCCCCATAATCTGATAGTAAAGGATTCTCTCTTTCATTCCTAATGGCTGCTGATTTTAGATGATCGAAGAGCTTGATGGTAGCTCTACAAGAGGGCTCTGAATCTATTTTACTCGCTATATCACGCCTCTCTTTATCTCTAGCATATCTAACGATTCTAGCCAATATCCTTAAATGCCAATCAGGAATTTCTGGCTCTAAGCCTTTTACTTTCACCAAATACATGTTTCTTTTTCCTATTTCAATCTCTTCTTCTAGAGTTTCAGGAGGACCTATCTCTATTTCTTCCATTCTATCTAAAAGTGGCTCTTTGATAGGGCTTGTACCTCTATAGTTTGCAGGATTTGTTGCAGCCAATATAACTGCATCAAGCCTAAAAGGGACTATATCTCCTTCTGTGGTTGTTACTTGCTTCTCCTCAAAAAGCTCATGAAGTAATGTTTGAAGAGACGAGGGTATTGCTCCAAGCTCATCAAAATAGCCAACTCCTCTATGGGCTTTAAGAGCCCTTCCAGGGATGAATACTTCTGGATGATCGAGATCGTAGCCTTCTCTAATCTTTTGAATAGAAATGCCACCTATCAATTGCCTTGTAGTAAGCATAGGGTCTCCTGGAATTCTTACCCATATTCTTGGAACCCATGCAATTTCAACTCTATCATGCTCAATTATCTTCTCCTTGCAAGAGAAGCATGAAGGATGAGTAGGATCATCATAAATCTTACAGCCTTTTATGGCTAATATCTTATCTGGGAGAAGCTTTGCTATGGATTTTGAAAAAGTTGTTTTACCATAGCCTTTCTTCCCTTTAAAGAGTAGGGCAGAGCCAGAAAGCGAAGCGTTTTTTATCAATTCTTTCTCTCTCTTCTTGCCAATTACATCTGGAAAAGGGTCCTCGCCTTTCTTTTCACATTCTAATATCTTCTCTCTGATATAATCCACTGGAGATTTTGAGTGGAAATATATGTATGGCTCATTCCAAATATCAACCTCACGCTCATCTAAAATGTAATGAGGAGCATTATTCCTATTAACCTCTATCTCCTCAAAGAGCAGATCAGTAGACATCTTTGGCTTTACTCTTATATCCATACTTTACACTTGCCATGATTATCTTCTCTTTAGAATAATAACGTTTTGTTTTAATTGAATAGACTTGCCATTTACGTTGATTTTGCTACCAAAGTTCCACTGAGAATTATGTTAGGAGTTAGCTTTCTATGTGTTAATTTTTGCATTAGATATACTAAAAAGTTTAGAAATTCATTGCATTAAGAATTTCTTCTGGTAAGCCAGGGCACTGAATGCTTAGGTAGTATTTACTCTTAATTATTTGAGCTTTTATAAGTTCTCGTATTTCTTTCATGAAATGGTAAGTAAAAGGATTCAACTCTCTAAGTCTATCTTTTGAGATGCCCTCAACTTTAATTGGTACAAGTACTCTCTCACCCCATATAGGATGAGGCTCATATTCAACAGCTTCTCTAGCAGCTTGAAGCAAGAATAACTCTGTTTCTTCTATCGTTGGACTTGTACCACCAATAGGCTTGGGAATGCCATTTGATCCTGTTTTAAGTTTTGATCTAGGCATCGTATAACTCTTCTCACCAAGTTTTTCTTCAACCCACTCATATTCTGAGCCTATTTTACCAACAGTGCTTAGTAAGTATAAATCAACCGGACTACCTTTCTCTTTTCTCTTCTTCAATATTTTATAAAATCTAATTACATGCGCAACATTACTAACTCCCATCGTAAAAGGTAAACAATATCTAGACTCATACAATTCTTTACCAACTACAGCTAAAGATTGAGCAGGATGGCCAACTGTTCTACCATCTGCTAATACTTTAGCAGCAAATGCTAAATCTTCTATCTTAACCCAAGCATAATCACAGAAATTTCCTGGACTTATAAATACTGCCATATTTAATGGATCGCTTGAATCTATCTGACCATCAAAATAACCAGTATCCTCTAAGTTAAACACACTTCTAGCATTTCGATTTTGTGCCTCCTGATATTGAAAAAGTTTTCCTTCTAAGTTTGGATTTCCATCTGGTCCAAATTCTGTATTCTCATGTAAGGCTCGAGGAGACATTGCTGCACGTAAAAGGGGAAGTTGGAATTCTGTTACATCTTCAGTCTTAGTCCAAGAACCTCTTTCTGAGCCATAAACTCGATCTTCGAATATAGCTACAATATCATCATTCCTTATTACTTGGTCTGATACATATTCAGTTGGATTTATATCAAATTGCTGAATGAATAAATGTTTGTTGTGTTCACCAAAGATATACATACCGTGTGTTGATTTTCCAGTACCAGTTAATCCCCAAACACACATCACAATTCTTTTAGATTTTCCATCAATTTTTTTTATAGTAAATTCTTTAAGAGCTGCATGTTCGCCACATCCACCTTTTTTATAAACATAATAAATCCAATGTGATAAAAATCCTTTTTTTACCTCACCCTGATATGAGCTACAAGTCACAATAGTATAATCATGGCAAGGAAAGCGAATTACTCGAAGCATTTGATTCGTTCCAGGTACATTTTGATTTCCTAAGTAATGAGGAATATCGATAAGCATTACATCTGGCTCTTCTTCTGGAGGGGCTGGAAAGTTTATTTGTGTCCATCTGTAAGCAATGTCTGGGAATTGAGGATCACAATATAATCGAGCATGCATTTTAACAGGAGAATTGTTTGATCCTAAGTAACAGTCGACTTGAATTAAAGGACCTTGAGCTAAAATGTGTTCGAGTACACGCATCATTAAAAACTTATGCTCAGTTTTTAAATCTTCATCCCGCTCAATTACTACACTTCCAGCTGCAGATCGATGCCAAATATTTGAAGCCCAGCCCCAAGCATTGTTCTTAAATCTTGTACCATAAAGTTTTGCTCTCTCAAATAAATCTGGTGGATTATTTAAGATTGCTGTAATTCCAGCTCTCTCTTTTATCTCAATAATCTTAAAGAAGAGTTGCTTAAATCCTTCAATCGTGATTTCTTCTTGTTTTATTAACATTCTAAGGGATCTCCCTCTACCTTTGGTTTAACAAGCTTAGGATGAATTACATTAGGCTGATTATACAAATCCTCTACTGCGCTCAAGACGCCCTTATAGCTCATACTACCATTGCCTATGTTATTGTGTAAATAAAGTTTTTATCAGATTTTTAAACTTTAAATTAGGTTGTACCTCTCATAGACTGTTAATTAACAAAATTTATATGTTATAAGCTGTAGTTGGCAGTGGTGATAGGATTGTCAAAAGAAGATGAAATGTTGGAGGAGCTCAGACGTATTAGGGAACTACTTGAGCCCAAGCCTACATCACCTCCAAAAGGCTTATGGAAAGAGTTTATGGACTTTATCTCAAAATATAAGGTGATGGGACTGGCGGTTGCCTTTATTCTTGGGCTTTACCTCGGTGCACTGGTCCAAGCTCTCGTGAACGATTTGATTATGCCTATAATTCAGTTGGCAATGCCAGGCATTCAGTGGGAATTAATTGAAGTTGGACCCTTCCGCGTTGGGCATTTCATAGGCGCCTTGATAACCTTCATACTCGTTGCCTTTGTAATATTCATCATAGTGAAAATGACTAAACGTTGGGAAATAGAGTAGCGGAGCGCAGTTCTCCTATTTTAATCAAGACTTCCGCTAGGTAGAATATGGGTTGAAAATCTTAACAAACATCAAACTTATAATAAAAAAGAATAAATAATCAATTAACATAAAAGAGGTTAGCAGATGAACCTTCTAAAGCTTCGCTTATCCATGATAGGCACCTTAGCCTTCTTGATAGCTCTTTCTACTCTATTCTTTACAATTATTCTCAGCTTGGTAGGCACATTAAATATCATCTTACTAGTATCTCTTGTATTGGCTTTTAACCTCATACAATGGCTTATTGCTCCTTACATCATCGATGCTATGTATAGAGTTAAAGCGATATCAAGAAATGATGATCCAAAACTTTATGGCATAGTCGAGAGGCTAAGCCGAAAAGCCAATATAAAGATGCCAAAGGTGATGATAGCTAAGATTCCTATCCCAAATGCCTTTGCTTATGGCTCTCCTATAGCAGGAAGAAGGGTGGCAGTTACTGAGAAATTGCTAAAGACGCTTGAAGATGAGGAAGTAGAGGCTGTTATAGGACATGAGTTGGGTCATCTTAAGCATAGGGATGTCCAGATAATGATGTTCGCCTCAGTCCTTCCAGCTATCTTTTACTTCATAGCATACTCCTTCATGCTCTCTGCTTGGACTAGCGGGTATAGAGGAGAGAGGAATGGTAGCTTGGCTATATTGATAGGGCTTGCAAGTATGGTCATATATTGGATACTATCCCTCTTCGTATTAGGATTGAGCAGATTAAGAGAGTACTATGCTGATAGGCATAGTGTTGCAATAGTGGACGATGGCTCTCGTAAATTATCTGAGGCTTTGGCTAAGATAGTTGACTATAGCGCTAATATGAAATATCATTCACGTCAGCAGGCAAGTGCATTTAATAGCTTTCGATCTTTATTCATATCCGATCCAGAAAGAGCTGATAGAGACTATCAGGAGATGGCAGGTGTTTCTGGACACGCGACAGATAGACAACTCGTTGATAGAATAATCTCAAGAAGGGTTACATCAGCAGATAAGATTTTGGAGCTGTTTTCAACTCATCCTAACATAGTTAAGCGCCTCAGAGCTTTGCAAAGATCAAGTTTTTAAAAGGATAAAAGGGACTTTTAAGAGAAGTTTTATGATGATATCATCCTCTGATGCTAAAAGAGATATCTTCAATCTTTATAACAAAAAGCCAAGAGGATGGCATGTCTTCATAAAAAAGGATCAAAGAGGATACTATGATACCATAGTTGTTCATGGAAAAGATGTCTGGTTCATAAAAGAGGAGCAGGTCAAGCCTTATGAGTTGATTGGCTTCGGTATTAAAGAGGAGATAGAAGATAAAGAAGCTTTTAAGAGCATAAGACCATATCAATTTGGCTTTAGACCAGTATCTGGAGAACTCGTAGATAATATCATGGAAACCTTCAGCAAGGGTAAAAATTTAGATAGTGTAATTAATAAGATCATGAGCGAAAAACCATTGCCTATTGATAGGATAAAGAGCGAATTGATGGTCCAAGGTCCTGTATACTATACTAAGCCTATAAACCTGACATCGAATCAAAGTGAATTAGATATGAAGCTCAGAATAGAGTTAGAAAAGCTTCTATACAAAAAGTATCCTCATTTGCTCACTACTTACCTTTGATTCTATTACGAATTCGAACAGAATTTTATATGCATATATAACATGTTTAAGAATGAATCTGTTTGAGCAAGGAAGCACCTGTAGATAAAACGTGTGATTTCTTTCAGAGGGGAGGACAGGCCCTTCTTATCAAGGGTGAAGCTGGGACAGGGAAGACAACCTTCGCCTTGGAACTCTTAAGGGTTCATGGCAAGGGTGGGAAGGGAGTATACATATCGACAAGAGTTTCCCCAAAGAAGCTTTACAGTCAGTTCAAATGGTTAGAAGAGATTGTTAAGCCAGAGCATATTATATCAACAAATTACCAACCAGATGAAACCAAGTTCGAGGATATGAGATTAGGTGATTGTATGGTTCTTCTAGAGAAGATCATGGGTGCGATCAGGGCTCTGAAGACGCCTGTTATGGTGCTCGACACATGGGATGGAATAGTGAAAGGGATGAATGAGGAGGAGAGGATAAAGGTTGAGAAGACTCTTATTGCGATGGTTGACTCCTCTGAAGCAATAGTCATCTTTGTTAGCGAAGAGCCTGAGAGGACGACTATGGACTATTCTGTAGATGGGGTCATCACACTTAGCATGGAAGAGCTTGATGGTAGGAGGATCAGGGAGGCAGAGATAAACAAACTAAGAGGTACTCAAATAACACAACACAGGCATCTCTTCACTCTAAAGGACGGAAGGTTTCAACAGTTTGAGCTTTTCAAGCCGAAAACACCAGACAAACTCAAGAAGTTCAAACCCATACCTCATAATGACACATATTTCTCCACAGGCATAAAGGACTTGGATGGGATATTGGGCGGAGGTCTACCAAGGGGAAGCTACAATCTTTTAGAGGTAGGAGAAAATATTCCTATTCAAGCTCTCCAATTCTTCCTCGCCCCGATTAAATGCAATTTTGCCAGTCAAGGCAATGGAGTCTTCATCGTTCCTGCAAATGGGATGAGCACAAAGCAAGTGAAAGATTTCATCGAACCATACCTAGACGGCAAGGTCTTCGGTAAGTCTGTAAGAATAGGCGACTACAGTAAAGATATTCAAGACTATTCTATCCCACTCAAAGGAGAGTGTGTTAGAGAAGATTTTGAAACATTCTGGAAACCGATTTTTGACTTCAAGAGTGAAACGAAGGAGCCATTGCTAACAGTATTAGGCTATGACACATTAGAATATAGATATGGTAAAGATTTATTGGCAATGGTTGCAATAGTTGGTGAATCGTCTTCAAGAGTAAGAGATCAAAAAGATGTTAGAATCAACATCGCCAGACCGACTATGAATCTTATACATCAGTTGAGGGATGTATCAGATATACACATTAAGTTGCTCGAAATCAATGGAAGGATTTGTTTATGCGGAGAAAAACCAAGAACATGCTTTTACAATGTTATGGATGTTTCCGAGGGCTTTCCTCAAGTGAGGCTTACACCAATCGAGTAGAGGTGGAACTATGCAAGAAATCGATGAAATTCTTCTTGTGTCCATACAGGAAATCCTAAAAAATATACTTGGTGAAAATGCTGAACAGGCAGTTCTCTGGCATTTGAGCAGGTTTTATGGTATTGAGAAATCTGAAATCCCTAACAAGATTGGTGCCTTTAATACTGCGTTGAGGGATATGTTCGGTTCAGGGGCATTGGTATTCGAAAGGGTCATCATAAGGAGCCTCTACTCCAAGAAGGGATGCAGATACGAAGAAAGAGAGAGCTGGAGTTTCACTGACTACATTGAGTATGTTAAGAGGTTACCGTAAAGAGTTACTAGAAAGGGCTTCGATCTCCGAGGAAATCTAGATATAGTAGATGGGGTGATAGAAACAAAGACCGAAGAGACGCAAGAAGGTCTTCAAAAATTATATTCGCATATCCAAGATGAAGGATGTAAGACATTCGACCAATTGGGTGCCATATGAAGTGCATCTTGATCGAGGGTTGTTGAAGAAGTAGTTTTTTATATTTTCTTATACATGACTAATGCATCTTCACCGTCTGGATAATAATTAGAGATAAAACCTATTTCTTCAAATCCTAATTTCCTGTAGAAGCTTATCGCCTCTATATTGCTTACCTTCACTTGAAGCTCCACACAATCAACTCTTTTTGAGAGAAAATTTAGGCTCTCTTCCATTAACTCGCTACCAATGCCCTTTCTTCTAAACTCAGGAATGACAGCTATGGATATTATATTGCCTTTACCACCTCTCACAGATGATATTACATATCCTACAATATGCCCATCTTCCTCAGCAACATAAAAGCCATCAGGCTCTCTCATCAAGAAGTAAAGAAAAGTGAAGTAATCGTAGGGATGCTTAAAGCATATTCTCTCAATCTGCAATACTTGATTCAAGTCATTTTCCTTACATCTTCTTAACATCATGAGCATCAATAAAATTATGAATATTTTATATTAGTTCTTTTTAATGCTATAAAGAAAAAATTTTAATAAGCAAATCTATAGCTTTAAGACTGTGCCGAGGTAGCTCAGCCTGGGAGAGCATCCGACTCATTTATGAAGAGGGTGAAGCTGAAGACCGGACTGTCGCAGGTTCAAGTCCTGCCCTCGGCACTCATATTTAAACTCAAAAAGAATTCATTGTTATTTGACTGCGCTTTATCCAGTCTTTTGCGGATCATCTCATTCATTCTATTCACGAACTCTTAGCCCATTTGAGCGAGCAGGGAGCAGTATGTAGCTATTGCACAATGACCTCCTATCGGATTCTTCCATCTTTAACTTCATATATTATGTCAGTAATATGTTTGATATTTATCATGTCTATCTCCTCGATCATTCGATTGACCATTCTGCCAACAACTAGCACAAACACGTTCAACCCTCTTAAAGCAGCTAGAGCAGATGCCCTAGTGATGCCGAATTCAAGGTCAGCTTTGAGCCCTAACTTATTCAGAACAGCTCTTCCAACAGCTCCCATAACGCCTATTCTATCTGGTTTGAACTCCTCATAAAGCTTATGAACCTTAGCCAAGTCAACGGCTCTTGAGCCTCCTTCCTTTATGCTGGGTAGCTTGACAATCAAGATCTTCCCTTGTATTAATTTCACCTTACCTCTCAGATTCCTTAAGCCTAAATCTTCTCCTGGGCTGGCATCTGTAACAGCAATTCCAAATGCTTCAGCATTAGTATGGTTCGGGGCCATAGCGTACAAAATACCATCTCTCATTATCAATCCCACCTCATCTCCTGCCTTTATCGGCTGTGTTGCCATAGCTGGCCATACACGTTCGATCTTTAGATCGTTTATAATTATGGAGACATGCCTCTCCAGATTCTTTGCGTCCTCACGCAATTTCTCAATCGCTTTAGGCGTTAGTCTGTAGTTCGCTCTCTCTGATCCAGCCTCCAAAAATCCTTCTTTCATCAATTTCTTAAAGTATTTTGAAACAGCTTGTATAGTGATTCCGAGTACATCACTTATATCCTTCTGCTTTACATGTGGTTGATTTCTCATTATCTCTAAGAGGATTTGGAACTTAGTGAATTCTCCCTTATCTCTTAAGAGGTTCATTTGGGCCGTTCTGCGTGATTTACTCAACCTGACTTTAACTTTAGTTAAACAAAGGTTTATAAATCTTTGGTTGGATTATCCAACCGGGGAGGATTAAATGCA
>Ga0315314_1001104_pt1 | contig 25408 bp, 21 predicted proteins | sample TDP9_MG_FD_203631 | JGI IMG/M metagenome (GOLD analysis project Ga0315314, IMG submission 203631) | Freshwater sediment microbial communities from Lake Towuti, South Sulawesi, Indonesia - TDP9 | ecosystem: Environmental > Aquatic > Freshwater > Lake > Sediment | place: Indonesia: South Sulawesi... | reverse complement strand
TCAGGCAGAGAAGATAGGGCGTCACAAATATATGTTGCAACTTCTGCACCGCTTGATTAAGATGGAGAAGGAAAATCAGGCAACGCTGCGATATTTGTGCCAGGGCCTTCGAGACTTCCTCACATTTGATAGGTCTTACGTTCAGCAGATAATTTGTGAGGATGAGGTTGACTCTGCCATATTAGATGCTCTTCGTCATGCGGGACAAGAAGGTATGCTGCCACGCGACCTGGCTAACGCCTTAAAAGAGTACAAGCTTAAGCCTTGGCACGTATCTCGTCGGTTATGCCGAATGAATAATCGATTACGGAAGCACATTGATCAGACCGCGGCGGAGAAGAGAGGTGGAAAGCGCCAGCGCTGGGCTCTCACTGATTTCATGTACAAAGCTTGGGGGTCAACAAAAGAAGATATCATGAGTGGAAAGGGAAATGTTTTAGCCACGCCGGAACAGCAATGGGCATGATTACTGCGGCTGAGGCAGAATGTCAGGTCAATCCACAACTAGCAATATCGCAAAGGCATTTATGTGTCGCAGATTCGGTTAACCCTCCCCACAGTGAAGATATCTCCCAAAATCCCCCATTTTCTGTTTTTGTAGGAATGAAAATAATTGAAATTTTTATCTTAATCAAAATTAGTATGGTTTAAACAATCCATGTGATAGTGATGATATCCCCCGCAAATCTCCTCTTTTTTCTGTTTGAAGAACTTCGATTTGAACTCCTGACTTTTTAAGACCATGAAATCAATGAAGGGTTAACGGCTTCGTAAAAGAATATTTAAAGTTGATTGTTCCAATAATGTGATATGGTCGTAGAAGCTGTATACGACAGGCAAATAAGAGATGCTGTGGGAAAACTTTTAGCCTATCAAAGGGATGCGCCCATTCATATTCGAATTGTTAGCCCGATAATACATGACACAGAATTGTCGGACGGGTATATGTTATCTCAGAAGATAAATCGATTGATAAAATTCAAAGATGCAAGAATAACTCTTATAGTTAATAAGAAAAGAGAAGAAGACCCACAGGAAGAAGAGCTATTACAGAAGCTTGAGGATATTGGTGTTAAGGTACACCGTAAAAAAGAATTACATGTTAAGACAATTTTGCTTGACAGTAGGAGAGATAAGGCAGTTCTAATAACGAGCGCAAACCTCACTCCGACTGGACTTGGATTACAGAAGGAGATAGGTGTATATTTTTTAAATCAACTTAATCACATTTATGAAAAGATTTATCGCTATGTTACTCATTTATTAAAAGAAGAAGCCTAAACATATGAGAGGGTGAAATTGTATGCAAATGTGGTTTGAAGCATTTCAATTTGCTAAGGATCCTTATGAAAAATTAGATCCATATAAGATAGGTTTTGAACGTTTGGTATGGGATAGACCGGATTTAAAAAAGGCCAAAGAGGACGTAGATAAATTTATTGAAGATATCATCGCTAAACAAAGAATCGCTTTAAAGATATTCGGCCCAGCGGGAAGTGGAAAAACATGGCTTACAAGAATAATACAAAAGGAACTCTCCGAAAAATTAGCTGAAAAAAAGGAAGAAATGGTTTTCTTATATACTAAAGTCCCTCGCATGGAACCGACATTTCAAGTTGTTTATCGTATAGCAATCGACCACTTCCTCACGAATTACTTTAAAAAACTTAGTAAGTTTATTGGCGGCACTGATGTGGATGCATGGGAGAAAGTAATTGGTGATTATGATCTTGCATTGTGTTTTTCAAATTTTTCATCGGGAACCCCGACCAAAAGAGCTCTGGCACGAAAGTGGTTAACGGGGGACAAATTGTCCGCATCAGAACTTTCTGATTTAGAGCTTACGTACTCTCTCGATTCTGATTACGAAAGATTTGAAATGCTAAGGAAACTCATTGAGAAACTCTTGAATAGTTTCTCATTTTGCGTTTTTGTAATTGATGAGTTAGAGAATGCGCCAACAAAACTCGCAGGTCAAATAAGCGATGGTCTACGAGATTTGCTTGACTTGTTCTCAGAGAAATTTGCACTAATTGCTTCGTTTACTGCCCAAAAGGTAGAGGAGTGGTATGATCTTGGTTACACCGAATTTTTGGGTAGACGTTTTGACTACACCGTGGAGGTCAGTAGTCTCAAAAAGGGTACTCTGCCAGAATTTCTGCGTGCTCATCATAAAGCTTACAGAAAGGAAGGTGTCAAAGTCAAGGATGAAATCCTTCCATTTACCGAAGACGCAGCCATAAAATTGTTGGAGTTAATGCCTCCGCAGTATCATTACCCAGGATACTTTCTACCGAATTGTAAAGACATAGCCAGACTGGCTTTTAGTAAGAAAGAACAAATAGACGCCAAATTTGTTGAGACAAACTTTCAGAAAGTTTCTTTCAAATAGGCTCAGATAAGACTACATACGCTGGCTTACCATCGCGTCCTAGCATTACTGATTTAATTACACCTTCCGACCACAATGATTTAATTAACACATTGAACTTTTCTTCTTCCATTATTATTCTGTTTTTAAGTAGATTCACACAAACAAAGGTCATAATTGCTTTTATATCACTGATATCTGACCCTGTTTTAAACAGTGAATAGGCCTTTTTGAATATTTTCAAGAATGCTTCTCTGTGTTTTGAATAATCAAACAACTGTGTTTGACCAATTAGAATTGCTCCCATCAATTCATAGATTTTATTCTTTATGTCGGATTTCTTTCTAATCTCATCCAAAAGAATCTCCACATTAGGCTTCAGTATAATCTTGTCCTTCTCTCTTTTGACAAGTCCGATATCTTCAAGCCACATTTCCATGCATCTAAATTTATTCTCGAAAAATGTCGGAATTTTTCCACCTTCATGAAGTCTAATTAGATTCTTTTCAATAGTAGCCTTATTCCATAAATTCCGAGCTAACTCTGTAGAAAAATAATGGGAAATAATCTCTTTCCTGGTCTTATTGGTATATTGCTGAACAACTTCCAAAAACTCTTTCAGCTGCTCTTTCAAAATTGAGGTAAACATTGTTTTAAAATAAATGACTCGCTCTTCAAAGCTTAGTTGGGTAACATTGGATTCTGGTGCTAACTCGCAAAGAGCCTTTCCCTCACTAGATAAGGCATAAATTCCACCCAAATTTTCGATGAGACCTGTTTTTTCTAAAATAATTAGATGCCTTTGAGTAACAGTTCTATTTTGAAATGGCGAGCCAATTCTTTTTTCGGCTAGATTTTCAAGCTTTTTTCGGGTTAATCCCTTTTCCGACCTGATGACTTTACACAAAAAGGTAAAGCGTCGAAGTTTACCTTCAGATGACGAAATATCGGAAATTCCATTTTTTGGTTTTTCTCTAGACATTGCTATTCACATATTATTTAGCGACGTCTCTAAATAACTGTTGTCAAGTCGAAAAGTTACCTTTTTGGCTTAATTTTTCTTTGAGAACTAAAATCAAGTCTTTATCACTCTTAACTATGTAATCAGAAAAAGCGATTGGCCATGGGGTCGGAATTTCCTTTTCACTAAATAGTATTACTTTTTTACCCGATTCCTTAGCCACAAACATTTCAATAGCCGTCCCATAACTTGGGCTGTCGGATATTGCCACTATAACATCGCTTTTTTTAATGAAATCCAAATCATGATTGACGATTTTTTGTGCTAATTTCTTCTTATTCCTAAAATCTTCAATACCACTATAATCCATATCCTTACTGATATGGTCTATCACGGTGAAACCATTTAGCGCGCGCGCTAACAAGTAATAGTCTATCTTAAATTTCCCTTTTTCAAATCTCCAAAAGCCGTAGTCTAGAGCTATGACAGCTCCGAGATAATTTGTTAAAAGGTCAATATCTTCTATATCCGGCATTTCTAGGCTAAAATCATAATATGTATTAGGCGCATTTTCTTTCAAAAAATCCCCTACCACTTTAATTCTTTCTTTTGGATTCATTTAATTCACCTTATGCCTTCTCGAGCGCTTCTTTAGACACGCCTCCTTTATGTCGCCTTAATAAGTTTTAAATTGATTAGCTGAGAATTCAAATAAGGTGAGCTGAATGGGTTACCGGCCACCGTGTCCTGAATGTAAGAGCCCATTATCCTTTATTGTGGAGAAGGAAGAAGAAACTGGTGAAATAAACATTGTTATAACTTGCGAGTGGTGTGAGGAATACGAAGGCTTTATGATAAAGACTGGTATTAAGCGCCGAGATCTTGGGAAGTTTACAAAAATGAAAGAACCATTTAAGATCGAGATGGAAATAGTCCCGTTAATTGAATAATTGACGCTGTGTGGTGATCTAGATGAAACCAGAACAGATTAGTAAGTTAATTGAAGCTCTTAAGATAAATGATGAAAAGAGAGCTGATGAATATGAGGAGGAGCCGGATGAGCCCAGAGAAGCGATGGATGCGTTAGTTAAGGTTGGTAAGCTTGCTGTTGAGCCTCTTCTTGAACTGTTAAAGGATACATCAAAGTATTCGTGTCTTTACGCTATCAAAGTTTTAGGAGAAATACGCGATCCTAGGGCAGTTCAGCCCATAATTGAGGCGTTCTCCAGTGAGGACTTCCGTGAAGTATTCGTGGAAACGGGGGATTATGATGAGCCGAACTTCGCATTACAAAAAATCGGCTTACCAGCGTTAGAACCCGTGTTGAACTATTTAGAAGAAAAGAAGAAGAAAGCTGACGTGGAAGGAATGGTATTTTCCCTGAGCGTGCTTGCCCATTTCAAAGACGAAAAAGCGTTTAGGGCGCTAGTTAACATGCTTTCATATTCTGACGATGAGGTTCAATATTTTGCAATAGAATCGCTTAGAGAATATGGAGATAAGAGGGCAGTAGAATACTTGAAGAAACTACTCGGAAAGATTGATGCCAAAGATATTGATGCAGAAGACTTGTTGATTAATGTCGGAAAATCGGCGATCGATGCCATTCGAAAATTAGCGCCAACTCGAGAATACCGGAATATTATAGCGCCATACGCCCTTGAATATTTAAAGCGGTCTCGCGAAGAAATAAACAAATACTTAAGGCATATAGAAAGCACACATGAGTACCCATTACGTTTTGAGGGAGACGACGCCGAGGATCTTAACGCCGTTGCTCAAGAATACAAGATAGGAGAATCTATGCAGAATCTTCTGCGAAGGGCCGCTGAATTAGCAGTTTATGAGGCTGTGATTTCAGATGATGAATACAAGCAGCTTGAAACGATCTTTTGGAAACTTTTTGAAAATCAGCTCGAGTTTAAACGTGAACATGAAGAAGAAATAGACATTATTAAGGGTTATATTCCTGGACCCGTTTTGAAAGAGAAGAAAAGATCTTACAAGGGTCTTGCACCTGAGTCCACGTTCGCGGAGCATCCAAAGTTAGATACGCTCCGAACAAGAATTTGGGAGCGGCTAAAGAAACAAGAATTTCGTGTATTCAGAAAGCATAGCAATCTCTTTGCGAGGAAGGGTGCAAAAAACGCACGTAAAGGTTGTTATGTTGCAGTCGTCAAGGACGATGAGAGGCCAAGGACGTGGGGCTTAGTGCATCTAATTTTATGGGGTGAGGGATGGACCGAGGAGGAGGTTGAGAAATTCACCGAGCCATTTTGGCAACATGTTGACAGGGTTGTAATTGAGTTGGTTGGAGAGAAGAAATTTGCCCTTATGAACTCAAAGGGGAACAGCTAGAACTAGGATTTATAATTGGAATGAAAATGATCATGATTAGAATTAATATGGAGGTATGGCATGGTGTCTACGGATCATGACTTATGTCTTTATATAATTCATAAATACATGGCGGGTCAACAACATATCTTTGAGATCATCGGAACTCCCAGTTATGGTATGGGTAAGACGCATGGGCCAGATTTGGTTGCAAAAAATCGATGTATGGAAGTTATAGAATACATTGAGGTTGAGTTGGATGCCACCAGCTCATCTGAGTTTAGGAAAATAGCACAGAAAGCCAAAGATATTTTCGATAAGCATCAAAGGCTAATACGCCTTTGGCTTGTTGCTAGCTCAGATAAATGGGTAAAAGGCGTCGAAAGAAATATTCATTCAGAGCTTGGCGCTGAATATGCTGAGAAAATCTTGGTAAAGAGAATATCACCAATCCATGTCGGTGAAAGGAAGTTCCCTTTTTAACTTATTCCTAATAAGGGTCTTTTTTCCTTTTCATTACTTAACTTATTGACCTTTTTTACATTTGCTTACTATTCAACTCACATAAGGAAATGTAAAAATTAACGAAAAAGTAACGAAATATAAATATGAAAGCCCAACGTATGGTCATATGGTAAGAATGACCAAAACTCTTGAGGAGATTTTTAGAAGGTATGAATTCAACAAAACAGAACCCGAAACCTTGGTGAGTTTGGTAAAACAAGCTATGAAGACGGGCGACGGGGTCAGAGATGAGCTTAGAAGATTCAGAGAGATAACTGAAAAGTTGCTTAAGATTTTGGCAGATAAGAAAGTTATGGTAATACTCGATCCTTCCAAGATAGATGATCTGGACTTGTTCAAAAACATATGCGCTGTCGGTGTAGATGGCAGTCTTCAACCCGTGGAAGGATTTGGGGGTTATTGGTTCGTTCCAACAAGTTGCGCGATGATTGTTTTTGACAAAGGACCAAACTCTCAACCAGAGGTTAAAGTAAGCGCCGCGATAGAGAAAATCAAAGAATATGAATATTATGGTGTCGGAGGGGAAGCTATTTTTAGAATGATGACAGCGGAAACAAAAGCAATTATGGAGTGGGCAGAGAAACACGACGCTTCTATTAGAAGTGTGTTGTTTATCGATGGTCCAATAGTGGATCCGCCATATTTGGCAGATGCGAATTATGTGAAGTATAGAAGCGAGGCATTAACTAAGTGTTTGGAGAAAAATGTTTTAGTCATCGGTTGCGTGAAGAGGATGAAGGCTCGCTTTTTAATAGAGTTCATAATGAAGACTTTGTTGTCAAGCGAAACTGACAAGAACTTAATGAGCAACTTTGCTTGGGATTCTCATATGGTCACAGCAATTTTTTCAAAACTTGCGATTTCGGGCAGCCATGGAATTTTGAGCACAGTTCCTGTCGATATAAGTGATACAGATAATACTCATAAGGCATATCGCGATGCAGGCATTCTTGTGTATTCCACTTACATGGAGAAAGACGCATCGTCTAGACCCTTAAGGCTAGACTTTCCAATGTTAAAAGATCATGTGGAAAACATCACTGAGTACACTGAAAAGACTTTGAAAGCAGCTTACGCATGGTCTTACCCCGGGATAGATATTCCTCTCCCAGTTTTTCTCGCTCATAACAAATGCGAAGTTAGAAAAGGATGCGCTGAGATTTTGTATAGTGAGATTATCACGAGATCCACGAGTACGGATCCATTTGAAAATTTCATGAATGAGAAACTAAAGAGGTGAATCGATTGGCAGAAGGAACTCCGGTTGGTGTTATACTAACTGGTTCGACAACCCAAAAAGCAGCATGTCAGTTGTTTCAATCTTCAGAGAAAGGCAGGATAAGAGAAGGAAAGTTCCTACTAATTCAAAGCGGATCAAGACGAATCCTAGCTCGTGTCTCAAGCATAATCCCCTACAATGAGTTCTACACTGAAGGCGATGCTTGGACGGAGGCTCGAAGAAAGCAAATTGAAATTCCCGCTCAGTTGGCAAGGCAATATGAGGTTTGTGAGCTTGACTTATTGGCCGAGATGCCAGGCGCCAAGACTCTCGTGGTACCTCCTTACCCAAACGACAAAGTGTATGAAATGAAATTACCTGAGCAATCTCAAGAGATTTTCGGCTTGCCAAGTAAAAGCGAAGGCATAATCTGGTATGGTACTCTCGTGGGATATGAAAATGCTCCTGTACCACTAGATGTTGAGAATATTCCAATGCACGCCGGCGTATTTGGGACAACAGGTAGTGGAAAATCCTACGATACTGGAGCTTTGATTGAGCAGCTAGTCCGAATTTACGATCGAGAGGACAAAATTCTGTCCTTTCCAATACTGATAATCGATGCAAACGGAGACTACTTGGACTATGTTGACTATTTCGAAAAGAAAAAGAAATTCGGCGCTACAGCGGCGGTTACAAGATATGTTTTTCCAAAGTCTCCTGAGCTAAGTAAGCACCATGTAAAGCCTATAGCTATTGATCTGAACCTTATGTCTAAGAGAGAACTCGCAGAGGCTATAGTTCTCTACTATTCAGGTGGAGAGAAAAACGAACTTCAGATAACTGGTCTCGAAAAATTAATAGCATACATGGAAGACAGCTCGTTTATCTCCGAGGGTAATCATCAAAGCATTTTCACAGACACCGAGAAATTTGAAAAGGCGACCGAATCACTCAAAGATCTTGGGCTTCATGCCGCTACAGCCGCAGCAGTTTTGAGAGCTCTAGAAAAGTTCGTAGATATCGAGGAAGACTATGGTCTTCTATCGCAAGAGCCAAAGCTAGGGAAAAGCTTCGTTGACACTTTAACTAAAAACAGAGAAATTGCAACTATAGATTTCTCAGCTGCTGGCGCACCAGGAATAGCACCTCCGCTAAAACAGTTCGTGATGTCCTATCTAGCCTCGGTCTTATTCCGTGTTTTTACAGAGTATAAAATGGAAGGTAAAGAACGTTATATGCTATGGATTATCGAAGAATCACAAAACTATTGCCCAAATCTAGCAACGTATAACATTGGATACAGCTTAGCTCGTGAAAAGTTAGCAGCCATAGCAACTCAAGGAAGAAAATTCGGCTTAAGCCTTTGTTTAATTTCCCAGCGTCCTTCATTTGTTGATCAAGTAGTCTTATCGATGTGCAACACCTTCTTTATTCATCGAATTTCTCCAGAGGATGTATCTTTCGTTAAAAGAGTCACTGGCGGGCTTCCTGCCTCGCTTGAAAGGCGTCTAACAACATTAGAGAATGGGGAGCTTATAGTAAGCGGGCAGATGAATAAGCTCCAATTTCCCATGCTCATCCGAGTACCTCCAAGAGACGTCCCTCAGACTACAGGAAGAACTGATGTTTTGGCCGCTTTAAGGAGGTTGGCTGAAGAATGAAACGTCAAAGTACTTCAAGCAATAAATTTACTACAAAGTATTCAATACTCCCACTTGGACCTGGTGTTCCATCACCGAGCTTAACAGGTTTCGATTTTGCACCAATTGAAAGTCGGAAGCCTGTTGAAAAGGCTTTGAAAGCCTTTATTACTCTTTGTAGAAGAGACGCTACCTCTTTGAATGTCAAAATAATAAAAGCTGAATGGGGTGAAGGAAAAACAGATGCATATGAAAGATACATTTGTCCTCAAATCGAGAAAAAAGGAGACGCATGCTATTTTGTTTCGACTTCAACAGTAATCGATAAAATCAAAAGATTTGACTCCATCTTTCCGACGACCAAGTATGTTATTAGTTCCAAGTTTCTTGCGTCCTTATTCGTTGCCATAGTTGACGAAGCCTTTTCTCACGGAGTTAACATCAGCACTTTCGCCAATCCATCCGCTTACCAAAATGATCCTCTTGGTTTCATTGAAGAATCCTTAAAGAATCACGCAGAAAAAGGATTAGAGAAAATCTTTGTTTTCATCGATGAATTTGAAGAACTATTGAATTATGAAACGGATGTTCAAAGGCAGATAATCTCAGGAATCAAGGAACTGATTAATGGACAACTTGGTTTGATTCACGAGCGCGGCACATATGAGGGTATGGTGCACTTCTTCATTGCTTGCACGCCATACGCTTACAACAGAATAATGGACAGCATCGAATTAGGGCAGGTGGCAGGCTCAGTAAAATCGCGATTTTCAACAACGGCCCTCCCAGAGGTAAGCAAACGTGAGGCACTACAGTTTCTTGTTGACCTAACACGCTTTAGTTATAATGGTCAACTACCCGATGTTTTTCCATTCCGCACATCAGGACCCTTAAATGGAATCTACGCCATTTCCCACGGAAACCTCAGAGAGATGATAAAGCTTTTCGTTAAACTGCTGTCCACGGCTGTGGATGAAGAATCGAAACAACTCCGAGTTGTCGATTTTAACCACTTCTTAGAGTCTTTGAGAGATGAAGACATCTCAATATATGGAGCTGCTGGAAAAGCCATTGACAACGAACTGTTGGATAGGGTCATGGCCAACATGAACACATGGAAACGGGGAGAGGAATGCAAGAAAGTTTTGAATCTTCTCATAGGAGAACTAAAGCCTTTCAGCATTGACGAAATTGGAAAGAGACTTGGAATTCCTCCTTACGACGTTCACGAGCTTGTTTCAATGACTAACGGCGAACTGAAGAAAATGGGCATTGGTAAGACTATTACTGCTTTTATGCCTGTTTCTGCTGACAAAACGTTTGAAACCGTTAAAAATAGGCTAAATGTTGTTCAGAATCAAGTTGTTATCGGAGAAACCCGGATTCCTCTCCAAAAGTTTGAGGAGAGCTTGACTTTTTATGAGGTGGAAAAGGATGATACACTAGTTAGCTTCTCAGTTCTTCCTAAAGAATCCGCTGATCTGCAGCTGATGTTTGAAGAGCTCACCGACGACGATGCTGAGAATCTTCGCAGATCTATCAGCGATCTTTTTGATCCCTTAGGCGCGACTCGTCATTATTTGCTGTCTCAAGAATTCGCCAATCAAATCTTTCCTTCTCCTTTGTGGTTGCTTATGGACTTTGTTAAGGATAGATCAAAAAGAATGGATCTTTGGCGGAAGGCTAGCAAGGAGTTTGTGGAATCAGCAAAGGAGTTCCGAGAAGGAACCTTGCGTTTGATTGAGCATGTAAAGCTTGGAAAGTTTGAATCCCTCCCGGCAAGAGGGCCAAAGCACTACAGATTCTTGTTCAATGTTTCCCCTGATAAGCAAGTCGAAATTATCACGTATGTTCACACTAGTACAGGGAACGTGACAATTCAAGATATTAACGAAATCAGCAAAGATGTTCGAGCTGTACGCCCAAATCTGATTCTTCTCATCTACGCTGGTGAAATTGAGGGTGTTCTACCTGCGACTTTAGATGGCATCGAAAATGCTTTTCTGCAGCTGCATTTCAGAAAACTGAGAGCCCTACAACTGATGGTCGCACAGTTTGCAAAACAAGAAGGTATCAGTGTCGACGAAAGAATCCTAGATGCCAGACTTAGAGATATATCGGATGAGGCGGAGGTCAGAGAAAGACTCGCTGAATGTTACAACAAATGCAAGAGTGCTGGTATTGTTGTGGACGACTTGTCAACCTACTACGCAGAAAGCGGTGCGATGATTGCTGGAATCTTGAAATACTACATCAATTTCCTTGGTTCACGAAAAACCTCGACCGATATATTTCTCGGGTACGAACAAACTTTAAAGAAAATAAAGTTCTTTGGCGACAAGGAGGTTCCATTTGCACCCGTTGACATCGAATCTACAGGAGAATTTGTGAGATATGAAAATGAGTTAATTAGGAATGGTTTTCTGACTAGAACAAGTGATTTGACGATAAAAGTGGAAGAGACACCAGTTGAGAAGAGATTCATGGCTATTATGAAAAAGCACCCCAAAATGCCGCTCTCTCAGATGAAACAATTTTTCATAAACGCAGCTCAAGCTGAAAACATCTTAGAAAGGGTATACATACCCATATTGGAGCACAAAGGTCTGATAGAGACTGAAGGAGAAGAAATCTTAGCAGTTGACCCTAGACAACGCAAAACACTGCTCGACCAAAGCTTCGCCAACCACAATATAGGTTTAAAGAGCAAACAAGCTCAGTGGCAAAGTTTTGCAAAAATCTGTGTTTCCAAAGGAGGCAAAGAAGAAAGGGACGTGGCAATCATCGACTTCGACTTCTTTGAACAGCTTATCAAGAAAACGATGACTGAGATTGAAGAGGAAAGAGAGGAAAATTTAATCTCTCAAAAAATCCATTTGGCAACCCTTCTCCTTAATTACTATCATCAGAGACTAGAGCCTAAAGTGGACAGTGCCTTCAAGGCTTCATGGGACCTCAAGAAAAAATGCCATGGTGACGTTGAAAAAGTTAAGACCGCGTTGGACAAAGTATTGGGCTCTTATGACTCTTATTGCATAGGAAAAAAGTACATGACTGATGAAGTTGAAGAACTTGCAAAACTACTGGAAATTCAAGCAAAATTCGACGATAAGACATTTGATGCTTCGTTCCCATTGGAAGAGCTTCGTAAGATATATGAAGAATTTGACTGGAATGAATTTCATTTCAGGGCGCGCGACCCAGCTGAAGCTCACTTCTTCAATCTAAAGTATGCAAAATTGGAAAAAATCTACAGTGAACTTAGTAGCTCAGGAGGAATGCTGGTTCAAGCGTGTGAAGCAATCGAAAAGCTTGTTAGTAGCACGGAAGACCTCAAAAAACAGATCCAAAGAGAACTAGCTAGGTACTCGATTCCAACCGAATATACAGTATCATCCAAAATTATGGATTTCTTGCAAAAATACCAGTCTAAGCCCATGCAAGCACAGAGTGCTCTTCCAAAAATCAAGATAAACGTAGTCAAAGAGTTTTTCATGAGTCTCGAAAAACAACTAAGTAGAGATCAAGCTAGAGTACAGCGTATATTAGAGAAAGTTGACGCCGTTAAGAAGTCGGAAAAGAGCTTTCTTGAAAGCACCTTGGAGAAGCGCTTTGAAACAGCTAAGAGTTTCTTCATCGGGCATTATGCAGAAGAATTCAAAAGTATTCAAGATGCCCTCAAATCTGCGTCAGACAACTATGCAAGTGTGACGATCCTAGTGACCGGCCCAACAACGATGTCACTTGATGATCTTTATAACATTGCCGATTCCGCTGAGAAAAGATTCAAAGAATTGATAGATGCTAGACTTGCTGAGGCAGAAGAAAACCTGAAGTCGGTCTTTGAGGACGTGAAAACGAAACTGTCCGCTGCCAGAACAGAAATGAAAGAATTCCTGAACATACTTCAAAAAGGGTTGGGAGAACGAGTTTCTACCTTGTGCGAAAAATACATGCAAGAATTTGATGTAGAGATTACAATTACACAAGGAGCAGTGAAGACTGTGAGGGAAGAAGAAAAAACCATATACACCTGGGTTGACCGATTGAAACAACTCAATGCTATCCGTGACAAATTATTCAAAGATTTGGGTCCAATACTTCCCTCGGAACAAGGAGCCGTCTTGCTTGAGGCAGTTCGCATACTGCAAGAAAAAGATACGGAGTGGATAGATCTGCCTATACTCATTTCAGAGTTAAAAAACAGACTAGGACAAGACGAAGACAAGGTTGCCCTACTGTTGAAAGAACTCGCCAAAGTAAACCTCTTAAAAGAAGGAGCTTCGCTCCCAATCTAATAACTTGATTGTATTGCACCGAGGGATTTTAATCACCAATTTACCAGAGCCAACTAAAGTTGAAGACAGACTGCTTTATCAGAAAATGAAGGATTTCACCACCGCATCGATTAACGTGTTGAAAAGCCTGTTTGATGAAGGAAAAGTAGTCCCTGTTGTTAGTCGGCATAAGTTCCGCATATCCGGTGGAAAGTTTATTCGAGAAAAGAGTCTTTCTCATCCCTCTTTTGAAACATTCATTACACTGCATCAAGGCGAGCTTGCTGAATTAACGGAATTCAGAAGTTGCATAGAATACTGTAGGGAAAGCACTATTTTCAGAGAACATCTTTCACAAATGATGGATACGAAAGATACTTCGGAAGAGAATATTGCACTATACTTAAAAAATGAATACCTTTTCATGCTCTTGTCAAAGCTTTTGCATTCTGTCGGTGGTATTAAGTATGATGAAAATGAATTCGACAAATTATACCTTGAAATCGAATCACACCTTGCCTCGCGTTTTGTGCGTTTTCTTGCTATTGCTCCATTAAAGAACTTTGAATGTGCGGGGAGAGAGATTTCCTTCGCAGAGGATATTAAGATCTCTCCTATAGACAGCTCAGAATTAAATACTTTGATTAACTTCGACTTGGTAGACGCTGAAATGGTCGTTTTACACTTCCCTCCACACGCATTGAAAACTCATTTTATCGCAGAAAAAGGCATACCCATTGATTCTCAAATTCCTGACGGAAAACTCCAAGAAGCCATTCGTGCTCTTAGAATACTCAAGAAGGGCACATTATGGTATGACCATATCTACTGCATTCCCCTATCTTGGGAGCCGCCTAAACCACTGACAATATTCTTGAACCGGTCTGCCAGCGGACCCAGATACACTCTCGAAGAAGGAGAAGGAAAGAGGCTATTACAAATATGGAAGAATCTTAACGACATGAAGCGCGAAAATCGGTTCATTGAGATAGCTGTGGAAAGATTTGACTATGCTACTTTGCGTAGAAGACCCGAAGACAAGTTAACAGACTATATTGTTGCACTTGAAGCCTTATTTTTGGGGGCAAATGAAAAAGCTGAGCTCGAATATAGATTAGCGTTGCGATTGGCAACCTTGATCGGAGAGTCAGGACAAGAAAGGGTTCATATAAGACGTATTCTTAAGAGTGCATATGCACAAAGAAGCAGCATAGTGCATGGTAAAAAGTTAAAGATAGCTCAAATAAATGGGCGGAAATATTCAACGGAAGATTTGGCAGTTGCCTTGGAAGATTATACAAGAAAATCGCTTCAGAGATTTATCCCATTAGCTACTCAAAAAATCAATCAAGAAGAACTTCTCGATAGACTGGATGATGCCATCTTGGATTTTGCAAATAAATTTTTCACTTTTTAAGATGAGAGTAAGGAAAGTTGAGAACAAACGTAATTAATTGACCGTGACTTGAGAAATCCATTTCAATATTTCAAATTTTTTGCATGCAAAAGTGAAAAGAAAGCTGAGGGCTTAATTGAAGCGTTAACCCCCTAAGAAATTGCTAAAACAAGGCATGTCTTTGCAATATGATTCCTAGAATGAATAAATAAGCAAACAACGAGGAAGTCTTAGAGAAGTATCTTTTAAATCGCGAGCCCTTTTTTTCCAGCTATTCCTTGAGCGTAATCCAGTAGCTTAGAAAACGGACCATTTAATTGATCCCCTTCATGAGGGGGGTACAAAGTAATCCACGCATTAAAGAGCGCACGGATACGAAACGATTTTTCCAATCCTTCCCAACCATATTCTTTCAAAATAGGACAGTTTAGCTTTTCAATCGTGCTTTCTTCTTCTTCGCTCAAAGAAATAACGCCAAACTTCGCCCCCCTATTGGATACATATCTTTCCCCACCATGAGGAAGCATGATTTTCCCGTGAGCAGCCTTAATTCTCCACGAAGCTGAATCTGTAGAGGTGCAATGTAGAGCTTCCAATATGGGAATAACTGTTGGAGCCCCCAATCCCATTACATGAATACTTCCCCTATGTCTACTTCTTATCTCAGCGATTAGATCGATGGCTTGTTTCCCTCTTTTAGAGAACTTTAACATCATAGGCACTAAGCCACCGATTCCTATGCACTCAGGCGATTGTTTTTCATAGGCTTCATATTCCTCTAAAGCCCGTCTTAAAGGAGGATGAACGATAGGTATAACTTCTTTTATTATCTGACTCAGTTCGTGATAATTCGATATCGTTAACTGAGTTTTAATTTTGTTATTTTTTATTAAAGAACAAGGATAGTCTAATGAAAAAAGGTAATCAGCTTTTGACATCTCAAAGATTTCTTTTAACAATTTTAGGTTTACTTCAATTCCATGAATCATTGATTGATATCCACCAGAATCAAGGAGAACAATTCCATCAAAGTCTAAAACGTTATGCAAACCTCCTTTCTCTCGAACTTTTTGGCGTAGCCAATTTTCCTTAATCATTTCATAAGCGTTTACCATTAAAGCTGGAACTTTGAAGTGTTCCCAAGGACGAGGTTTTCCTCCAAGCGGAGTTCCCAGGGTTATTAACAAGACCTTTCCTCGCATTTTGTTTTTAATTTTTTCAATAGCCGCAAAAGTTGGGGCAAATAGTATAGGTTATACGAAACATATTCGATTTCTGCAAGTCCCTTGGATGCTTCTATGAAAATTTGCTTATGATGATTGGGCATAAATCCAACGTGAAACATGTAATGGTCGAGGTGTTTTTCCAAAAAAGTCCTCAGTCTCAGGATAAATTCTTTTCTTCCAACACTTCCGAGATGTTGAGGTGGAAAATCATAGTTTGCGGCTGGAAAGGTTTTCTCCAATTCTCTTGGACAAATTGTCAAAGGTTCTGAGACGATGAACTGCTGAACTATTCTGTCTAATCCATGCTTAACTAGCATCCTCATTAGTTTCATGTGTAAGAAAGATCGTGAAAACGGTTTGTGATGTGAACACCCCATGTACAATGCTATCTGTTTCGGAGGCGGGTTCCAAGCCCTAAGAACGTGATGATAGAAACTGCGGATATCCTCGTTAAAGAATAGGTGATCACCGCCCTTCAGAACAATAACTCCCGGCTCGGGAAATTGCTTATGATTAATTGTGTTAGCTACATACAAAGTTCATTCCAAGTAACTATCAGGTCAGGGCGACCATGTATAAAAAGTTTTGTCTTAATGTTGAAGATGATGTGGCATTATCGTTATTTAATCTTTATCATGAATTTATACAATAATGGCAAATCCGAATATGTTATCTTTTAGGATAATGGTTATAAGAATTTGACGTAAAAGAACATAAAAACCTTATGTAAATCCCCATTAAGGAGTTCTTGGGCAACTAAAATTTTTAAATACGGATTCGGATACTTATGGTGGGTCTTAATGTATCCAGAAATATATAATGATTCTCTTCATGGAAGTATGAGACTTGACGAGTGGGAACGTAAACTTTTAGAGTTGCACGAACTACAGCGCCTTCGGTATATAAAGCAAACGGGGTTAGCTTTTTTGGCATATCCAAGCGCGAGACACTCGATTTTAGACCACATGTTAGGGGCTCTATGTCTCGCTAAAAAATATGTTCATCATCTTGGAATTGATGAAAGGGAGAGAAAGGTTTTACTCGTATCTGTTCTTTTGCGAGATATCGGGAGTGAGCCCCTTAGGCACGTTTTATGGGATGTGAATAGCCGCATTCCCGAGGAAAAGCGATTAACAATCCTAGGAAGCGATGCTATCGTTCGGGAATCGGAGCAGATTAGGACAATTCTCGATAATATCGAATTAAAAGTAGATGATATATGCAAAATGATCCAGCTACCCTACATGGAAGAAGGCGAAGGATGGCTTCGCAAGCTACGGCCTCTAATCCACGGTCCACTAAGTTTTAATCGATTAGACTATTATTTGCGAGATGCGTATTACGCAGGAATTAAGGGAATTGGATTTGACCTAGGAGAAATTTTCAAGAATATCAGTTTCCATGAGAAAAGGGGGTTTGTTTACAATGAAGAGGCCGTTCCTTCAATTGAGAATGTTCTTTTGTCACGCATTAATCTATACTTTAAGTTATACTCTAATCCTGAGGCTATCAAGGGTCAGAAAATGCTTGTAAGAGTCATTGAGAGATTTATGGATAATGACCATGAAAAATTTTATAATTTCCGAAAGGAAGCCATTAATGAATTCCTATCTGATGATGAATTTATGCATACATTGAAAGAAAAAGTTAAAGATGACAAAGCTGCTCTAGACATAGTCCAGCTAATTGAAACTGGACAATTATATAAGACCCTTGATCGCATCTATCGATGGCCTAAGCTGCCTAGCAAAACTCAGAAGAGACTTGAATGGTATATTAAGAATCCTATGGATTGGAAAAAAGATGAACGGGAGGTGAATTCTAGGCTTCATGCTGATTTTGGACAAATTATTATAGATTTTGATAAACCAACAGTTAAAGACTTGATCAAAGATATTTTTATATCAAAAGATAAAGTGGTCAAACGGATAGATGCGGTTTCTCCCTTGATTGGTCCGCTTAAAAAGGAGGAGGATAAAAAGAAGAAGAGAAGAAAGTATGGAATTTTGGAAATGGAAAAGAGAAACTGGTTCTTTGGAGTTTATTATGACTATAAAAAAGTGAAAAATTTAGGTGTAAACGAGAACAAAATCAAAAAGACGGTTAAGAGGGTATTTAAAATTCGTTTATACTAAAAGGTAGGCAATCTTTCTTGGTGTGGGATACTATTTTTGGAGAGATCGAATTAACAAAAGAAGAAAGTGAACTAGCGTCAACGCCACAAATTAACAGAATTAACAAAATATATCAGTTAGGCTTAGTCTACTTAGCTCCCGCTTTTTCAAGTGCCCAGCATACTAGATATGATCACTCTCTTGGTGTGTTATATCTTGCTAATAAAGCAGGGAAACATCTTTCTTTAACTGAGGAACAAATTCAAGCCCTAAGACTCGCAGCTCTTCTTCACGATATTGGGCATGGTCCATTTTCACATTTTTCTGAAAAAATCATGGGTTGGCTGGGAAAGGATGTTAAACATGAAGAAATTTCGGCTGACATAGTTGAAAAAAGTCAGGATATAAAGGAAGTATGGAATAAATATAATCTTCCTGATAGGAGCTTGATTGCGAACATTATTCGTAAGAAGCCTAGCAGTGATCCGATTTTGGATAAAATCCTTTCCCACGATATAGATGTGGATAGAATAGATTATTTGTTACGTGACTTAAGGTACACAGGTTTAGGGTATTCGATCAATCACGAGAGACTACTTCAAGGATTCACTAAAACGTATGTTCACATTATGAGTCGGAAAGAGCAAGATATTGCCATAAATGAAGATTACGTAACCGATGCGAATTTCTTACTTTTAGCTAGGGTCATGCTACGTCCACGTGTTTATTATGAACCCATACACAGAGCAGCTGAGATACTTATTTTTGATTGTCTCAAGCAGACGATGAGTAAAAGTGGAAATAGTGCATTCAATTCCATTAATGTTGATGGTCTAAAAGATAAACTATTTAAAATGGACGATGGCGCTATGATATCCGAGCTGGAAAAAGCGTCGCCTGAGAATCGTAAACTTATTAATGACATTAAAAAGGGAAGGATTTGGGATTTACCTGGGATCACTCTAGGGTGGCGTCGGTTATCTCCCTATCTACAAGACGAAATTATTGAAAAAGATACAAAGTCTGCCAAACCCCTTCAAGAGCTTATTAATTTTAGTAAACGAATGAGTGAAGAATTATCAAGTCATTTATCGGCCCGTTTAAGTACAAAAATAAACAGCGACGAGATCTTTATTGATATTCCTAGACTTGAAAGGCTAGAAGAGGCTTCTATGAAAGTTTTAACGGATAAGGATAAAGTAATGAGATTAGAAGACTTTTCTCCGCTTGCTAGCAGTTTAAAAGAAGCATATAAAGAGCTTTGGTCATTACTTGTGTTTATACGTACAAAAGATGGGAAAACGATTCCCGCCGAAGCGAAGAACGAGATAGAAAAATTCTTTACCCAAATTTAATGGTTAATAAAGGTGATAAAATGTGGGTTTAGATCTTTTACGTGCTCAAAGGGTTGTTGCTACATGGTCAGGAGGGCTGGATACAACCAGCTTAATTCCTTTTATAATTGAAGAATATAATGTAGAAGCTTTTCCACTCTTTGTCAATAGACGACAAGAAAATTATAAGGCGGAGTCCAGAGCAGTAAGATACTTCGCTCGATTTTTTTCAAAAAAATATCCCATGAATTTCCATGAACCCCTTGAAGTTAAAACTGTTATTCCACCCTTAGAATTTAAAAGATATTTTCCTCAAGCAGATGTTGAGAAGACTCATGCTTTACGAAACTCTGAGATTGTTAATCAAGCGGTAAGGTACGCTCTGATTTTGAATATAGACATTATATTGGTTGGCTCAAACGTAAATGACCGTTTCAAAGACAGTTCTCCCTCATATTGGCGAAAGAAGGCAGATGAGATTAGGTATGGAACAGGGAATGATAAACTGCAAGTAATTGCCCCATTCCAAGAACTGGGATGGGACAAAAAGGATATGGTTGCATGGTGTTACGGTCATAAAATTCCTATTCAAAAATCTTGGAGCTGCTGGGAAGCCCTAGCAAAGCATTGTGGTGTCTGTCCTCCCTGTAAGAGAAGAAAAGAAGCATTTAAACAAGCACAAGTAGAGGATTTTACTGGTTATTTAGAATAATGAAATGGGATCTTTATGATTTTATGTTATTTCGGTGAAGTATTTAGGTACAGTCTTCATTAAGGCAAAGACGATCATAACCCCGCCTATCGTTCCAACGATTCTTTCATAAACCATTAGGGGCAAAATTCCTGGAAAAACTTGCCAAGGAAGACCTAAATAATGAACGGCGAAGATCATCATCATACCTTGTTCGCACATGGTTGAGACGAAGGTATACATAGGAATCCTAACTCTCAAAGATGTCATTCTCTTAAACAAACTTGCTAAAGCAATGAAAATGGCCAAAGAATGAGGCGCTATGAAATAGGGAAACGGATAATTTTTCACGAGGTATGCAGAAATTGCAGTTCCAAGATAGAGCGCAGTAGCAGGCACCCCCAGCTTTATTCTATGGCATAACAGACTTCCAAACGTAGATCCAGCGATAGGTAGTAAAATAGTAAAGGGTCCATACATTGCTTGGAATGGTGCCACATATAGCGCAATTGTCCCGCCAAATAATGCAGCTGAAAACGCTTCGATGGGAGATAGTAAAATGGCCATTGTGGGTGTAATAATAAGATTTAAGGCTAAGAAGCTTGGGGCTCCTATGAACATGCTTATTGGTATTAGGCTTGTGGCTGTGTAAAGCGCGGCGAACACTCCAATCCTTGATGCTCTTAAGGCTTTAGCTTGACCGATATTATTTGTCAACTTTACTTTACCCTCCCCGCCAGCAAATCCTCATAAACCCTCCTCATATGAAAAATCGCAATAGCCGTCTCCTCGCTTAACCCACATCTACAAACCTTACACTTCGGGCAGATCATCCACCCACACTTCGGACAAAGCTCTGCCTCCGTTGAACTAAACCTTTCACCACACTTGAAACAATAGACTTCAGGCTTAGCGAAAAAATCCAAAAAGTTTTCAATAGCTCTTGAAAGGGGGATTCGTTTTCTTTTAGACACATTTTTAGCTTCATCTAGAATCTTCTCGTTCACTGTAACAGTCAATTTTGCCTTCAGACCAGAAACATTCATACGTACTCACACGAATAAATTAGTATAAATATGTATTTAAAAAATTTTCGTACCGGTTTGCGTGGCATCACCAGTCTATGAAGATTTTGTTGTAGGCATCGTTCTTAATTTCTTAGTTAATTGGTTTTGGCGTTCAAATTTGTTTAAGAACATGCGTTGGCTCTGGCTTATCTCGGTCACATGCCTTGACGGTTTGGGATACCATTAATTCATTACGATTCGGAGACTTGGTTGAGATTGAGTGGTTGGATGCTAGTGAGGCGACGGGCAGGCTTGAGCGTATAAGGTTAGAGCTTTCGGAAGCGTTTTAGACTGGTCGTACAGAGGAGAGCGAACGATCGGGTCAGGCCTCCACACTCATGTGTCGCGCTCTAAACAGGGAAGCGATTGATTGCCTCGTCTTGAGTTAGAGTTTTGCCATGTCTCGACAGAAATCGCAGGTGCAGTCGCTAATCTCCGACACAATACTTCCTCAGCCTGCTCGAAGAGCTCAACGGCTCCACGACCATTACGAGTTCTGCGACACACAAATATTTACTCGGCCGTGACGGGCTGCTCGGCCACAAACTCTGGCCGTTCAATCTCTTCCAGAGGCAACTTACAGACATCTCGTAAGATAGATCGGATCTCGCTTGTTTTGATCACCGCATTGAGTTGAAGCTCCACAAGGTATGGTAGCAAAGTCGCGAGCTTCTCATAATCCAATGCCTCGGGCATGCCCCACTCCAAACGACACTCCGCCTGCTTCGGATCAAAGCCTGCCTGCTCAAGCTCTTGTCTTGCTTTCTGCTTCCATTCGTTCCAATGTTCTGGTTTCTCAGTCGCTCGAATCTGACTTGTCGTTTTTTCCATAGATTTGTTCTGTGAAACGGAAACTTTAAGGGTTAAAGGATTTAAATTTTATTACGGTTCCGCTGGTGAACTCATTTGAGTTCGGTTTCATACGATTTGAAGGTATTACAAAGACTATCAGCATTTGTTCTTAATAGGACCACAAACGACCTACGTTCAGAACTTCAGGAATACCTTGTAATGATGGCACTTTCAGAGGATGAAGAGAATAAAGGAATGACAAGACCAGAGATAGTTTCTTTTATTGAAAAAGACCTTAAGGTAGAAAAATTCCCAGACCCCATAATTAAATCCGCAATTGGAAGACTAAAAGAAAAGCGATTCATAGAAACCGTTCATGGTAAAGGCGGAGATTTGTATTTACTTTCACAAGATAAAAGAAACACAATTAGACTTATGAGAGAACAATATTCCCAAACAGTAACAAGAGTTAGAGAGAAACTGGCGAAAAAAATCGGGAAAATAATTGGGACGCCAGTGGATATGAGTGTGGAAAGTTCAATCTTCATCAAGTTTCAGAAGTTTTTGGGGACTATTTTAAGCAACTTAGGAGCAGAATGTTGTTTTGCAATAGTTGGTTCTCGTGGAATAGAACTGCCTTCTTTGAAGTCAATTAAAATCCTAGAACTTCTAGATGATATTTTGGGGACGATAAAAGATGAAGAGCTACGAAACGCAGCCAAGCAAGCTTTTCTTGAACACATTTCCGAGCCAGATGACGATTTGAGTGATTATCTTTTCTCTTTAGCACAGAGTTATTTTATCATTCATGTTCTGCACCTTGACCCAGAGTGCCAATCGTACACCACAGAAAGTCTACAACGAAAGAAAGTCTATATTGATACAAATGTAATAGTACATTCACTCACTGGTACGAAAAGAGGAACCAAAGCCGTAAACATGGCTTTGAAACTAACAAAAGACTTGAAAGTTGGAATCGCATTTTCTAAGCGAACTAAACAAGAATTTGATAAGTTGGTTGAGGATTCGAGGAGGACTTTTGGAAAAGACCCGAAAGTTCCAAAGACCAGATTTGAGAAATTACATAACGAACTAGAAGATGGACTTCTGAAAGATTTCCTTATAAGGAAGCAGAAAAATCCAAATCTTACGTTTGATAGATATGTGGATAGACTCGAAGAAATAGAAGCGGTTCTGAAGAACAGATTCTCGGTAATCTATGACGACAACGTATACGGGGAAATTTTCAAAGACCCCAACCTACCTCAACTCAAAAAAATTGTAGCTGATGAAGGAGTTAGATTCGGCTTGTTCAAGACGGATTTTGTAGCAGAACATGATGCTTTTCATATTTTGCTGATTCAAGAACTAAGAAAAAAAGAAATAGAAGACGTTCTGGGACCAAACTACTGGTTTCTAACTCACGACAGAAGTTTATACTTCGTTGAAAAGAGATTTGGCAAATATGAGAAATTTCCGTCGAGCATATTCGTAGATAATTGGGTTCAATTGCTTTCTCCGTTGCTGGCACCAGAGCAGGTCAAGAATGCGCGAGATACCTATGTGAGTCTGTTTGCATCGAGACTTCCTGTGTTAACGAAGACAATTGATGAGGATGTATTTCTTGCCTATCAGGGAAAATGGATGGACGATGAAGATTTGACGCCGCAAGATGTGGCACGAGTCATAGGAAATAGATACATAAAAGACCACTATGAAAAAATTAAAGAAGAGGAGAAGAAAATAACCGAAGAAGAACGTGACATGATAATTCAACCAGTAATTGAAGAAATAAAGAGCCAAAAGAAAGAAAGAGAAAAATTAAAACAAAAGGTAGCATCATTAGGACAAAGGGCAACTCAATTGCAGAAGGAAACGAGTGAATTAAAGAGAATCATGACGAGTCAAAGAAATATTATTAGTTGGTTAGGGCATCTAATCGGAGCCATCACCTTCCTTATTCTTTGGTTTATTCTTTACCAGTTCGTCCTAATTCACTCATTAGAGCCGTGGCAAGCCCTCTTTGGGTCGATAATAATTGCTGTTATATTTGGATACCTAGCAGATTTCCATGGATACAAATGGTTGGTTGATAAATTACTCAGATATAGTCCTAATAAGAAGTAAGCTCTCAACTGAGACTATTTCCATCTTCTAGCCTTATCTTGCAAAAATTCACAGATCGTAGCCTTTCAGGTAGAGACTCAGGGGTCTTGATTCTCTTTTTCTTTATAGTATTTACAGAATCCCCATATATGCAACGTTAAAGAACCATTACAACCTCTCTTGCAATTCTTTTCCAGTCGTGCTTCTCTGTCAAAATAAACACAGTCTTCTGCTAAACAACCTAAATTTATTTGGACATTGTCTAGTAAATGATAATGGCCATCTATGATTTCTTCGTGTGGTTTCTCGGGATGATTTTTAGGCGGATATAAAGGCATTTTTTCACCACCTTCAGTTTCTCTACCTCTATCTTTAAGCAATATTCAAAAAGTTGTTACAAAATTTGAAACAAAAATCGAAACAAAAACTGCAGGATTGTCTATTATACTGCTGGGCGTTCGATCTCCTCCAACGGCAACTTACAAATGTCTCGCAGAATCCTTCGCATCTCACTAGGCTTAATTGCCCCTACGTCTCGGGTGAGTACCACGAGTTGAGGCAGCAACCCCGCAAGCTTCTCGTAACTTAATGTTTCGGGCATACCACAGTTCAAGCGACACCTCGCCTGCTTCGGGTCAAAGCCTGCCTGCTCAAGGACGGGCATAAAGATTTCCCGCTCAACAATTCTTTTAATAAACCTCTGTAAAGCCATAACCTTGCGTTCCGCAATTTCAATCGCCGCCTTTGCACTTGCCTCGGTAAATCCTGGTGTCGTGAAGAGTTTTGGGAGGGGTGTTTGTCCTCCGAGGTAGACCTGGTTTAGAATGTGCTCGATGTAGGCTTCGTATCGAGCCCGCGGATCCACCTGAACCGTCTTGATGTCCGCATCCGCCTTATCATACACGAAACGAGCTCCAGCCTTAGGCTTGCTTTTGATCAATGCCTGATACTTAGAGAGCTGATCCGGAGAGACCCCTGGGAAGAGCCAGAGCTCGTCAGGTCCCGCATACTTCTCGAAGACGTCGATCATGCGGCTTTCAATCCGCGCTTTCATCTCCAGGATGCTCATGCGTTTCTCGCCGTTGAAGCTGAGCTCCTGCAACAAGACCTGCAAGACGCCGGTTCCGAAGGCGCTGAAGTTGACGGCTCCCCACTTCCAGTGAATGACTTGTTCGGGTTTAAACTCTTTTTGGACGCCATTGAACTTGTATTTGTATCCTTGTACGTCGCCGGCAGCGTCTCGGGTAACAGCCTTAGGGTCATCAAAGCCGGTGAGCGGTAAAATCTTGAGGCCGAAAGGCTTCGCATCGTTTGTTTTAAGCCAGAAGCTGTTCCCAGACGCCACGATC
>Ga0315314_1001103_pt1 | contig 25446 bp, 25 predicted proteins | sample TDP9_MG_FD_203631 | JGI IMG/M metagenome (GOLD analysis project Ga0315314, IMG submission 203631) | Freshwater sediment microbial communities from Lake Towuti, South Sulawesi, Indonesia - TDP9 | ecosystem: Environmental > Aquatic > Freshwater > Lake > Sediment | place: Indonesia: South Sulawesi... | reverse complement strand
AATTACAGAACTGATATTTTCCACGTTTTTATTAGATATTTTGTTACTCCCTAATGATACTCGGATAGGCCTTTTTAACTCCCTTACCAAATACTTAAAGGAATTATGAAATATCTTAATTGCAAGAATGTGCGTCGTTATAGCGAAGAGCAGGAGTGGCAAATCCGTACCTTACGATTGACGTTCAAACTCAATGTATTGGCACCAAGTTACATGATTTGAAGGAAGCGAAAGAAATGAGTGACGAAATAAGTTACGCTGAGCTTGAAAAATTGGAAAATCTCATTAGGATGACATCAGCGTCGATGAAACCTCCACCGCTCCACCACAAACGAATCAAAGATTAGCATGTTTACTTCCTCCCAGCACCCTTAGCGTTAGGGAAAGCGGTCATATACTTTGTCAAAATAAAGGACAAAGTGGAAAAGAAGTACGCTGTTTTAGACACGGTTCACGACACGATTTCCTTCACCAACGAGCTTAACACCAAACCAACCTCAAAATACTTCTCAATTGTGGAAGTCAAAGCGCAGAACATCTTGACCAAGGACATACTTTGATGTGCCCACAGCAGGAGGGACCTTGTAGGAGCGGGTTTCCGTTGTGCTTTGACAGAGTTCTTCATAGTAAGTTCCCGCTCCTTTGGTCCTTTAATCAGACTCAAACATCGGGCATCGTAGGTGGTATGGCTCAACCAACTTACAAAGGAGTTCTCATTTCCAAACATCGTCTATAGCAACAGAAGAGGCTGGAGCTATACAGTCAAGCCATAAAGCCTCATCTACTCAGAGGTATCTTTATATAGTAATTTTCCCACATGGTGGGAAATAGACGTGAACGACTCATGAAGAAGGTTAAGTTGGACAAAAAGGGAAGGTTGACCATACCTGCTCAGTATAGGGAAAAACTTGCCTTAGATGAAGAGGTTGCACTTATTCTTGAAGAGGACCATCTCATAGTTTGCAAGGCAGCAACGGCTGAAGAATTCAAAGGGGCTTCGAGGAGGCTAGCTGAGGAAATCGCTAAATCAAGAATAAAGCCGATAGAGTTTGAGAAGCTCTTCTAATATGCAGGAAAAAGAAATGATAGCCATAGATTCCATGATATGGATCTATAACTGCGACGTTCAGGCTCCAGAGCACAAAAACGTGCATATTTGGTTGGAGGGGAACAAGAATCGGAAAGGCATCATCGATTTGGAAGAAATGTTGGTTAACACCATTGTTGTCATGGAGATCGTTCATAATTTTCGAAGAAGGGGGCGATTGCCGCCAGAGCTCGTTTATGGCTATGTGTTAAAGATGCTTATGTTAAGAAACATGACAGTAGCGCCTCTTGATAGAGAATTACTTCATGTTAGCATGCATGTCTTTGAAAAGTATTATGAGTATGGAATTGGAGGTCGAGACGCAACGGTCTTGGCCACTATGTTAAAATGGAATGCTGATACAATAGCCACTCATGACGAAAACATACTGAAAATAACCGACTTCCAAAGGGTAGACCCGACGCATTATCCGCCAAGAATTCTTGAGAAAGGAAAAGTCTAGCGGTCGAAAGCTTCCAGAAAGAAAACTCTATCGCTTTAAAAAGCTGGTGCTCCAGCCTAGCTTTAAATCTCAGTTAATTTTCGGATTGTGCACCTATTACGATATGGCTTAAGGTAGCACCCTCCATTAGGTTCGTGTGAAAAATCAGCCTTTGCCTCTCCCTATTCTCTCGATCGAACAACTAATGGTACCGTCGTGTATTCGAGAATGGCACACGTTCTATCGGCTGCTGATTTTCTTTTTAATAGGATACCGGATTAACGTTTTCTGCACTTTTGCTTTTGGGGGTGTGAGGTATTCTTCTTCGTGGATGCCTGCAATTTCGTAGCCATTCTCGGTGATGAATTCATGTAGTCTTTTTACCGTTGGTTCTTCTTCGCTATAGGGGCCGACGTGAAGAATCTGAGTCACTGTTCCATAGTTCCAAGTCTCCAATTTAACTTCAATTTCTGGAATCTTTGGGGGGAGGTATGTTGTGTCCTCTGGAACGGGTAGCCCCCAGATTCCTGTCCATTGATCTTTTGGCAAAAGATGGGCATCTGGCCAACGAGCCCGCAGTTTTCCAATCTTGAACGTCACTCCTTTCTTTTTCATTTCAAATTTTAGTTTATAGACAGAGCCATAGAGAGCAGGCAATGCCTTCTCCGCAACCTTGCTTGGATCCCCTTTCGTATACACAACTGCCATTTTTTGTGCCTTCATTTCAAGAATTTCAGGTTTTACAGGCGATTTTGCTTTCTCACTAGGTCTTTCTCTCTTTCTCGACATAACCATACTCGCAGAACAAAACAGGACAGTAAGTAACCTTAAAAGCGTATCGCTCGTGCGCTAAACGTTTACACGTTCAACATGTTATTTTACGGCACAAAAACAGCGGCTGCAATGACTGTTGTCCATAAGCCGCCTTTGTCTCCGGTTGCAGACTGTGTTATGTTGGTTGTCTTGATGATTAGTCCACTGGTTTTGAAGAGTTGTTTTCTCTCGTCCCAAGCTGTCTCGGGGTCAAAGGGAATTCCCATGGTTGTAGCCAGCATTGTTGCAGCCAAATCTTCCGCGTAATCCCCAGCCACCTCGTCCGTCTGCCCAAAAGAATGGTGCTCAGAAAGATAACCATAAATGTTTTTTTCTGATGGAATCGCTACCCCTATTGATGCTACAATTAGCCTATGCGGCTCATTAGCTGAATTCCTAGCCAGAACAACAAAGGCTATTTCCCCAGGCTTTAGCATCTTTAAACCTTTCTCTTTTGGGATGAGTTTGCAGCCTGGCGGTATTATGCTGGAAACATTTACTATGTTGTAGTGTTGTATTTCCGCACTTCTTAAGGCTAATTCGAAGGATTGCAACTGCTCCTTGTGTTTGCCAACACCTTTCGTTAAAAAGAAATATCTTGGAATCATCTTGGAATCATTTTGAAAATGAATTATAGAACAAGCTTATTAGTTTTTTGTTTTCTAGCAAACACCATCCCTTATTAGTGGTCCAGCGTTTCGTAATCATAACGAAGATACGACTTTCTTAAGAAACTTCGCTAAAAAGCCACGAGAGTCCTCTCCTATCAACCCTTAAGCCCCCGTATATGTCTCCAAAAATATATCCACAAAGGCAACCCCTCATAAACTTTATCTTTCACCACTCAAAAGTTATGTAACGGCCGAATGACGACAAAAACTGGATGAAGATGAATGAACAGAGTTACGCGGACGGCCAAAAATGGTTAGCTTAATTTACATCTCCCAACGTATAGCTTTTTCATTGGACCTGCCTAAAATTCATCCCGAGAACGTACAACTCTGCGCTCTTTGCCCTGCTAGCTTTCGGTTTGATCAATTTCACGAAGGCGAAACGCTCTTTGACCTCCTTCACAAAGTCGTGGAGCATGTCGCCCTGAAAGACCTTGACAAAGAAGTTCCCTCTAGGCTTTAGTACGGAAGCGGCTATTTGCAGAGACCGTCGAGCGAGGTCGATTTGACGAGAGTGGTCGAGTTCCCAGATTCCAGAGATGTTGGGAGACACATCGGAAATCACGGCATCGGCTGATCGAGGCAAAAGCTCCCTAACGTACTCGACTGTTTGAGGCTCAGTTATGTCGCCAATCAGGGTGCGAACATTGGGCAGATCAATCGGCTCTATGGGCTTGAGGTCTACTCCCAGCACAAAGCCCTCGTCACCCACGATCCTTCGAGAGGTTTGCATCCAACCACCAGGAGCCGCCCCTAAATCCACCACCACGTCGCCGGGACGGATAAATTGATGCTTTTCCACAGCCTGAAGAAGCTTGTAGGCTGCCCGTGATCGAAATTTTTCCTCCTTCGCCCTTCGGTAATAGTATTCTCTTTTACGTTCCTTGACCCAAGCCTTTGGCAAGGTCAGCTGTCACCCGAAGGACTCGTTTCCCCTTGCACAAGACCTAGGATCCATTCCGTCAATTTTTCGCACTCGTTGGGTGATATAGCGCTCCAGGCTGCGCATCTGGAATCGTCTGGGCACATCAAGCAGGGGCAACCGAGGATGGAGTCGATGGATGCTGGTCGTCTCTTGGGATACAGCCGATAGGTCCATCGTCCACTAGAAAGCTCGCGCTCCCGGAGAACCAAACCCTTCTTTTCCAGCTTTATGGCTATTCGGGAACCCTCCCTGCTGCTGGCGCCCAATCTCCTCCAAAGTTCAGATTGAAGTATGCCTTCGCTTCTCGCATTCGTGATCAACTGCAGAGCCATATGCTCCAGATCGTTGCGCCTCGACATACTTATCGATCCCTCAAATCTCTCTTAAATAAATGGACTTTAAACCATAAAAACATGTATGCTGATTTCAGCGGGGAGAAACCTAATGTCTATAACCGAGCTTTGAAACGTTTACAGCGAGATTAATATATTAAGCAGTATCACGAAGAACCTAATAGCCATGTTTCACTCAAGCCTTTCCATAATCTAACGTTCGCCATACAGGAGCCGAAAAGGGTTGCAGACGGAGCGTTCAATTGAACCCTACTGCTTGGGTATAGAGTCCACAGCCGACGATTTTAGTGTGGGAATCCTCTCTTTCGACGGAAAGGTTCTTGCCAACGTGATCAGCGCGTACGTGCCTGAGGAGGGAGGCATCCACCCTAGGGAGGCAGCCAGGCATCACGCGGAGGTTGCTGGAAGGGTTTTGACAGAAGCCTTTCACAGAGCGAAAATAAATCCTCAAGAGGTGGGCGCTGTTGCCTTTTCTCAAGGTCCCGGCTTAGGCCCTTGTCTTCGCACTGGCGCCACAGCCGCCCGAGCCTTAGCTTCCTATCTTCGGGTTCCGCTGGTCGGAGTCAATCATTGTGTTGCCCACATCGAGATAGGCAAGCTGATAACAAGAGCGAGAGACCCCGTTACCCTTTATGTTTCTGGAGGAAACACTATCGTATCTGCTTTCGAGGCGGGAAGGTATCGCGTTTTCGGCGAAACCCTCGACATAGCGGTGGGAAACTGCCTTGACGTCTTCGCTCGAGAGGCGGGTCTGCGTCAAAAGGAGGAGGCCCTTGGCGCGATGGTGGAGCAGTTGGCAAGTCGTGGCCAAGTCTTTGTTCCTCTACCGTACACGGTGAAGGGCATGGATTTATCCTTTAGCGGCCTTCTCACAGCGGCTGTTCAATTGCTTCGTGAGGGGAAACTTCGCCTTGAAGACTTGTGCCTCAGTCTTCAAGAAGTGGCGTTCTCCATGCTCACCGAGGTCACGGAGAGGGCATTAGCACACACGGAGAAACCAGAGGTTCTCTTAACAGGTGGGGTTGCAGCGAACAAGAGACTTCAATCGATGCTTAGTGTAATCGCTGAAGAGCATGACGCTCGATTTTGCTTCGTTCCAAAGAAATACGCCTTAGATAACGGTGCCATGATTGCATGGACAGGAATCCTCGCCTATCAGCACAAAATAACGGTTCCTATCGAGAAAAGCTTCGTTAAACTAAGATGGCGATTAGACGAGGTTTATGCGCCTTGGGTTGAGGGCTAAGCTATGCTCATCAAAAAGGGAGCCGAAGCCAACCTATACCTAGAAGAATGGCACGGTCGCAAGATCATAAGGAAGCATCGATTATCGAAAAGGTACCGAGTTCGCGAGCTAGACATGGAAATCCGCTCTCAACGAACCATTCACGAGCCCCAGATCATCCATAAGGCAAAGGAGGCAGGGGTCCCAACGCCCACCATCTTCATGGTGAACACCGCCGAAGCAACCATCATCATGGAATTCGTGGAAGGAAAGCAGGTTAAGCAAGTTCTAGACCATCTTTCCCCTGAAGAGAGACATCGCCTATGTCGTCACATCGGCGAGCTTATTGGGTGTCTCCACAACCATGGGGTCATTCACGGCGACCTCACCACCTCCAACATGATTTTGACTCCCCACGGCAAAGTGGTTTTCGTGGACTTCGGCTTGAGCGAGCGATCCATGGAACTGGAGGCAAAGGGAGTAGACCTACACCTCATGAAGAGAGCCCTCCAAAGCACCCATTACAAGTATGCGAAAGACTGTTTTGAAGCGGTTATGGAAGGATACACCGAAATTACCGGGGATAACGAGACAAAAAATATATTGGAAAAAATTCGAGAGATTGAGAAAAGAGGGCGTTATGTCTCCGAAAGGTAGAGAGCAGAAAGGGGGATAAATGGCGTAGAATGACTCCTAAGAGACCTTTTCCGAGAGGCCGCGTGGCCTTTTTCGTGACAAGCAATGTCCACAAATTCCATGAAGCCCGCCGCGTCCTCGCCGAGTATAAGGTCGCTACCGCTCTCCTAAATATAAAAGCCTTGGAAATTCAAGACAACAACATTGAAAACATTGCGAAAGCCAGCGCTATAGACGCCGTGAAAAAGTGTAGCCTTCCCATTATCGTGGAGGACGCCGGACTTTCCATAGATGGCTTAAATGGCTTTCCCGGACCCTATTCCTCCTACGTGCATCAAACTATAGGAAACCAAGGTATTCTCAGATTGATGAAAAACATAGAAAAGCGAAACGCCCGTTTCCATTCGGTAGTCGCCTTTTGCAGTCCAGAAGAAACGCCGAAATGCTTTCACGGCAGGGTTACAGGGAAAATCTCTCAAGAGGAGCGTGGAGGCTCGGGCTTTGGCTTCGACCCCATCTTCGAGCCCTTGGGCGGTCGAGGCAAAACCTTCGCGGAAATGACTACAACAGAGAAAAATAGATATTCGCATCGAGCACGAGCCCTACGAAAATTCGCCGAATGGTACACAAAGACGTTAACTCAAACTCAATAATAACTGGAGAGGAGTTGTTGACGACTCCTCAAAAGAAAGGTTTTGACCATAAAGAACTACGCCAACACGCACTTCGTCAACCTGAGAAGAAAGCGCAATGATGGCAATGAAGAAGAGTAAGTCTTATTATTATATTAGTTGATTTTCATTTAGTGAAGGTGGAGAGAATTTGGCGAGGGTTAGGCTTAAGAATTTGACGAAGAGGTTTGGGGATGTCGTTGCGGCTGATGATGTGAGTTTTGAGGTGGAGGACAAGGAGTTTCTAGTTCTGTTGGGTCCTTCAGGCTGCGGAAAAACCACAACTCTCAGGTGCATCGCCGGCTTGGAGACCCCTGACGAGGGAGAGATATACATAGGAGACACGCTGGTGAATAAGCTTCCTCCAAAGGATAGGGATGTAGCTATGGTTTTCCAGAGTTATGCCCTCTATCCTCACATGAAGGTTTTTGACAACATCGCTTTCCCACTTAAGATGCGGAAGGTCCCCAAAAGTGAGACAGAGAGAAGGGTGAAGCGCACAGCGGAGTTTCTTAGGATAGCCCATCTATTGGACCGGAAACCTAAGCAACTTAGCGGTGGTGAGGCACAGAGGGTAGCGCTGGGTAGAGCAATTGTTAGGGATCCGAGGGTCTTCTTGATGGACGAGCCATTAAGCAATCTTGATGCTAAACTAAGGATTTATATGAGGGCTGAGCTGAAAAGGCTGCAAAGGGATCTGGGAGTTACAACGATCTACGTTACCCACGATCAGGTGGAAGCCATGACCATGGCGGACAAGGTTGCCATAATGAACTTAGGTGTGGTACAGCAACTGAGCGACGCGAATGAAATCTTTAATCACCCCGCAAACCTATTCGTCGCGGGCTTTATCGGCAGTCCACCTATGAACTTTATGGAGGGGATCTTCACAGAGAAAAATGGGTCATGCTTCCTAGACGCTAGCACTTTCACCCTTCCGATTCCGCACGACATCAGCAAGATAATTAAAGAAAAAACCACTAGTTCAGAATTGATCTTAGGCGTCAGGCCCGAGGATATCTCCATAGGAAGGAAGAAGACTCCGGAGAAACTCGTTGAGGCAGAGGTTTACGTAACAGAGCCTCTGGGTTCAGAAGTTATAGTTGACTTGAAGGTGGGAGACAACATAGTTAAAGTGAAGACTACCCCTGACTTCGCAATTAACATCGGTGAAAGGGTGTGGATAGAATTCAACAAAAAAAAGATGCACTTATTCGATAAAAAAACTGAAAAAGCTATCATTTAACACGCCAGAAGCACAGCCATCGGAGGAAGGTTAGTAAGATCGAGTTCTTTAACGACCGCTCAAGCTTTTTGCTGGTTTGTTCGCTGAGGGCCCTCAGAGCGCTGGTTGCCCGTTGGGGCTCCCTCAAGTAAACACATAAAACCTTTTCAATTTGTGTTCTTCTTGAATTAGCTCTCGTCTCATGCGCGTGAAGGTGATTTATGTATGTTTAGCCAAATGATCAGCAGCGTTGCTGTTGCCAATATTGCTGCTGATACCATGAAGCTGTATTCTATCCCATATTGAATAACTACGCCTGCCGTAATCAACGGTGCCATTCCCTGTCCAATGTCTATTCCCATCATGTAAAGCGAGTTTGCGAGTACAGTGACGGCGGCAAGATATTCCGAAAGCGGAAGTAAAAATGACTAGGGTACCCTAAAAAAGTCTAGGTCTTCTTGAGATACCCTTCTCTCGGCGAGTATATGGTTCCTTCGCTTAGCATTTTTCTAATGAGGGTTTCTGCTTCAGGGCCCGTTATCTCATACTCGGTTTCAAGTTTTTCTAGAAGCGCCGACTTTTCTACCATACCCGTTTCCCTTCCCATCTCGACTATAGCTCCTAAGATAACGCTTAGCTTATCACGTAAACTCTTGGGTTTGCCAGTCATGATTAGATCGATGTCCAATTTATGGGATGAAACGTCGATTCCAACCTCTTCCAGCGACTTCTTCATTATGGCGATGGAGGCTTCAGCGTCTTCGGCGAGAATCTCCTTTCGGAAGGCAACTCGTGCCCTAGCCTCAGCCAATCGAACCAAGGATTCAAGTTGCCGAGCGGTGATGGCTATGGGCGTCCCCTCGGTTTCGCTAGCCGAACGCATGGTTAGGTAAAAATCTCTGAGGCGTTGCAGGGATTCATCGGTCAATACGGGCTTTATGTTTCTGGCGTAGCTGATGTACTTTCGAAGGAGATCCGGCGGTATAGGAGGCTCCACTGGGGAGATGCCCGTTTTGTGGAGGTCGAGGATGTGCTCCGACATCTTCATGTCCAATTCCTTTTCCGGCACATCTCTCAACACAAAGATGAGGTCAAACCTTGACAGAATCGTAACGGGGAGAGCTATGTTCTCCGCCACCGTCCGATAAGGCTCATATCTTCCTAAGGCTGGGTTGGCTGCCGCTAGTATGGCTGTTCGAGCGTTGAGGGTTGCCACGATGCCACCCTTCGCGACTGAAACGGTATGCTGCTCCATGGCTTCATGTATAGCTACCCTATCCTCGGGCCGCATCTTGTCAATCTCGTCGATGCAGGCAACACCCTTGTCCGCAAGCACCAAGGCTCCTGCCTCGAGGCTCATTCCTCCTCCTCGTTCTCGTAGCACGGCCGCGGTTAAGCCGGCAGCGGTGGTTCCCCTACCAGAAGTGTATAGGCCTCGTGGAGCGATTCTTGCCACGTATTGCAATAGTTGTGACTTGGCGGTTCCCGGATCTCCTATCAAGAGGGCGTTCATGTCTCCTCGAATTTTGATGTCAGGGAGGTATTTTGGGACGCCTCCAAAGAGAAGGTACATGATGGCTTCTTTGATGTGCTCGTAACCATAAATGGAGGGAGCTACGGATCGAATGATTTTACGGTGAACCCACGGATCCTTTGCGAGTTCAAGAATTTGCTTTTCTTCCTCAGGCGAGATGAGCACGGTTTCTGGTTCTTTGCTTACGACATCAATAAAGTTACCGTCAAGGTGCAATCTGAACACTCGAAGTTTTCCAACCCTTGGAAGGGTAGGCGCGTCCGCACGAACGATTCCTACCACGGAAACGTGGTCTCCAGGCCTCGCTACGTCAACGAGGTCTCTTCCGACGAGCCTGATGTTTACCCAACGGGGGAGTTGACCCGGTGGAAGTTCCTCAGGCCGCTCTTGGATGCGAATTTCTTGGGAATCGATGAAGGTGGATTCTTCTTGGACGAAGTCAAAGGGGCCCTTTCTTCTACACGCTGGATCGGTGCACGCGAACGGGGCTCCAAGGAACGGACCTGTCTGATCGACGTAGCTGATGGTTCCACACCGTTTGCATCGAAAGGCGCCTCGTATTACCATGGGCCGAACGTACGTGGCGCGTACAATGATTCCCTCCACCATCACAAGTTTTCCTATGTGATCAGACCCTAGCGCTCGAAGCAGTGTAGTTTCCGGCAAGCCCCTGAATTGAACCTTCACCTCCCCGATTCCTTCGGCGTATTCGGGGTCTTCTATTTGCAGTTGGGCGTATGCGGCGCGATTCGCGTAGTCTAGATATTCGTCGGGCTTCTCGATGATGCTTTCTGCTATGGTCGAGTCCGTGGCCAGTAGGTCTTCAAAATCCACAATTAGGGAGGTGCTTCCAGTGATAGCCATTTGAGAGATTCGCTGACGATATTTTTCTGACTTCAGGAAGTCCTGAAACCTTTCTTGCGGGTCCGCCAACGCTAGCTCTTCAGTCAAGACTCACCACCTAACTTCAGGATTTTAGACCTCCAGTCGTTGATAATGGAAGACAATCGCTCATAGATTATACGCTCTTCACTTGTTAGATTCTTGAGAATTTGATCTGTTTGTGCGGGTGCTGAGGCGAGGGAAACGATTTTTTTTAATCGGCAATTAATAATGTCGCGGGAGAGCCTTGATACCTTCTCGTATTCCTTCATCTTTTCAGGGTTGTTCACGGCTTCCCTTTTTAAGCTAGCGAGGTAGCGTCGCAATCGAGGATAAAAGTCCTCCGACAGGGAGGAGATTTGTCCCACAGACTGAACGCGCTCCTTCCAGTGCATCTTGTAGAGCTTTACCGCATTCAACAATTCTTCCTCTCGAAAGCGAGCTATTCCCGCCTTTTCCAGCTCATGAGCTATCCAAAACCTGACCTCGTATTCCTTTCCTTCCTCAAAGGGTCCAATTTTTAAGCCAGCAAGCTCAATTTCGGGGCAGTTTCTGTTTACAATAATCTTGACCGGTGTGTTCTCAAACATAAAATCCGCATCTTTGATGGATGCTAACGATTTTGCCATCAATATTTAACCCTCATTCAATGGGAGGATTGCCTAAAAGAAAGATGGAGCTGTCCAATATAAGAACTCCGCAAGGTCTCCCTCTCCAAGGCCTAGTAGCGCTGGCCCCTCTCACGCGTCAAAAGACGTACCATAAAAAGCCGTCTCATAATATGTTTTAGCCAGTTTTAGGGTAATACAAAAGGTTTCATCCAAAGAGAGCATACTTTACAAACATTGTGGCGAAGAGAATGGCTATAGAGCCTATCACATTTATGAATATGTCTAGGGATGGCCCGGCTGTATCTTTACACGGGTCGCCCACCGTGTCACCGATCACCGCGGCTGCGTGTATGGATGTCCCTTTTCCCCCAGTTTTCCACTCTCTATGTATTTTTTAGCGTTGTCCCAAGCGGTGCCGCTATGCATCAACATCAAAGCCAGAGGAAGAACTGTGGCAATATTTCCTACAATTAGCCCGCCGACTGCCTCAGCACCAAGAATAAACCCTACTCCAACTGGAACAATCACAGATATGATGCTGGGAACCAGCAACCCTTTCAAGGCGGCGCGCGTGCTGATGTCGACGCATCTTGCGTAATCTGGCTTTGCCTTCCCCTCGCGTAAACCCCTACTACTTCCCTTCTACTGCATCACTTTAGATAAACGGTTTGAAATATCAGTATAATTACGTAAACAACAAACAATATTAAACCATCTTTTCTCGTTATCTTACGTTCCTTTCTTGACGTGATAAGGAAAGTTAGGAAAGTTATGATGAACATAGGTATCATCGACAACAACAATTCTGTTTGTGTCACAGAGAATGGGTTCAATATTCCTGTCAATCCTAAAACTACAAATATCGTGAAAATGTTGTCACCGAATACGTTACCGATGGATATTGCTCCGTATCCTTTCAATGCCGCTGCAAGAGAAACAGCAACTTCTGGTATATTTGAACCAAAAGCCATGATTGTTATGCCTATATAAAAACTAGATATACCCAAATTTTGAGCCAAGTCCAAACTAGAATCGACGATCAAATAAGAACCTAAAAGTAGAAAGACACCACCAGCAATAAAAGTCAAAATTATCAACTTTAGACTCTTTTTTGTTTTAGTGATTTCATCATGATTATTATTTCTTCCTTTTTTAATGACATAAAGAACCCACAGACCATAACAAATGAGTAGAATTACACCTTTTACTAGGTTCATTTGACCATCGATTAAAAGCAAAGATGCAAAAAGGATTGATACAGTCATAATTAAGGATATCCTGTTCGCAAATTTTTCATACGTTAATGATGTTAAGAAGGCAGAAATACCAACAGCTAAAGGTACGTTATGAATGTTTGACCCAACCAGATTAGCAAAACCAGTTTTTGCAGAACTATGATAAGAAGCATATATAGTCGTAAAAGTTTCTGGCATTGCAGTTATGAAAGCGAAGAAAACAGCACTGACAGAAACACCAGTCAGCATGAATTTAGAAGCTATGTTGTTCCCAGATTCGACTACTAATTTGCTCCCGAAGATTATCATCAATAGTCCAAAAATGAATAAAGCAATGTCTAACACTAGCAACATTACTTTCCACCCATGCCCATGTATCCCGAATATGCGGAGAGGGCGGCTCCAATGGCGAAGCACACAGCTGCAAAAATGTCCAAGACGAAAGCCAAAACAACGGTCAAGAAGACGCCGAAAATGGAAACGGTTTTGAACTGTCGGCTTAGAAAGGCTACGGCACCAATTTTGATGGCTTCATGAATCTCCATCATTCGAGGAGTTCCAGATTCCTTCTTGAGGACACGCCAAGCTAGGAAAACAGCAAAAACAATGGCGGAAAGCCCAGCTATTAAGGCAACTAGGGTTAGGTTCATACAGAGTTCTTCCATCAACCACCATCATTCATGGCTCCAAATGCTTACTAAGTTCCTCAAGTGTCTTGCTTTTAAACTTGTCGAAACGATTCGAGAATCAGGAGATTTGTTTCACTGACTGAACGCGCTCCTTCCAGTGCATCTTATAGAGCTTCACCGCATTCAACAATTCTTCCTCTCGAAAACGAACTATTCCCGCCTTTTCCAGCTCATGAGCTACCCAAAACCTGACTTCATACTCCTTTCCTTCCTCAAAGGGTCCAATTTTTAAGCCAGCAAGCTCAATTTCGGGGCAGTTTCTGTTTACAATAATCTTGACTGGCGTGTTCTCAAACATAAAATCCGCATCTTTGATGGATGCTAACGATTTTGCCGACAACATTTAACCCTCACTCAATGGGAGGCTTACCTAAAAGAAAGATGGAACTGCCCAATACAAAAACTCCGCAAAACTCCATCTCTCTAGGCCGCGTGGCGCCGACTCCTCCAGCGCGTTGAAAGATGTCATTTGAAAAGAGCATGCGTTACAAAAATCGTGACGAAGAGGATGGCTACTGAGCCTATCACATTCATAAGCATGTCTAGGGATGGCCCGGCTGTATCTTTACACGGATCGCCCACCGTGTCACCGATCACCACGGCTGCATGTATAGACGTCCCCTTTCCACCCAGTTTTCCCGACTCTATGTATTTTTTAGCATTGTCCCAAGCTGTTCCGCTATGCACCAAAAGTAAGGCCATGGGAAGAATTGTTGCGATGTTCCCAATGATCAAGCCGCCCTCAGCCTCTGCGCCTAATATGAGCCCAACTCCCAATGGAGCAATAACAGATATGAGGGCAGGAATAAACAATCCCTTCAATGCTGCACGGGTGCTAATATCCACACATTTAGCGTAATTAGGCTTGGCTTTCCCAGCAGATAAGCCGGGAATCTCTCTAAATTGTCTCCTTACCTCTCTAATCATCTCGAATGCGGCTTTTCCCACAGCCTTTATGAGAAACGAGCACAAGACGAAGGTTATCATCCCGCCGATAAGTAGTGCTACAATAACTTGGGTTTTCATAAGATTGATGGTGCTTAATCCGGCCGCTTGTACATATGCAGAAAATAAGGCCACTGTTGCCAGTGTCGAAGTCCCGACCGCGTAGCTCTTGCATACCGCTTTTGTTGTGTTTCCAACAGAGTCTAAAGCATCCGTAACCTCTGCCACTTCACGGCTTAACCCAGACATCTCAACAATTCCATGAGCATTATCCACAATAGGCCCATACGAGGATATTGCCATAAGCGTGGCAGTGATGGAAAGGAAACCTATCGCAGCCAGCGCAATACCGTATAAGCCAGCCAATTCATAGGAGAGGAAAATTACACCGCAGAAAATCAAGATTGGAATTGCTGTGCTCTCTAGGCCAGTGGCCAAGCCCATGAGAATGTTGGTGGCTGGTCCGGTTTGAGCTGCCTCAGCAACGGCCTTTACAGGAGGGTTATCAGTTGATGTATAGTATTCAGTGAAAAAAGCAAATAGCACAGCTGTCACTATGCCCGCCAATGTAGCATAAAATGGATTCAAATTATCGAAGAGAGTCTTTGCTAAAATGAAAGATGCGATACTCACCAAAATAGCGGCTGTAAATATTCCTCTGTTTATGGCCTTCCGGGCACCCCCATTTCTTACTCTGACAAAGAATGTGGCAAGGATGGAGGAGAAAATTCCAGCTGCCAAGACCATTAAGGGGAATGTAGTGCCGCCGCCTCCATATTTTGTAGTCTCGTTATAACCCACAACCATAGCCGCAACAAGCGTGCATACATAGGATTGGAAAACGTCGGAGCCGGTGCCTGCCACATCGCCCACGTTGTCTCCAACTTGATCCGCGATCACGGCTGGATTTTGAGGAGCGTCCTCCGGTATACCAACCTCAATCTTTCCAACAAGGTCAGCACCCATGTCTGCGGCTTTTGTGTAGATGCCGCCTCCCACCCGTGCAAATAAAGCAGTTAAGGATGCACCGAATCCTAAGCCAACAATTTGGATTGGTTGTTTCCCAACTATATAGAAAAGAATGCTAACGCCCAATAAACCGAGTCCTGTTAAAGCCATGCCCATCACTGTTCCGCCATGAAACGCGGTGGCGAAGGCCTTATCCAAACCAACCCTTGCCATATGGGCAGCACGAACATTTGCCTGAATGGCAACAATCATGCCTATGTAGCCCGCTAAGGCTGACAGAAACGCTCCAATAGCAAAGGTTAGCGCCGCAAAGAAACCTAAGGTTAATGCGAGGAGAATTGTTAGGATAAAAATGAAAACTGATATAGCTCTACTTTGTCGATGTAGATATGCTGCGGCCCCCTCACGAATGGCTTCATGAATCTCCACCATGCGACTGGTTCCAGTTTCTTGTTTAAGGATACGCGAAGCTAAATAGACGGCAAAGAGGATGGCGGAAAACCCCGCTATTAAGGCAACTAAGGCTAGGTTCATACAGGGTTCTTCCATCAACCACCATCATTCATGGCTCCAAATTCTTACTAAGTTCCTCAAGTGTCTTGCTTTTAAACTTGTCGAAACGATTCGAAAGTCAACATGAAAACTCAAAATGCTCCATATGGTAGGTAAGCAAAATCAAGGCGGGGATGGCATAATTTTTAAAAGCTCAGCCCCATAACCCACATACACAGGTTTACATTTGTAAAGGTTGGATGAGAAATGACTGAGCGGGTTCACAGAAACTCTTCCTACCTAAACGCCAAATCCACCACTCGAGTCACGACAAGGGTGAAAGATACGATACAAAACGGTTCGGAGCTAGCACCGAGTACGTTGCCAGCAGCTGTTCTTCAATTTAGCCTAAGATCTTTTCTATTTCTTCCTTGTCCGCATCCATAACGTACTTAATCCCTGATGCCTGTGCAGCTTCAGGGGTTAATGCGACAATATCATCTCGTGCGAGTCTATAAACCGCGAATTTTCTTGCACCGCACATTAATTGTTTTAATCCTTGGGTTAATCTTTGGTTGTAAGTGTAGAGGCCGATTGCCCCAGGTGATATATCTGCAAACCTTTTTCCGAATCTATTCTTTAGCCTACTTGCTTCGACAAAGACCGCCTCGACAGTGTTTCCATATCTTCCATAATAGATAGGAAGGTTGTCTTCCATAATCGTTTGACCTACGTTTTTAGCTACCATGGCCGCGGTGAGGGGGGCTCTAGCCATGCCCACAGCTTTGACGTAGGGTGCACCTAAAGCCAGTGCTTTGAAGATGTGGTCTTCCAAGGTAATGCCTCCCGCGAAAGCTATGCTGGGCACATATTCTCCTTTCTTCGCTAGTCTATCTGCATATTGATACGTCAATGACCATATCTCTACGCTGGGTATTCCCCATTCGTTCATCATACGCCAAGGGCTCATTCCAGTTCCACCACCTGCACCGTCAACGGTAAGTAAGTCAATTCTAGCCACTGACGAGAATTTCACAGCTCTTGCCACGTCTGCCGGTCGGTAAGCCCCTGTCTTCAGGAAAACGTGCTTAGCACCAAAGCTTCTTAGTTCTTTTACCCTGTTGACGAAATCTTTTTCCGTAACCATGCCAACTCGGGAGTGTCTTTCAAACTCTGTAAATTGTCTTTTATTGAACGCTTCAATAACGTCTGGATCTTCAGGATCAGGAAGAACTATGTATCCTCTCTTCTTTAGAAGCTGCACTTTAGCTAGATCATTAATTTTAACTTCGCCGCCAATATCCTTGGCGCCTTGGCCCCATTTCAGTTCAACTGCGTCTACCTCCAAATCTGAGATCGCGTATTCAAGGACTCCAAGCCTTGTGTCTTCTATGTTGGCTTGAACAGCAATGGCACCGTAGCCTTCTGCTCTCCATTCGTTATACGTTTTCACTCTCCATTCCAGTTCTGGAGAATGAACCACTCTTCCATTCTTAATTTTCGAATCAACGTCCATACCGCATACATTTTCCCCTATCACTTGCATGGTTCCTGATATCGCCGCGCCAATGGCCAATTCTTTCCAGTTAACTTTGGCAATTCTTGTTGAGCCAAGTGCACTGGTGAACCATGGAACTTTTAATCTTATACCCTTGCCTTGACCAATTTTGGTTTCTAAGTCAACATTGGGAAATATGGCTTTATCACTATCAGCTTCAATGCCGACGGCTCCTACGGTTGTTCCCATAATGTTAAAATGGGAGAGGTCCACGGGATAGTTCTTCTGGGACGCGGTGGTTATTATTCCGAAGGGTGCTGGATAGATGACTTCGCTGCCTCTTATGGCGGATTTGGCAACTTCACAGGGACCTGGGCATCCATCTATGCAGGTGACGCAGAGTCCGCTGATGGGACATGGATCTGTTCTGTTTTTGGTTAGGGTTGCTGGGCTCGCATTTGGTTTTGAATAACTCATGCTATTTTTTCTCCTTTTCTACACATGCTCCACATGATTCTAGAGTGCACATAACTTGACCGTACTTTTCTAAACATTGTGGGGTTATGACAAGACAAGAGTTGCAAAGTTCTCCGGGAGACTTAACCCCACGACACTGCAAGTCAACTGCAGGGCAAATGTACATGCAGGCTCCGCAGTTACGACAGATTTCGCTGGCCATACGGAAGGGAGTGACCACCTCTCTTTTTCGGCCTCTACCCACAAAACCTATGGCTCCACTTCCCATCTGTTCAGCACACATCCTTACACATAACCCGCATAGGATGCAATCTTCATTTTCCATCTTAAATCTAACTTGCTCTAATCCCATCTTGGAGGCTAGGTCTTGCAGGGTCTTCGAGTTGGGACATCTTGCAAGTAATAATTCTAGTATCAACTTTCGCCCCTTTACTACCCTCTCCGTATGTGTTCTAACCTTTATCCCTTCTTTAACTGGGTAAAGGCAAGAGGCTACCAGTCTTATTCTTCTTCCGTCGTCAACCTCTACCATACACAAACGGCAGGCACCGTAGGGAGTTAACTCGTCATGGTAGCATAGGGTTGGAATGTCGATCCCGTAGAATCTTGCAACTTCAAGTATGGTAGAGCCTTCTTCTGCTTGAACTTTTACTCCATCAATAATGAGGCTTACCATTTAACTCACTTCCTATTCAACTATTATCGCCTCAAATGGACAAGCATCTAGACAGGTGCCGCATCTAATACATTTCGCAGAGTCAATTATGTGAAGTTTTTTTGGCTCACCTTGTATGGCTTGCTGAGGGCAGAGTTTCAAACAGGCACCACATCCTGTGCATTTGTCTTCAAGAATGAAATACTCGATCAGATTTTTGCAAATGCCAGCAGGACACTTTTTATCTCTCACATGAGCCTCATATTCATCTCTAAAATACCTGAGAGTTGACAAGACCGGATTTGGAGCTGTTCCACCTAGAGCGCAAAGAGAGAAGTCTTTAACCATCTCCGCCAGCTCTTGGAGAAGCTGCAAATCTTCTTCCTTTCCTTGACCCGCGGTTATATCGGTTACGATCTCGAGCATCCTTTTAATTCCCTCACGGCAGGGAACGCATTTACCGCATGATTCATCCTGCAGGAAGTAGAGGAAATATCGGGCCACATCAACCATGCAAGTATTTTCGTCCATCACTATCATTCCGCCGGAGCCCATCATTGAGCCCGCTTCGGTCAACTTCTCAAAGTCCACGGGGAGATCAAGTAGTTTTTCGGGTATGCAACCGCCTGAGGGGCCACCTGTCTGGACGGCCTTAAACTTTTTAGCCTCAAGTATTCCTCCGCCTATGTCGCAAATAATATGTCTGAGAGGGGTTCCCATTGGAATTTCGACGAGACCTGTATTGTTAACCTTCCCAACGAGGGAGAAGATTCCTGTTCCTTTACTTTTTTCGGTTCCAATTTTTGTGTACCATTCCGCACCATTATTAATAATTAGGGGTACGTTGGCCCAAGTCTTAACGTTATTCAGGTTGGTCGGTTTATTCCATAACCCCCGCTTGACCGTATGAATATACTTTGCTCTTGGTTCACCGATCTTACCTTCTATCGAAGCAATCAATGCAGAGGATTCACCGCATACAAACGCGCCTCCGCCCCGATTTATCTTGATGTCAAAGTCAAATCCGGAGTTGAATATGTTGTTCCCTAGGAATCCGTATTCTTTAGCTTGATCTATTGCTATCTGGAGGTGCTTTAATGCCAGGGGATACTCGGCGCGAACGTATAGGTAACCTTGATTCGCTCCTATAGCGTATGCTCCTATAATCATCCCTTCGAGAATGCTGTGAGGATTCGCTTCCATGAGACTTCTATCGCTGAAAGCTCCTGGGTCACCTTCATCACCGTTTCCAATTACAAATTTAATGTCTCCTGGGGCTTCACGGCATATCCTCCATTTTCTTCCAGTTGGGAAGCCACCTCCACCAAGGCCACGTAGCCCAGATTTTTCAATAGTATTGATAATTTCCTTGCAAGACATGGTTGTAAGCGCCTTAGCAAGAGCCTGATAGCCACCGATAGCAATGTAGTCGAGTATGTTTGTGGGGTCGATTCTTCCATTGTTGGCAAGGACTAGTCTTTTCTGTTTTTTGTAAAAGGGTACTTCATATTCGTATAGGGCTTTTTGACCAGTTGCTGGATCTACGTAAAGAAGACGGTCAACGACCTCCCCGTTAAGCAGGGTTTTAGAAACGATTTCGGGAGCATCACGTGATTTTACCCTTTGATAAAATATTTCTTTTGGCCCTATTACAACAACAGGACCTCTTTCACAGAAGCCGTGACAGCCAGTTTGCTTGGTCTCTACCTTGAATTCTAGACTTTGCCTTTTGACTTCATCCTTAAAAGCCTCTACGACATCTACGCTGCCACGTGCTCGGCAACCGGTTCCAAGACATACTCTTACGCATGGCTTGGTGGGGTCTCTCTGTTGCAGCAACGAGTTTCGGAGAGCTTCTAGCTCCTGGAGAGTTCTAATTTTCTTCATTTTTACCTTGCACCTGCTTTAACGCGCTACGAACTTTCGTTGTGGTCATCTTATCGAAGTAGCGTTCGTCAACAACCATAACTGGCGCTAGCGCGCAAGCACCCATACAATGAACTGGTTGAAGACTAAACTTCAGATCGGGCGTCGTCTCTCCGACTTTTATTCCTAGTTCTCTTTCCACAGCCTCAAGAACTCGAGCTGAGCCCTTCAGGTAACAGGCAGTTCCTAGACAGACACGAATGAGGTGCTTTCCACGCGGTGTCAGGTGGAATGCATCATAAAAGGAAGCCACACCGTAGACCTGAATCAGAGGAACAATAAGCCTTTCAGATACGTATCTCAACGCCCAAGCCGGAAGGTAGCCGTACAAATTCTCGATCTCTTGCAATATCGCGATTAACGCTGATTCTTCACGAGAATGACTCTCGATAATCTTATCGACTTTGCTATATTCAGGAACACTTTCCGCCAAATTTCATAGCACCCCACGAGTTAATTATCTGATCCCTATGTCCCTAGAAGTGAAGATTTCATGGGATCTTGGCATCTGAACTTCCGGTAACCTTTTTTATACCCTTGAAGCTTAGTGGGACCTCTTCAGAAATCTCCTCAGTAAACCTTATTTCATATACATCCCTTGAGCCACATTCTTGACATTCCAAAGGTCGAAACCTACACGTTTGACAATTTTCTGATTCCATACCAATACGAAGGCACAGGTCCTCGGATCCTTCCCTGTGCCCGACAATCAACCCAACCAGCTCAATCCATGTGCTTCCACAGTGAGCGCAAGCAACTCTCTTCTTACTCATCTCTCCTGTATTCTTTCTGCGTTCAATCTCTTTGATGATCTCTGTTATTTCCAAAGCAGTATCACACAATTTAAGCATATCGGACATGTATTTATGTCTTTTGTTCATCCTAGACCTTAAATGATGGACATTATCTATAAAATAGATCAAAAGGTCTTATTTCATCGATCAAATGGGGACTTCACGCATGCTTGACACATATTAGCAATTGAGGCTAATCAAATCGGTCATGAGTAACCTAAGTCTATGTAAACTCCGATGCTTTTCGCCAAAGCCTCTTTGTAAGCAAGATCCGCTGTAACAGCGTCCTGTATTGCTAATCCAGTTGAGTCGAAAACAGTTATTTCATCAGGAGAAGTTCTACCTAACTTTAAGCCTGCTACGATCTCACCTATCTCGCCCCAGATATTTTCCGTTGTTATGATTCCCTTGGCTAACGGAACGTTGATCTCGCCACTGTGGGACGCCTGTTCCGAGTCATCAATCACGATCTTGGCCTTCTTCAGGAGCTCTGGGTCAAGCTCCTCCTTACCCGGAGCGTCTGCTCCAATGGCATTTATGTGGGTGCCTGCCCCAATCCACTCACTCTTTACGATCGGTACTCGCGTCGGGGTGACTGTTACTACAACATCCACTCCTCTAACAGTCTCTTTAATGTTGTTAACAGGCCTAACGTTAAGCCCCAGTTTTTCGGACATCTCCTCAGCGTATTTTTCTCTTGAGGCTTTTATTATATCTGTGACCCTGACCTCTTCTATTTTCTTTAAAACCTCTTTTAAAGCCATCAATTGGGTTCTAGCCTGTACTCCGGCTCCAACTATCCCTATGACTCTTGAACCGGCCCTAGCTAGATATTTTGCAGCTACACCTCCGGCAGCACCCGTCCTCATCGCGGTGATCCAAGTACCTCCCATTATAGCCAGAGGTTCGCCATTTTTGGGATCCACCAGGATTACTGTTGCCATTACCGAGGGAAGCTTGTACTTTACTGGGTTGTTTGGGTGAACGTTGACGATTTTTACGGCGGAGATGTCAATTTTCTCAAGGTACGATGGCATGACCCTCAGGTCGCCATTATATTTGCTATAAAATAAGTATGGTTTCGGTGGCAACTGCACCTGGCCTAGGCCCTTCTCCTTGAATGCCAATTCAACGGCTTCTATAACCTCATCCATAGATAAAAGCTTATGGATATCTTTTTCAGTTAATAATCGGGCTTTCACTGCTAAGACTCTTCTATTTGGGCGGAAATTTTCCCGAATAACTTAACCACAAATTGCATTAAGTGTCTATGTTTTTCGCATAAATTCAAGTCGAAAAACGTCTTTTCTCCTTTTTCGTTGCATCTAGGATACTCACACTTCACCACAGTCACCTCTTGATAGAAGGGGTATATTGAAACAGTCTTATATAAGTTGTCCAGAAAAAGTATCCAATAATCGAACAATCTATTAGTTATTAAATGATATGTCTGATAATGTCATCAAGATTTTAGGAATGGAACTAGTGAAAAACGACATCATAAGATTTTTAAGCCAAAATAGCATAACCTATAGAGTCATAATACGTATCATTCTCGGTCAAACGGGATATCATATGCCACCTAAGATCAAAATTGATAAGATTGACATAGCTATTATCAGGGCTCTACAAAAAGATGCCCGTGCCAATTTTGCGAGCATAGCAAGGGATTGTGGCGTATCAACAGACACGATAAGCAAACGATTCAGAAGAATGAAGAAAGCCGGCATTATTAGAGGAACGACAATACTCTTGAACCCGAAAAGCTTCGGCTATGACTGCGTTGCAAGCTTAGGCATTGATGTTAGTTATCCACACTTGAGAGAGGTTATTGAATTGATACGAAGGATACCTGAGGTAGTCTTCTGCGCTACATCTATGGGCAGCTATGACATATTCTGTATCGCTGTTCTCAAGAATGTTGGTCGGCTCAGTCAAGTAAAAGATTTGGTAAAGGGACACCCCATGGTCAGAGAGGTCACGACGAGCATTTGGGTTAATGAAATATTGCTATGCCCTGAGAACTTCGAATTTGAACATCTAAACAGGTAGTGATGGAGATGGATGAAACGGATTTGTTCATAATTGAAAGAATGACGGAAGATGCTCGCGTATCTTTTAGAAAAATCGCGAAGGAACTTGGAGTCTCACCAGACACTATAATAAGCAGATATAAAACGTTGCAAGAAAAAGGTGTAATCCGTGGATCCACTGTTGTAATCAATCCAAAAAAAATTGGCTACCATGGCATGGCCGTATTCATGATAGACGCCTCACCAACACACATCTTGGCAACTGAGGCTACCCCCACTGAATCGTCACTAATCCTCGAAAAATTGATTCAAATGCGAAACATAATCCTGTCTACAAAGACTGTGGGAGACCACGATCTTTTAGCTATCGGCGTAGCCAGAGATTTCGAACATTTGATTACGATGGGCGCTGATATAGCGAAAATACCTGGGGTCAAGGACTTGCGAGTATCCTTCTGGGTCGAGAAAGCAGAACTCTGCCCCAAATATTTCATAATTTAAACCCCAAATGCAAATTGTCATGGAAAACGCATTCCCAGAGTTGGCCGTGGACTTTTTCAGCAACCAAACTTAACGATTTGGTGTAGTCCATGAAGTCGTGGTGCAGAACCTCGCTTTCATCCATTTCCGAGCTATGGCACACTAGCACGCGCGAAAGGGGCTTATTTTCAAACAAGCCAGCTCGATATCGAGACAGTTTCTCTAATGCTGACTAATGTATTTTCGAACACAAAATCCTCGTCTTTGATGAATGATGACTCTCCTAACAACACCTAACCCTCATTTTAACGGTGGGTTTGTCTGAAACAAAGAAACGACTTTCCAATATAGAAACTATAGTCAAAGGCGGAACATCTAAAACAATAGAAAAGTCGGGGCAATATTTAAAAGCTGAGCTCCGTAACCCAGATACACAGGTTTACGTTTGTAAAGGTTGGATGAGAAATGACTGAGCGGGTTCATAGAAACTCCTCTTACCTAAACGCCAAATCTACCACTGGAACCACGACAAGGGTGAAGGATGTAAGTCCCACGAGTGGAATGTGCCCCATGTGCATCCGAGACTGCCCTTTCCTCTGCGAAGTGGGGCTATCCACCTTTAGAGGAAGGGAGGCGCTTTACCCAGAGCCCGTGCAATTCGGAGCTAGCACCGCCGCGGCGCTGAAGGACTTTGGCTTAGACTGGTCTTACGTTCAAATCCTCTCATCTGTTTTCGGTGCGCAAGGAATAGAAGCAGACTCTGACGTAGCTCTCTTCGAAAACGTGAACACGGAAACTATGGTGGCGGGTATTCCCCTTAAGATCCCTATAGTGACTGGCGCCTTCGGATCCACGGAGGTGGCCCGCGTGAACTGGGACGGTTTGGCAGTCGGCGCTGCACTCTCAGGCATTATCATAACGATTGGAGAAAACGTATGCGGCATGGACCCCGAATCGAGAATTGTAAATGGCAAGGTCACCTATTCAAAGGAGCTGAAGCGCAGAGTTGACGCCTTCCGAAAGCTTTGGGATGGAAAACACGGTGATGTGGCTGTTCAAACCAACGTGGAGGATCAGAGGCTGGGCGTTGACGTGTACGCCATATCTAAGCTAGAAGTGAATGTCATCGAGAGAAAGTGGGGTCAGGGAGCCAAAGCGATCGGAGGAGAGGTCAGGATCAGAGACCTCGACAGGGCCATCATGCTGAAAAACCGGGGATACATCGTCATCCCGGACCCAGAGGACAAAACCGTTCAGGAAGCCTTTAAAGCGGGTGTGTTCAAGTCCTTTGAGAGACACAGCCGAGTGGGCATGCCCACCGAAAAGGGCTTTCTGGAAGACATCGATTGGCTGAGGAGTCAAGGTGCTAAGCACATATTCCTAAAGACCGGCGCTTATAGACCGTCTACCGTCGCTTACACCATGAAGTTCGCCTCTGAAGCAAAGATCGATGCGGTGACCTTTGACGGCGCCGGAGGCGGAACTGGTATGAGTCCGGTGCCCATGATGGACGAGATGAGCACGCCTACCGTTTACTTGGAAGCTCAAGTTTTGAAGTGTGCGGAGATTTTGAGAAAGAAGGGCAAGGGGGTGCCGGACATTGTAATGGCTGGGGGCTTCATAAAGGAGTCGCAGATATTCAAGGCCATAGCGATGAGCAATTTCGGCAGGGGTCCGTACGTCAAGGCGGTTTTGATGGCGAGGTCTCCTCTCTTGGCGGTCATGAAATCTTCTTATTTTCTGGAGCTGGCTGAGGCTGGCAAGCTTCCGAGAACGTTTGCAGATCGATACGGCACAACTCCAGACAAGTTCTTTGTTATCGCGCCAACGTTAAAGGACTTGTATGGGGCGAAGTTCAGGGAAATCCCATGGGAAGCAATGGGGCTTTACACGTATTTGACCGAAAGGGTGGGGGTTGGGTTGATGCAGCTTATGGCTGGTGCGAGAAAGTGGAAACTGGATTTGCTAGATAGAAGCGATCTTGTCTCCCTCTCAGAGAGGGCAGCAAAGACAACGGAAATCCCCTTGGTGGAAGAGGCAGAGGCAGACGTCATCGAAAGGATCCTCGACTAACTTCCCCTTTTTATTTTTAGATGACTCGTTGGTCTTTCGGTTCTTAGTTTGTTCTAAAGTTTTGGCCTAAAAAGAGACATAGTGATATGACAGTCAGCGAAGAAG